>Ga0209257_1001219_pt1 | contig 32208 bp, 25 predicted proteins | sample AraplaCvi_mCL_r2_FD_184277 | JGI IMG/M metagenome (GOLD analysis project Ga0209257, IMG submission 184277) | Arabidopsis root microbial communities from North Carolina, USA - plate scrape MF_Cvi_mCL_r2 (SPAdes) (version 2) | ecosystem: Host-associated > Plants > Roots > Endosphere | place: USA...
GGAACTGGCGACAGATGCTCGACAACAAACTGAAGACCACTTTTTCCGCTCTCCTCGGCGCCGTCGCGCTGATGGCGAGCGCGCCGGCGTTCGCCCAGGACGCTGCCGCCCCGGCCGCCCCCGCGGCCGACGCCGCTGCCGCTCCGGCCGCTGACGCCGCCGCGGCCCCGGCCGCCGCCCCGGCTGCGACCCCCGCTGCTCCGGAATCCGCCGACCCGCCGACCATGAAGAACGCCGGCAAGCTGAACGTCGGCACCATGTTCATGGACGCCGACCCGGTGGTTAAGGTGATCATGATCGGCCTTGCTCTCGCCTCGGTGCTGAGCTGGACGATCCTCGTCACCAAGATCCTCGAGTTCAACGCGCTCAACAAGACCTCGGACGGCTTCGTCGAAACCTTCCGCGGCGCGAAGTCGATCAACGACATGAGCCGCATCGCCCTCAGCGAGGAATTCGACGGCAACCCGCTGGCCGACATGGCCGCCGCGGCCGCCCAGGAGATCGAGCTCAGCCGCCAGGCTGGCCTGCAGGTCACCGGGGAACACCGCGACACCACCATCGATCGCGCCGCGCACGCGGTGAGCGCCGTCCAGGCCTCGCTGGCTCGTCGCCTTTCGGGCGGCATGCAGTACCTGGCCTCGGTCGGTTCCAACGGTCCGTTCATCGGCCTGTTCGGCACCGTCTACGGGATCATGAACTCGTTCATCGGTATCGCGAACACCAACACGACCAACCTGGCCGTCGTGGCGCCCGGCATCGCCGAAGCCCTGCTCGCCACCGGTCTCGGCCTCTTCGCGGCTATCCCCTCGGTTATCTTCTACAACTACTTCCAGACCCGCATCTCCGCCTTCGGGGCGCGGTCGGAAGGGTTCGTGGCCGAGCTGATGAACGCGATCTCCCGGCAGCTCGACAAGGGGGCCTAAGCTAGATGGCCGCCAAGATCTCCAGTTCCGGAGGCGGCCGCTACCAGGAGCAGCAGAACGCCGAGATCAATGTCACGCCCTTCGTGGATGTGATGCTCGTCCTTCTGATCATCTTCATGGTGGCAGCGCCGATGGCGGCCGTGACGGTCAAGGTGGCTCTGCCGCCGGCCGTCGCTCCGCCCGGCACTAATCCGCCTAAGCCGGTCTATATCTCGATCCAGCCGAACGGCAGCCTGTTCATCCAGGACTTCCGGACGGACCTTCCGAGCCTGGGCGACGACCTTCGGACCCAACTGGGTGCGACGCGCAACCCGACGAAGGAGCGCATCTTTATCCGTGCGGACAAGGACGTGCTCTACGGCGACTTCATGGGCGTGATGAACATGCTGCAGGACAACGGGTTCTACAGCGTGGCTCTCGTCGGTGAAGATAATAACTAGGTGGTGACCCATGTCTGACGCTCACCACGAAGTTCTCGCCCGGCACAACCCGTTCGATGACCCGAAGCCGAAGCGCCGGCCCGGGACCATCATCGCGCTGGTCCTGGCCGTCATCGTGCACGGTGCGCTCGGCGTCTACCTTTGGAAGACGCGCTTCGAACCGAAGTACAAGGAGTACTCGGACGAGGTGACGGACGTGGCTCTCATCAAGCCCGTTCCGCCGCCGCCTCCGCCGCCTCCGCCGCCGCCGCCGCCGAACACGCCGCCGCCGCCGCCGCCCAAGCTGCAGCCCCGGCCGCCCGTCGCGGTGCCCGACGTTCCGTCGATCCCGCCGCTGCCGGTTCCCCCGGTCGAGCGTCGGATCGAAGAGCCTCGGCCGCCCGCCGCGCCGCCGCCCGAGCCGCCGCGCCCGTCGGTCATCACGAACCCGGATTGGCTGCGCCGTCCGACGAGTGAGGACATGGCCCGCTACTACCCCGACCGCGCTCAGCGGATGGAAGTGGAAGGCCGTGCGACCTTGAGCTGCCAGGTGAATGCGCGTGGCACGCTCGAAGGCTGTTCCGTGACCTCGGAAGAGCCCGGCGACATGGGCTTCGGCGACGCCGCGATGAAGATGTCCAAGCTCTTCAAGATGCGGCCTTCGACCAAGGACGGTCAGCCCGTCGACGGGGGCACGGTGCGGATCCCGATCCGCTTCACCCTGCCGAAGGGCTAAGCCAGCCCAGACCGGCCTTCGGGTCGGCCTGATCAAGAACGAGCCCCGGTCGCGCGAGCGGCCGGGGCTTTTTCTTTGCCCGCTATTCCGCCGCGGCGAGGGCGGGCTTCGGCCGGCGCGGCGCGGGCTTGAGGCCCAGGGGAACGCGCAGGATCGGCACGATCAGGGCCAGGCCGTAGGTGGCCAGGCAGGCGGCCACCTCGATGGCGAGGATGGTTCCGGCCTCTGCCAGCACGGGCAGGCCCAGCGGCTTCAGGAAGTGACCCGCCAACACGATGGCCGTCTGGTGGATGATGTAGAACGGGAAGACCGCCTCCGTGAGGGTCGTCAGCAGCGGCGAACCCGAGCGGACGTAGCGCCTGGCGTAGCCGAACAGGGCGCAGATCGCCGTCCAGGCATAGGCTTCGCGGATGAAGGCCGCCACGACGGCCAGGCCGCCGGCGCCTTCCAGATATTCATACCGGCGCGTGACCAGGCCGACGGCGAGCGCGCTGCAGGCGGCGGCGAGGACGGCCAGCCGCCGGCGCTCCAGGAGGCGCCACACCGCGTCGTTGCGGGCCATGACCAGGCCCAGCAGGAAGGCCGTGCCGTACTGGAGGTGCCCATAGGCGTCGGCGAACACGATGTGCGTCTCGCCCCACGCGCGTTCCGCTGTGGCGCGGTAGAGGCCGAACAGCAGGACGGGCAGGATCACCAGCGCCGGGCCTCTCAGCACCCGGGCGGCCGTTCGCTCGATTGCGGGCCAGAACGGCCGGAGCGCGATGGCCAGCATCGTGTAGACCCACAGATAGGCCACGAACCAGAGATGGTTGTAGGTGGGCAGGATGATCCCGAAGCTGGAATCGAAGCTGAGGTAGCGCGGCCAGAAGTCGAGGAAGCCGCCCGTGTAGCCCTTCTGCTCGACCACCTGGGCCCAGCTCTGCGGCGCCACCACGAGGATCATCCCGAAGGCGAGCGGGACCAGCAGACGCTGTGAGCGCTGGCCGGCGAGGGCCTTGGACGGCGTCTTCTCGGCCATGAAGCGAGTCGCCGCGCCGGAGATGACGAACAGCAGGCTCAGCCGCCAGGGATTGAGCACCCCCATCCACGGTTCGAGGTCGCGTACGATGTGGTTGCTCTTCACGTGCCAGTCCCAGGACACGTAGAACATGCCGAGATGGTAGAGGAGCAGGAGCAGGAAGGCGCCGACGCGCAGCGCGTCGAGGTCGTATCTGCGGGCGGGAGCGGGCATGGCGGGTCTCCGGTTGTCGTGGCCCGCAGCGATGCCGCGCCTGGGCAGAATCCCGCCACAGTGAAGGGGCGCGCGGCGGAGCGGTTGTGACGGATCGGCAGGCCTCAAGGACGAGCGGCGGAGCCCCGGTGACGAGCGGGAAGGGGGATGGCCCCTTCGTGATCGCCGTCGCCATCGCGCTGCTGCTCTTCGCCCTGGTCAACACCTTCAGCGTCCTCGACGAAGTGAAGGGCGCAGGCCGCCGGCTGGCGTTCTGGGAGCCGCTGGTCTGGGAGATGTCCAGCATCGCCGTCGTCCTGGCGATGCTGCCGGCCTGCCTGGCGCTGGTCCGCCGCTTCTGGCCGCTGGATCCGCCGTGGCCGAGAGCGGTGGCGATCCATCTGGGCGGGCTCCTGGTCTTCGCCCTCGTGCACATCACCGCCATGGGGGTCCTGCGCTGGGCGATCTACGTCCCGCTCGGCGGCTACTACGCGCCGTTCTCCCCGCTCGGGAACTTTCTCTACGAGTTCCGCAAGGACGCCCTCGGCTACGCCGGCTTCGTCTTCCTCTATGTCCTCTGGCGGCGGCAGCGGGCGCGGCCGGACACCGCGCCGAGTCCGGAGCCGGGCGCCATCGAGGTCCGCGACGGCGCGCGCCGCCACTTCGTGCCGCTGGACGAGGTCGCCTGGATCGAGGCGGCGGGGAACTATGTGGAGCTGCACCGCGGGCGGACGCCCATCCTGCACCGCGCGCCGCTCTCCGAAATGGAGCGCCAGCTCGAGGGGGTCGGCTTCATCCGTATTCACCGCTCGCGCCTGGTGCGCCGCGCCGCCATCGCCCAGGTGGAATCCAAACCGTCGGGCGACTATCTGGTCCGCCTGGCGGACGGCCGCGAACTGGCCGGCTCGCGCCGCTATCGCCGGCCACTGCTGGAGCCCTGATCTCCTCGTCTGCCCGCCGACCGATGCTCAAAACCGAGCGTTCCCAGCACGGCCCATGGCGCGCGTGCGCCGCAGGAGTCTACAGTAGAGCTTTCTTCCCAGCGAAATAGTTCGCAGGCGCCACAAAGATAGCTGAATGTTAACTATCCTGTTGGACAGTTAATAGTGATGCCCGTCGGGGGCGTTGTCTGCAACATTTCCACGAATCTGTCGAATGTCATCAAGAGGCCGTCGCAAATCTGCGGCAATAGTCTGAAGTGATGGCAGGCGACATCTAAATGCTGATGGGCGTCGCGGGGGCGCGAGGGACTCATGATTACCACGGTAGATTCCAGCCAGGCGCTGGCGAGCGCACTCAAAACCACCGCGGCCGGTGACACCATTCTGCTAGCTCCAGGGAGCTACAGCATGGTCCTTTCAAAGGTCGACCTGGGCGGGGTGGTGATCGCCTCGGCGAACCCGTCGAACCAGGCCGTGATGACGAACATCGACGTCGTGAAATCCAGCGGCGTGACGTTCCGCGACCTTGAACTGATCCCCGACGAGGAGCGGGCGTTCAAGGTGCAGAACAGCGAGGATGTCCATTTCGAGAAGCTGTACGTTCACGGCTCCCTCGACGGAGACCCGTCGAACGACGTACGCGCGTTCTCGGTGCATGACAGCTCGAACATCAGCTTCTCCGGGTCGGAGTTCGAGGAGCTGCACTTCGCGATCGGGCACCTGAACGTCGACCACCTCACGGTGACCGGGAACAGCTTCCACGACATCCGAATCGACGGCGTTCGCGGCGGTGGATCCAGCTACGTCACGATCACCGACAACACCTTCACCGACTTCTACCCGGTGGCGGGCGACCACGCCGACGCGATCCAGTTCTGGACCACCAACGTCACCACCAACACCCACGACATCCTGGTTGCGAACAATCAGATCACGCGCGGCGCCGGGGAGCGGATCCAGGGCGTGTTCTTCGGTGACGAGACCCCGGGGATCTATTACGAGCGCATCCGCATCGAGGGGAACCTGGTCTCTGGCGCCAGCTATCACGCGATCACGCTGGAATCCGGACGCGACTTCAACATCGAGAACAATGTCGTCCAGGGCTACACCGACTTGAAGTCGTGGCTCCGAGTCGACAAGTCGTCTGACGGCGTCGTGGCGAACAACAAGGCGACGCTGCTGACGCTCACCGCCAACAACACCAACCTTGTCCAGAGCGGCAACGAGGTCATCGCCTACGCCACCGACGCCGGCGCGGCCGCCCTGGCGCAATGGAAGGCCACGGTCCTGTCGATCGGTACGGGTGACACGGGCGGCCTCCGGCTCATCGGCGGTACGGGCGCCGACACGCTGACGGGCGGACTCCTCGGCGATACGCTCTCCGATACGGCCGGTTCGAACCTGATCCGAGGCGGCGACGGCGATGACAAGCTTACCGGCGGCGTAGCGTTCGACGACATCAACGGCAACATCGGCAACGACACCCTCGACGGGGGCGCGGGCGGCGACTGGGTCGTCGGCGGCAAGAATGAGGACATGCTGGCCGGAGGCGCCGGCGACGATGTTGTCTTCGGCAACCTGGGCGCCGACACCGCCGATGGCGGCGACGGGGCCGACATCGTTCGCGGCGGGCAGGGCGACGACGTTGTTCGCGGCGGCGCGGGCGCCGATCTGCTCTGGGGCGACCGCGGAAACGACACGGTGACGGGCGGCGCCGGAGCCGACGTGTTCAATGTCTTCGCCGATGCGAGCGTCGAATACGTGACCGACTTCAAGCTCGCCGAGGGCGACCGCGTGCACATCGAGGGGGGCGTCACCTACTCGGTGACGCAGGTGGGCGCGGACACCGTGATCGACCTCGCCGGGGGCGCGCACATGGTGCTGGCCGGCGTGTCGCTCAGCAGCCTGACGGGCGACTGGATCGTCTGACCGTTTGCGCCACATGGGCTCTGGCCGGCGCTCTGCGTCGGTCAGGGGCCCGGGCCGTCCGGCTGAAGCCCCGCCTTGTGCGATAGGTGTCGAGCCCCGGAGCCATGCAGCAGAGCATGCTGACCGAGGGCCCGATCGTCTATGCTGGAGCCATGGCCGCCGAACCCATCACGATCGAGATCCCCGAATCCGACCCGGTCTCAGGCCTCTGGCAGGCGCCCGCGAGCCCTAGAGCTTGCCTTGTCCTCGCCCATGGCGCCGGCGCGGGGATGACGCACCGGTCGATGGCGGCGATCGCCGATGGCCTCGAGGGCCTGGACGTCGCCACACTGCGCTATCAGTTCCCCTACATGGAGCGCGGCGGCAAGCGGGTCGACCCGCCGCCGGCGGCCCAGGCGGCGGTGGGGGCGGCCGCAGCCGAGGCCCGCAGGCGGGCCGGCGCGACGCCGTTGTTCGCAGGCGGCCGCTCGTTCGGCGGCCGCATGACCTCGCAGGCCCAGGCGCGCGCGCCGCTGGACGGCGTCCGCGGCCTGGTCTCCTTCGCTTTCCCGCTCCACCCGGCCGGCAAGCCGTCAGACGAGCGGGCTGCTCATCTGTCCGAGATCGCAGTCCCGATGCTGTTCCTGCAAGGCACGAACGACGCCTTGGCGGAGATCGGGCTCCTGAAGGGGACGGTTGCGAGGCTTGGGGATCGTGCAACCCTCGAGCTCATCGATGCCGCCGACCATGCCTTCCACGTGCCGGCCAAGACTGGCCGCAAGGACGCCGACGTCCTCACCCACCTGCTGAGCGCGGCGGTCAAATGGATGGCGGCCCGATGAGGCCCGCCGGCTAAGGCGACCATACACCGACCCTGCCCATGCAACGGCGCATGCGAAACGGGCGCCAAGAACGTGCGAAAACGATGTTCGGAACGAAAAAGGACCGGGAGAAAATCCGGTCCTTGCAAGGAATTCCGATGGTACCGCCCTCCCGGATCGAACGGGAGACCTCCAGAGCCACAATCTGGCGCTCTAACCAACTGAGCTAGGGCGGCGCATCGAGCGCGCTGTTCTAGTCGTGCCGGTCGCCGTGATCAAGCCGTCCCCTTTGCGTGCGACAAGCGGGGCCCAAGGGACCCGCCTGACGTCGAAAGTCTACGAACAGCGCAGGCGTATTGGCGCCCGCCGGGACCCGCCTCATGATCGCTGGCGGCGGCGTTCAGAATCGTCTCTCTCGCTTCCGCCCCTGTTGCCTGTCCGGAAGGTGGATGCCCGAGATGAAGACCCTGGCCGTGTCGGTCGCGCTTGCGGCTCTGATGTTCTCCGCCTCGGCGCAGGCCGCGGGCCTGCCGGCCCTGAAGAAGCAGGCGGTGGCCGGCGTGCAGGCGCGCGCCAAGCTGGCCCAGCAGATGAACGACAAGATCTTCAGCTTCGGCGAGCTGGCGTTCCAGGAGGTCGAGACCTCGAACTACATCACCGGCGTCCTGGAGAAGAACGGCTTCACCGTCACCCGCGGCGTGGCGGGCCTGCCCACCGGCTGGGTGGCCACCTGGACCAACAAGACCGGCGGCCCGGTGATCGCCATGGGCTCGGACATCGACGGTATCCCCAAGGCCTCCCAGACGCCGGGCATCCCCTGGAAACAGCCGATGGTCGAGGGCGCGCCGGGCCACGGCGAGGGCCACAACTCGGGCAACGCCGTGAACGTCGTCGCCGCGCTCGCGGTGAAGGAGATCATGGAGAAGGAAGGGATCGCCGGCACCCTGATGCTCTGGCCGGGCGTCGCCGAGGAGCTGGTGGCCGGCAAGGCCTTCATGGTTCGCGAAGGCGTGTTCAAGAACGTGGACGCGGTGCTGTTCACCCACGTCGGCGACAACCTGGCCGTCACCTGGGGCAAGCCGTCGGGCACGGGCTCGGTCTCGGTGGAATACACCTTCCGCGGCGCCAGCGCACACGCCGCCGGCAAGCCCTGGATGGGCCGCTCGGCTTTGGACGCGGTGTCGCTGATGAACATCGGCTGGGAGTTCCGCCGCGAGCACATCCGGCCCGAACAGCGTTCGCACTACGTGATCACCGACGGCGGCGACCAGCCCAACGTCGTGCCGCAGGTCGCCAAGGTCTGGTATTATTTCCGCGAGCAGGACTTCAAGCGCATCTCCGACCTCTACGCCATGGGCAACAAGGTGGCGGACGGCGCGGCGATGATGACCGACACCACGGTCGAGCACCGCATCCTGGGCACGGCCGCGCCGCGCCACTTCAACAAGCCGATCGCCGAGGCGGCCTACGCCAACATCCAGGCGGTGGGCCTGCCGAAGTGGACCGCCGACCAGCAGGCCTTCGCCAAGGCGGTGCAGAAGGAGGTGAGGGCCGAAAAGCAGGACGGCCTGGCCACCGAGCTCAAGAAGCTGGAGCCGCCGGCCGAGAAGCCGGAGAGCGGCGGGTCGGACGACATCGGCGACATCTCCTGGACTGTGCCGACCATCACCCTGAACTATCCGTCGAACATTCCCGGCCTGCCGGGCCACGCCTGGCCGAACGCCATCGCCATGGCCACGCCCATCGCCCACGACGGCGTGGTGGCCGGCGCCAAGGTGATGGCCATGACCACCCTGGACCTGCTGACCCGGCCCGAACTGCGAACGGCGGCCAAGGACTATTTCACCAAGGTCCAGAACAAGGACGAGCACTACCTCCCGATGATCACCGCCGCCGACAAGCCGGCGATCGAGATCAACGCCGACGTCATGGCCCAATTCCGCCCGGCCATGCGCGCCCAGTATTATGACGAGGCGAAGTACCCGACGTACCTGGACCAGCTGGGCGTGAAGTGGCCCACCCTCGAACGGCCGAAGTAGCCGCCGCAGGGCACGAGGGCGCCGCGGGGTGACCCCGGTAGCCCATGGACAAGCTCGCCAAAGCCGGACAAGAGGGCGCCTGTCACGGCCTGCCCCGGCGGGCCGTGGCGCTTAGCGCGCCGAAGCCCTCGGGCTTAAACGGGAATGCAGTAGGGGCCACCCCGATCTGCAGCTGTCCCTGCAACTGTAAGCGGTGAGCGCATGCGAAGCGGCGGAGGTTCCTCTGCCGGCCACTGGGCCTTCAGGCCTGGGAAGGTGTTCGCGTGACGCTGCGACCCGCGAGCCAGGAAACCGGTCGGCGCGTGTCGCTCGAGCTTTGGGGCAGTGGACCTCCAGGGCGCGGATCTCCGTCTGAGCGACGACGTGAAGCGGCGGAGGGCCGTTTCGACCGACCGGGCGGGGGCTGCAAAGCGTCCACGCCCGCCGGGCTGTCGACCTATGGCGCCGATCCGCGCCGCGGGAGGCCCTCAGCCAAGTCGTTGGGACGCGGACAGAGGGGGCCATTCGATGCCCAGGAACAATCTTTGGAGCGCCGGCGTCGCCGCACTCCTCATCAGCCAACCCGCCTTCGCCGCTGACGGCGCCGCCGTCGACGAGGTGATCGTCACCGGCACCCGCGCGGCCGACGGCGTCGACGCGGGCAAGGTCGGCTCGTCGGTCACCGTCATCACGACGCAGCAGATGCAGGACCGCCAGGTCCGTATCGTCTCGGACGTGCTGCGCGACGTGCCGGGCTTCGCGGTCAGCCGCACCGGCGCGGTCGGTGGCCAGACCCAGGTCCGCGTGCGCGGGGCCGAGGGCAACCACGTGCTCACCCTGATCGACGGGATCGAGGCCTCGGACCCGTTCTTCGGCGAGTTCGACTTCGGCCAGCTGCTGGGCGACGACGTGGCCCGCATCGAGATCCTGCGCGGCGCCCAGAGCGCGCTCTATGGCTCGGACGCCATCGCCGGCGTGATCAACTACATCACGCCCACCGCCAAGGAGGCTCCGGGCGGCAGTTTGCGGGTGGAGTTCGGTTCGCAGGGCACGCTGGGCGGCGCGGCGCGCTACGCGGTGGTCCGGGGGCCGCTCGACCTGGTGGTGAACGGCGCCGTCCAGACGACCGACGGCTATGTCACCCAGACCCTCCCGGGCGGAAGGCGCAAGGTGGGCTCGGAACTGCAGAGCTTCTCCGCCAAGGCCGGCTACCAGGTCACCGAGAACCTGAAGCTGCGCGGCGTGCTGCGCTACTCGGACACCCACGCCGAGACCAACAACTCCAGCTTCGGCCGCGGGGTGGTCGACAGCCCCGGGACCTATTTCGACGCCAAGACCCTGGACTATTTCGTGGGCGGCGACCTGAAGCTGCTGGACGGCGCCTGGACCCACAGCCTGTCGTTCCAGGGCGTGGACGCCGAGCGCAAGAGCTACAGCGCGCGCCGCCGCTCGGGCGGCAACGACGGCCTGCGCAAGAAGGCGTCCTACGTCACCACCTACCGGCTGGAGACGGGCGAACTGACCCACCTGATCACCGGCGCGGTCGACTGGGAGAAGGAGACCTTCCAGAACACCTCGCCGCCCAGCGCCGGCGCCGACACCACCCGCCGCTCAATCAAGAACACCGGCTTCGTGGGCCAGTACGACCTGCAGATCGGCGAGGTCGCCGGCCTCGGCGGGGCGGTGCGCCACGACGACAACGACTTCTTCGAGAACGCCACCACCTGGAAACTGCAGGGCTTCTACCGCGTCAACGACATGATCCGGCTGCGGGCGGCCGGCGGCACGGGGATCAAGAATCCGTCGCAGACCGAGCTGTTCGGCTTCAACGCCACCGGCCCGTTCCCCTTCCGCGGCAACCCCAACCTGAAGCCGGAGAAGTCCGAGGGCTGGGAGGTGGGTACGGACCTGACGTTCCTGGACGGTCGCGTCAGCCTCGGGGCAACCTATTTCCACGCCACGCTCGAGGACGAGATCTTCGGATACTTCGGCGGCGCCGGCCTGCCGGCGGACTGTCCGGCCCCGCCGGCCGGGACCAGCACCAGCTGCAATCGCGCCTTCGATTCCAAGCAGAAGGGCTTCGAACTGTTCGGGACGGTCCAGGTGCTGCCGGAGCTGACGGTGTCGGGCAGCTACACCGACCTGAACGCCAAGGAGAACGGGCTGGAGGAGATCCGGCGCGCGCCGCACATCGGCAGCGCCAACGTCACCTGGAAGCCGCTGGACGGCCGCGCCACCCTGAACCTGAACGTCCGCTACAACGGCCGCCAGCTGGACTCGAACTTCTCGGGCGTCAGCGCGCCGTTCCCGGCCTCGCTGCCCGACGTGAAACCCGCCACCGGCGCCAACGCCGGCAAGGTGGTGCTGCCGTCCTTCACCCTGGTGAACCTGTCGGCCAGCTACGACCTGGCTGACCAGGTCGAGGTGTTCGCCCGGGTCGAGAACTTGACCGATGAGGACTACTACGAAGTCCTCGGATTCCCGACGCCGGGCCGCACGGCCACGATCGGGGCGAGGGTGAAGTTCTGAGCATGAGCCGGCGCTGAGATGAGACGGGCCCTTCGCATCGCTGCGCTGGGCCTCGCTGCGGCCATCCTGCCCGGGATGGCCGCGGGTTCTCCTGCGCCGGCCAGGCCGCAGCGCATCCTGTCGATGAACCAGTGCACCGACCTGCTGGTCCTGCAGCTGGTGCCTAAGGCGCGGATCGCCGGCGTCACCTACCTGGCCCGTGACGGCGCCCAGGCGCTGTTCCCGGGCGCGGCCACCGGCATCCCGATCAACTACGGGACGCCGGAAGACATCATCAAATTCCGGCCCGACCTGATCCTGACCGGCGACTTCTCGCTGGCGGTCACCCGCCGGCTGGCCAAGGAGGTCGGCGCGCCGATCGTCGAGGTGAAGAGCGCGCGCACCTTCGACGACGTGCGTCGCTCGCTGCGCCAGGTGGGCGCGGCCGTGGGCGAGCAAGCCCGGGCCGAGGCATTGGTCCGCCAGATGGACGCGCGCCTCGCCGGTCTCGCGGCGCATCGGCCCCCGCGCGCCGTGCGCGTGGTGGCCTGGGACGGAGGCGAGACGGTGCCGGGCACGGAAACCTTCGCCAATCACATCTTGCAGGCCGCCGGCGCGGTGAACATCGCCGCCCGACCCGGCATGACTTTCACCGGCTTCGACGTGGAACGGCTGCTCGAGGCGAGGCCCGAGGCCCTACTGTACGGCGGCGGGAGCAGGCCCCTGGTGCAGAACGACGAGAGCCGCCACCGGGTGATCCGCCGCGTCTTCGCCGGCCGCCGCATCGCCTATCCCGAGGTGGCCTTCAACTGCGGCCTGCCGCAGTCGGCGAAGGCCGCCGTCGACCTGCGCCGCCAGCTCGACGCCCTGCCGCCGGGCCAAGAGGCCGGCCGATGACCCGCCGCACCATCCCGATGAGCCTGGTGGCGATCCTGGTGCTGGCGTTCGCCGCCGGCGCCTCGCTGTTCCTCGGCCGGGTGAACATCAGCCCGCACCAGATCCTCGACGGCCTGTTCTCCTCCGACGTGAACCTGGCCCGCCTGGTGGTCGTGGAGCTGCGACTGCCGCGCACCGTGCTGGCGATCCTGGTGGGCGGCGCGCTCGGCCTGTCGGGCGCCGTGCTGCAGGGCCTCCTGCGCAACCCGCTGGCCGAACCCGGCCTGCTGGGCGTGTCCAGCGGCGCGGCCCTCGGCGCGGTGGTTTCCATCTATTTCAGCCTGGCGACCGCCTTCAGCCTGGCGACGCCGCTGCTCGGCCTGGTCGGCGCGCTCGGGGCCGGGGCCCTGACCTTCGCGCTCGGCCGCGGCGGCACGCTCAGCCTGATCCTGGCCGGTTCGGCGGTCTCGGGTCTGATGGCCGCCTTCCTCGCCATGGCGCTGAACTTCGCCCCCAACCCCTACGCCGCCTTCGAGATGAGCATCTGGATGCTGGGCTCGCTGTCGCAGAAGAGCTGGGACCACGTCCTGCTGGCCGGCCCGTTTATCCTGGCCGGCCTGTTCGTGCTCGCCACCCTGGGCCGGGCCATCGACGCCCTGGCCCTGGGCGAGCAGCAGGCGGCCAGCCTGGGCATCGACCTGGATCGCACCCGCGTCCTGGCGCTGCTGGGGGTCGGCCTGGCGGCGGGCGCGGCCACCTCGGTCACCGGCTCCATCGGCTTCATCGGTCTGATCGCGCCGCACCTGGTCCGGCCGTTCGTCGGCTACCAGCCCAGCCGGACGCTGCTGCCCTCAGCCCTGTTCGGCGCGGCCCTGCTGCTGCTGGCCGACATCGGCACGCGGGTGTTGCATACCAGCTCCGAGCTGCGGCTGGGCGTGATCACCAGCCTGATCGGCACGCCGTTCTTCTTCTGGCTGGTCGTGCGCCTGCGGAGGATGGCGCCGTGAGCGCCCTGGCGGCGAGCGGCGTCACGGTCCGGCGGGGCGGCCGCGCCATTGTCGACGACGTCTCGGCGAGCCTGAACGCCGGCATGTTCGTGGCCCTGATCGGCGCGAACGGGGCGGGGAAATCGACGCTGCTGAGCTGCCTGGCGGGTCTGCTGAGGCCCGACGCGGGAGAGGTCGCCCTCGACGGGCGCCCTGTCCTTTCCCTCGATCGCCGCGACCTGGCCCGGCGGCGGGCGTACCTGCCACAGAGCCTGCGCGCCGAGTGGCCGATCTCGGTCGAGCGGCTGGTCGCGCTGGGCCTCACCCCACAGCTTCCGGCCTTCGGCGGCCTGCCCGGCGGGTTCGAGCCGCGCTTGACCCAGGCGATCGAGGCCTGTGACCTCACCGCCCACCGCTTCCAGGCCGCCACCACCCTCTCGGGCGGCGAGCTGGCCCGCGCGATGCTGGCCCGCGCCCTGATCGGCGACCCCGAGGTTCTGCTGGCGGACGAGCCGATCTCGGGCCTCGACCCGCGTCATCGGCTCGACACCATAGGACGCCTGCGCCGCCTGGCCGTGGACGACGGCAAGCTGGTGGTGGCGACCATCCACGACCTGACCCTGGCGGCGCGGCAGGCGACCCACGTGATGGCGCTGCGCGAAGGCCGGCTCGTCGCGTTCGGCCCGACCGCGCGGACGCTGACGGCCGGCCTGTTGCGCGAGGTCTTCGACGTCGAGGCGCGGATCTTCGGGGCGGACGGCGAGGCCCTCGTTGACTACATCGGGGCTGCCTGAGCGTGGTGGCCGCGCTGATGCTCCAGGGCTGCGGCTCGGACGTGGGCAAGTCGGTGCTGGTCGCCGGCCTCTGCCGCCTGTTCGCCAATCGCGGCCTGCGGGTGCGCCCCTTCAAGCCGCAGAACATGTCCAACAACGCCGCCGTCACCGCCGACGGCGGGGAGATCGGCAGGGCCCAGGCGCTGCAGGCGCTGGCCTGCCGGGTGCCGCCTAGCGTCCACATGAACCCGGTGCTGCTGAAGCCGCACTCCGACGTCGGCGCCCAGCTCGTCGTGCGCGGCCGGATGGAGGGGACCTGGCAGGCCGCTGGCTATCAGGACCGCAAGGCAAGCCTGCTGCCCACAGTCGTCGAGAGCTTCCGTGTCCTGGCCGCCGAAGCTGACCTAGTGCTGGTGGAGGGCGCCGGCAGCCCGGCCGAGACGAACCTGCGGGCCAACGACATCGCCAACATGGGCTTCGCCCACGCTGCCGACGTGCCGGTGGTTTTGATCGGCGACATCGACCGCGGCCACGTGATCGCGAGCCTGGTGGGCGCACACGCCGTGCTGGACGCCGCGGACCGCGACCGCATCCGCGGCTTCCTGATCAACAAGTTCCGGGGTGACCCCGCCCTGTTCGACGCGGGGCGCGCCGAGATCGCGGCCCGCACCGGCTGGGCCGACCTGGGCATGGCGCCCTGGCTAGCGGCCGCCGCGCGACTCCCGGCGGAGGATGCGGTGGTGCTGGAGCGCCCCGTGCCCGGCGAGCGCCGCCGCGTCGTCATCGCCGTTCCCATGCTGTCGCGCATCGCCAACTTCGACGACTTCGACCCCCTCCGGGCCGAGCCGGAGGTGGACCTGCGGTTCATTCCGCCGGGCCGGCCGCTGCCCGGCGACGCCGACCTGGTGATCCTGCCCGGGACCAAGGCGACGCTGGCGGACCTTGCCTTCCTGCGCGCCGAGGGGTGGGACATCGACCTCGCGGGCCACGTCCGGCGCGGCGGCCGGGTGCTGGGCGTCTGTGGCGGCTACCAGATGCTGGGCGCGCGGATCGCCGACCCCGAGGGGATCGAGGGCCCGCCCGGGTCGGCCGCGGGTCTCGGCCTGCTCGATATCGAGACCGTGCTGACAGGGGACAAGGTTCTCCGCCCGGTCACGGGCGAGCTCACCGGCGGCGGGGCGTTCCGGGGCTACGAGATGCACGTCGGCCGCACCGCAGGGGCGGGGCTCTCGCGGCCGTTCCTGGCCTTCGAGGGCGGCGATCAGGACGGCGCGGTCTCGCCGGACGGCCGGATCGCCGGCGCCTACGTCCACGGCCTGTTCGCCGCCGCCTCGGCCCGGGAGGCGATCCTGGCGAGGCTCGGCGCGACCTCGCGCAGCGGGGATCATGACACTGTGGTCGACGCCGCCCTCGACGAGATCGCCGAGGCGCTGGCGCGCGCCTTCGACATCGCCGCCCTGGTGCGGATCGCTGGACTGGCCCGTCTGCCAGGCTGAATTATTCCCGCACCCGGTGAGTGCGCTTGCCAAGCTTGGCCCTGTGCCTTGAAGTCCGCGCCCGTGGGGTGTGGGCGCGTTCGGGCGGACGGGTCCTCGGTGTGTTTGGGGCTTCAGCGCGTGCCGACGGTCGATTCCTATGAAGCGCTGCTGTCCGGAGTCTCGTGGAACGGCGTGGGCGTCGCTGCGCGGGCGGCCTTCGTCACCTATTCGTTCGACACCGCCGCGTCGCCGAGCTTCGTCGGAACCTACTCCGACGCCTTCCTCGCCAGCTTCCAGCCCTTCAGCGCGGCCGAGCAGGCTGTCGCCCGCCAGGCCCTGGCGGCCTGGGCCAACGTCAGCGGCCTGACCTTCATCGAGGTTCCCGCCGGGCAAGGCGACATCCGGCTCGGGCTCTACGACTTCGCCTATGCGCCGGTGGACAGCGAGAGCGGCCTCGGCTTCGCCTACATGCCATATGTCCTGGATTTCAGCGACGGCGCCTGGGAGGAAGACTTCGGCGGCGACGTCTTCATCAACATCGGCAAGGCCACCTTCGCCGTGCTGGCCCACGAGATCGGCCACGCCATCGGGCTGAAGCACCCCTTCGAGGGCGAGGTCCTGCTCGACCGGACGCTGGACGACGTGGCCCACACGGTCATGACCTACAACCCGGTCGGCGGGCCCGCGACGGCGCTGGGCACGCTGGACGTGCTGGCCGTGCAGAGCCTCTACGGCGGTCCGGGCGCGGACGGGACCCAGGCGGCGTCGTGGTCGTGGGATCAGGCGCGCCTCACCCTGACCCAGGCCGGCGCGGCGGGCGCCGACACCCTGGCCGGCGTGGCCGTGGCCGATCGCATCACCGCGGGCGCGGGCGCGGACTATGTCATGGCCCGTGGCGGCGCCGACCTCGTCGACGGGGGCGACGATGCGGACACCCTGGCGGGCGGGGCCGGGGCCGACACCGTGCTCGGCGGAGCCGGCAACGACATCCTCGACGGTGACGACGGCGACGACACGCTAGTCGGCGGGACCGGCGACGACGAGATCTGGGGGATGGAGGGCTCGGACACGCTCACGGGCGAGGCCGGCGACGACTACCTCAGCGGCGGCGCCGGCGTGAACCGCCTGATGGGCGGGATCGGCGACGACGTCCTGGTGGTTCGTGACGGCGCCAGCTTCATCGACGGCGGCGAGGGGCGCGACGAGCTCTGGCTGTCGCCGATCAGCGCGGCTCCTGCGCTGCTGAACTACGCCAGCCTGACGGCGGGCGGCGGCAGCTACGCCAATATCGAGATGGTGGTGCTGTTCGGCGACGTCGGCGCCGACACCCTGCTGGGCGGCTCGTTGCCGGACGTTCTGGTGGGCGGCGGAGGAGCAGATTCGCTCGGCGGGGCCGAGGGGAACGATGAGCTCTACGGCGACGCCGGCGCGGACACGATGCTGGGCGGCGCCGGGGCGGACACGGTCGCGGGCGGCGAGGGGGCCAACTACCTGCGCGGCGACGAGGGCGGCGACAGCCTCACCGGCGGGTCGGTCTTCGACGACATCAACGGCAACGCCGGCGACGACTGCGCCTCGGGCGGCGCGGGCGACGACTGGGTCGTGGGCGGCAAGGACAACGACCGCCTGGGCGGGGACGAGGGCGCCGACATCGTCTACGGCAACCTGGGGTCCGATACCTGCGACGGCGGGGCGGGCAATGACCTGGTCCGCGGCGGCCAGCAGGACGACGTGCTGACGGGGGGCGCGGGCGACGACTGGCTGTCGGGCGACCGTGACAGCGACACCCTCACCGGCGGCGCAGGCGCAGACGTCTTCCACACCTTCGGCGACGCCGGGACGGACCGGGTCGTCGACTTCAACTTGGCCGAGGGAGACCGGGTGCAGCTCGACCCCGGCACACAGTACACCCTGGCCCAGGTCGGCTCCGACACGGTCATAAGCATGACCGGCGGCGGCCAGATGATCCTGGTGGGCGTGACGCTGGCGTCGCTGACGCCCGGGTGGATCTTCGGAGCCTAGGCGCGGGGCAGGAGCGCGCGGACTGCGGCGAGGTAGGTCTTGCCGACCCGGACCTCCTGGCCGGAGCTGAGCAGCAGGCGGCGATCGGCGTAGCCGTTGCGGCGGATCGCCCGGACGCGGTCGATCCGCACCAGCGCGGAGCGCCGGACCCGGGCGAACAGCCGCGGGTCGAGCCCGGCTTGGATGTCGCTCAGCGGGCCGCGCATCAGGAACGACGCCGGGCCGGCGTGGATGCGGACGTAGTCGCCTTCCGCCTCGAGCCAGTCGACCTGCGCGACGGGCACCCGCACCATCTCGCCCAGCCGGTCGACCCAGAAGTCGCTGGTGTAGGCGGGGGTGGGGGCCGCATCCGTGGCCTCGTTGGCCCGGGCGAGCGCCAGGCGCAGGTCGCCGGCGTGCCGTTCCGCCTCCCGGGCCGCCAGCGCCTCGCGGGCATGGTCCAGAGCCGCAGCGAGACGGGCGAAATCGAGGGGCTTCAGGACGTAGTCCACCGCCCGCAGGCGGAACGCCTCGACGGCATAGTCCTCGAAGGCGGTCACGAAGATGACGAGCGGGCCGCCCGGCACCCGCAGTTGTGCGGCCAGTTCGAGCCCGCCGACATTCGCCATCTCGACGTCAAGCAGCACGACGTCCGGGCGCGCGTCGACCAGCAGCTGAGCGGCCTGGCGGCCGCTGAACGCCTTGCCGACCAGTTCGGCGCTGGGGATCGCCCGCAGCGCCAGCTCGATGCGCCGCAGCGCCAGTTCCTCGTCGTCGACGGCGAGCACGCGCAGCCGCCGGCGCGGGTCGGCGTCCCAGGAGGGCTGGAGGGCGGGCTGCATCATCGCTCTGTTCCACGCCGTCGCGCCGACCGTCGACGGCGTTCGTCGACGCAGAACCGGCTTTCGTCGATCAGGTCGCCTCGGGGGCCCCGTTTGGGCCCTCGAAGGCGGGACAGCCTCGCCAGGCTTGGCTACCACGCGCGGATGTTCGACGCCGCGGCCGAGCCGACAGCACCCGCGCCCCGCCGGGGCCGCACCCCGGTCCTGCGCCTGGCGGCGCTGGCCTGCGCCTACTGGACCGCCATCGAGATCTGGGTGCAGTTGCTGAACCAGTTGAACGGCGTCGGCGCCAAGCCGGACTTGCTGGCCGGACGCGTCCTGGGCGTGGCGGCAGCTGCGCTGCTCAGCCTCGGCATCCTTGGCCTGGTGCGCAACGCGCGCATCGGGACGCTGGCGGGGCGCATGGCTCTCGGGGCGACGGCGGCGGTCGGCGCCTCGGCGCTCTACGCCCTCTCGATGTTCCCGATCGGCCAACTCGTCCCGGTGACCAAGGCGCCGGCGCCGGCGGGCCTGCCGAGTTTCGCGTGGGAGACGCTGTTCTTCCTGATCCCGTTCGCCCTGTGGACGGTGATCGTCCTGGTGCTGGAGTCGGGGCGCGCGGTGCAGGAGCGCGAGGCCCGGCTGGCGGAGGCGCTGATCGCAGCCCGTGAGGCGGAGATCCGGGCGCTGCACTACCAGATCAATCCGCACTTCCTCTACAACGCCCTCAACTCGCTCTCGACCCTGATCCTGGACGGCCGCCCGGAACAGGCGGACCAGATGGTCGGGCGTCTCGCGGCGTTCTTCCGCGCCAACCTCGCCAGCGACCCGCTGGCGGACGTCCGGCTCGCGGACGAGCTGGCCAAGCAGCGGCTCTACCTCTCGCTCGAGGAGCTCCGGTACCGCGACCGGCTGCGGATCGAGGTCGATGCGCCCGCCGGGCTGGAGGACGCGCTGGCCCCCAGCCTCATCCTGCAGCCGCTGGTCGAGAACGCGGTGAAGCACGGGGTGCATGAGCCGGGGCGCACCACGACGATCGCGATCCGGGCGTGGCGCGACGGTGGTCAGCTGCGTCTGCAGGTGGCCGACGATGGACCGGGCTCGGGCGTCGGCGGCGGGGCAGGGCTGGGCCTGGACAATGTTCGCCGCCGCCTGCGCGCCAGGTACGGCGCGACCGCGCGGCTGGAGACCGCCTGCGGACCCGAAGGCTTCGTCGCGACGATCTCTCTGCCGCTGGAGTTCGCCGCCGCGGAGGCGGGCGCCGCCTGACCATTCGTCGCCTAGGTTGGAACGGTCTCGGCGCGACGAATGGTCTATTCCCAGGCAAGAGCCTTGAGCGATCCCCGGTTCAAGTGAACCGGCGATCGCTCAAACGGCGTCGCCCGCGCCGGGGCTCAGGTCAGAGGACGCCCAGCATCTCGGCCACGAGCGGATGGCGGACGATGTCGCGGTCGCCGAGGCGGACCACGGCGATATTACTGACCTCCTCCAGCTTGGTCGCCACGGGCGCCAGGCCGGAGATCTCGGGCAGGAGGTCCGACTGGTTCGGGTCGCCGGTGACCACCATGGTCGAGTGCCAGCCCAGCCGGGTCAGCAGCATCTTGATCTGCACGTAGGTGCAGTTCTGCGCCTCGTCGATCACCACGAAGGCGTTGTTCAGGGTGCGGCCGCGCATGAAGCCCACGGGCGCGATCTCGATGGCGCCCTCGGCCATCAGGGCCCGGACCCGCTTCATCGAAAGGCGGTCCGACAGCGCGTCGTAGAGTGGCCGCAGGTAGGGGGCCAGCTTGTCCTCGGCGTCGCCGGGCAGGAAGCCGATGGACTCCCCGGCCTCCACCGCGGGCCGCGACAGCACGATGCGGCCGACGCGGCCGGCTTCCAGGGCCTCCACCGCCTTGGCGATAGCCAGATAGGTCTTGCCGGTGCCGGCCGGACCCAGGGCCAGGACCAGGTTCTTGGCGTCGATGGCGTCGATCAGCTCCTGCTGGCCGGGCGACTTGGCCTTGATGGTCTTGACGTAGCTCTGCTCGCGGTCGTCGTTGTGATGCTGCAGTGGCGACCAGCCGCGGTCGACCGGCAGCCGGCGAATTTTATCGTCCCCCTGGAATTGACCGGCGTCGAACGCGCCTTCGCGCACTTGTCGCTTCAGAGCCCGCTTGCTCATAAGGCCTCCTCAGGGGGCAAGAAAAAAGGGCGTCCCATGTGGGAGCGCCCTTCGAATGATTGAAAGAGAACGATGCGGCGGCGGCATGCAGGGCCGGGAGGCCCTTCACCATCTGCGGATCCGGGACCGACTGCCCGGTGGAACAACAGACTCAGCGCCATCCACCCCGTCCAGCGCGAGAACACGGAGGCGGAAACCTCCGCGGCGACCCCCAGAAGGCTTTCGCCCTCTCGAATCGCATCACTAGAATGATCCTAACGTCCTTTCCGAGTCGTTAAACAGCCCTTCGTGGCAAGAAATGGGGTGCGGCATTGAGCGTCTACAACTTAGGCAATGTGACACCTGAGCTACCAAACGATGACGAATACTGGATCGCGCCGACGGCAGCGATTATGGGGCGCGTGATTCTGAAGAAGAACGCCTCGGTCTGGTGGGGTGCGACACTTCGCGGCGACAACGACCCGATCGTCATCGGCGAGGGCTCCAACGTCCAGGACGGCAGCGTCCTGCACACCGACACCGGCTCGCCCCTGACGCTGGGCGCCAATGTCACCGTCGGCCACCTGGTGATGCTCCACGGCTGCACGATCGGCGACAACAGCCTCGTGGGCATCGGCTCGATCGTCCTGAACGGCGCCAGGATCGGGAAGAACTGCCTGATCGGCGCCAACTGCCTGATCACCGAGGGCAAGGAGATCCCGGACAACTCCCTGGTCATGGGCGCGCCCGGCAAGGTCGTGCGCGAGGTCTCGCCGGAACAGGCGATGGTGATCACCGGCGGGGCGCGCCACTACGTCGAGAACTGGAAACGCTACAAGCGCGAACTGATGCTGGTCTCTTGACGTCCCTAGCGTCGCCCCCCGACGGTCGGGGAAACGGGAGGACGCCATGGCCTACGAATTCATCAAGGTGGTGCGGGACGGCCCGGTCACCACCTTCATCCTGAACCGGCCCGACGTGATGAACGCCCTGCACTCGCCGGCGCACTTCGAGATGCACGAGGCGCTGGACGCGTTCGCCGCCGACCCCGACCAGTGGGTGGGCATCATCACGGGCGCCGGCGACCGCGCCTTCTCGGCCGGCAACGACCTCAAGCACCAGGCGAGCGGCGGCAAGATGGGCAGCCCGCCGTCGGGCTTCGCCGGGCTGACCACGCGCTTCGATCTGACCAAGCCGCTGATCGCCGCGGTGAACGGCGTGGCCATGGGCGGCGGATTCGAGATCGCGCTGGCGTGTGACATCATCGTGGCCTCCGAGGCGGCGGTGTTCGCGCTGCCGGAACCGCGGGTGGGGCTGGCCGCGCTGGCCGGCGGACTGCACCGCCTGCCGCGGGCGATCGGGGTGAAGCGGGCGATGGGCATGATCCTGACCGCCCGCCGGGTGTCGGCCGCCGAGGGCAAGGAACTGGGCTTCGTCCACGACGTCACCGCGCCGCAGGACCTGATGCGGACGGCGAAGGAGCTCGCCAAGGCGATCTGCGAGCTGGGCCCGATGTCGATCCGCGCCTCGAAACAGGCCGTCTACCAGGGCCTGGACGAGCCCAGCCTGGAGGCGGCGCTGAAGGGCCAGAACAAGTACCCGGCGGTGGCCGCGCTCTACACGTCCGAGGACTTCAAGGAGGGCCCGCTGGCGTTTGCGCAGAAGCGCCCGCCGCAGTGGAAGGGGCGCTAGCCCCCACACCATAGGCTCGCCATGGCCCGGCTTGTCCGGGCCTCCCAGGATCTCCGCATCCGGGAACCTTGCGCGGCCTGGCCGCGACCTGTCTGCACCATCCGGTGTGCATGGGTCGCCCGGACAAGCCGGGCGATGACGAGCGGAGGCGGAGAGAGGCGAAGCTTCTTATCGGCCCCCAATATTGCCGCCCCGGGGCAATCCCGTCACATTCCGCGCGGGTTACGGGGATGGCGTGATGGTGGATCTCGAGGCGGTTGGCGGGGCGGCGACGGGCGGGTTGATCGCCGGCGCCTTCGAGAAGCCGGCCGGCAAGGCGGGCGAGCACCACAACGCCTGCGCCGACTGCGGGACCGAGACGGTCGGCCGGTTCTGCCACAACTGCGGCAACGCCAGCCACGTCCACCGCACCTTGCTGCACCTGGGCGAAGAGTTGCTGCACGGGGTGATGCACTTCGACAGCCGCACCTGGCGGACCCTGCCACTGCTGGTTTTCCGGCCTGGCCGGCTGACACGCGAGTGGTGCCAGGGCAAGCGCACCCGCTACGTCTCTCCCCTGGCGATCTTCCTGTTCACGATGTTCGTCATGTTCATGCTGCTGAGCTACGCGCCGGAGCCGGAGGGAGGTTCGGTGGTCGGGCGGCAAGCCATCGCCACCGCCGATCTGGCGCGCCGGAACACCGACGTGGCCAACGCCCGCGCCCAACTGAAAAGCGCCCCGCCCGAAGCCCGCGCCGCCGCCGAGGTCGCCCTGAAGCTCGCCGAGCAGAAGCAGGCCGAGGCCAGCGCCCGGATCGGCAATACGCCCAAGGCCACCGAGACCGACGACTGGCAGGCCGAGCTGAAGGCGGAGATGAAGGACGAGGGCTTCCGCGCCAATACCGGCAACAAGAAGCTGGACGAGAAGCTGAACCACAAGCTCGAGAACCCCGAACTGGCGCTCTACAAGCTGCAGCAGACCTTCTACAAATTCTCGTTCCTGCTGATCCCGATATCGATCCCGTTCGTCGCCCTGCTGTTCGTCTGGAAGCGGGGCTTCACCCTCTATGACCACGGGGTCTTCGTCCTCTATTCCCTGACCTTCATGTCGCTGCTGATCATGGTCGTGGCCGCCTGCCATCGCGTCGGCGGCCTGACCGCGGCGGTCGCCTATGGGCTGACGCCGTTCATCGTGCCCATGCACATGTACTACCAGCTGCAGGGGGCCTACGGCCTCAGGACCTTCTCGGCCCTGTGGCGCACATGGTTCCTGCTGGTGTTCTGCTCGATCGCCCTGGTGTTCTTCCTGCTGGCGATCCTCTGGCTCAACATGGCCTGACACAAAAGGTGACGCTCGCGTCATTTTTTGCGCGGCCGGCCTTGTTTCGGCCCGCGGGCTTTGTCACGGTGCTCTCAACTAAACAACGTTCAGGGGAGGGCGGCCGGTGGACCGCTACGACTACATCATCATCGGCGCCGGCTCGGCCGGCTGCGTGCTGGCCAACCGCCTGACCGAGGACGGAAGCAAGACCGTCCTGCTGCTGGAGGCCGGCGGCAAGGACAGCTCGCTGATGGTCAAGATGCCGGCCGGCGTCGGCACGCTGATCCAGAAGCAGGGGGCCTACAACTGGGGCTTCTGGACCGAGGCCGAGCCGAACCTGGACGAGCGCAAGCTGTGGTGGCCGCGCGGCAAGGGCTGGGGCGGGTCGTCGTCGATCAACGGCATGATCTACATCCGCGGCCACGCGCGCGACTACGACCAGTGGCGGCAGATGGGCCTGGGCGGCTGGGGCTACGCCGACGTGCTGCCCTACTTCAAGCGCTCGGAAAGCTTGGAAGGGGGCGGCGACCCCTGGCACGGCGGCGAGGGGCCGCTGAAGGTGTCGAAGGCCTCGTCTCCAAATCCGATCTACAAGGCGACGATCGAAGCCGGCGGCCAGGCAGGCTATCCCCTGACCAAGGACTTCAACGGCTTCCAGCAGGAGGGCTGGGGCCCCTACCAGCTCACCATCCACGACGGCGAGCGGTGGAGCGCCGCGCGCGGCTACCTGCACCCGGCGCTGGGCCGGCCGAACCTCACCGCGCTCACGGGCGCGCGCACCACGAAGATCGTGGTCGAGAACGGCCGCGCCACCGGCGTCGAGATCCAGGAGACCAAGGGCGGCCGCCGCGTCGTGCACGCCAACGCCGAGGTGCTGCTTTGCGCCGGGGCGGTGCAGTCGCCGCAGATCCTGCAGCTCTCCGGCATCGGCGACCCCGACGAGTTGACCAAGCACGGCATCCCTGTGGTGCACGAGCTGAAGGGCGTGGGCGCCAACCTGCAGGACCACCTGGACGTCTGCATGTCATGGGAGTGCCCGCAGCCGATCACCGCCTATTCCCTGCGCAAGGGGTTGATCAAAACCCTCAGCGTCGGCCTCTCCTACATGCTGTTCCGCAAGGGGATCGGGCGGTCGCAGTTCCTGGAGTCGGGCGCCTTCCTGCGTTCGCGGCCCGATCTCGACCGGCCGGACCTGCAGATCCACACCGTGCTGGCCATCATGCAGGACCACGGCAAGGTGCAGGTGGCCAAGGATGGCTTCACCTTCCACATCTGCCAGCTGCGGCCCGAGAGCCGCGGGCGCGTGGGCCTGCGGTCCGCCGACCCGATGGACGACCCGGCGATCTTCGCCAACTACCTCGCCACCGAGGAGGATCGCCGTGCGCTGCGCGAGGGGGTCAAGATGATGCGCGAGGTGGCCAAGCAGCCGGCGTTGAAGCCCTACGTCTGTGGCGAGCACGCCCCCGGGCCGGCGGTGCAGACCGACGCCGAGATCGACGCCTGGATCCGCCGGAGCTCCGAGACGATCTACCACCCCGTGGGCACCTGCCGGATGGGTGCGGCCGGCGACCCGATGGCGGTGGTGGACGGCGATTGCCGCGTGCAGGGCCTGCAGGGCCTGCGCGTCGTCGACGCCTCGGTCATGCCGACGCTCGTCGGCGGCAACACCAATGCGCCCACCATCATGATCGCCGAGAAGATCTCGGATTCGATCCGCGGCAGGGCGTTCCTCCCGGCCGACGACGCGCCGGTCTACGGGGACAGTGCGCAGGCGGCGTAAGGGGCGGACCGCCGAGCTTGATGCACCGAGGCTTGCCGGTCGAGTATTACACAGCCGATCTCAGGCGTGAGAGTAGTCAAACCTAGCTCAGAGTGTAGGTGCTTCGGCTTCTTTGGTAGCCGAACCTCGTCAGCAGCAGAGTATCCGTCGAGCGGCGCAGGCGCGACAATACTCCCGCGACGAGCAGAGAAGTCATGGTCTCGCCGCTAGCCAAGCAACAGAAGGCGCGGCCGTGGATAAGGCGGTCAGCGGGAAGCAAACATGAACAATATGAGCTTGCGTGACGCCTCGCACCCCATTCGGCCGGGGTCTGACGATCTGGTCCCGTCGCGCTACGCGCTGCGGGTCGGCGAGATCGACGTGCTGGTGGTCAGCGATGGAGTGCTGCCGCTCCCACCCGAGACGTTGGCCACCAACGCCGACCCGGCCGACCTGGGGACCTGGCTCAGCGACAGGCGCCTGCCGACGGACGTGTTCAAGTGGCCGCTGAACGTGGCCCTGGTGCGCAGCGGCGGCCGGACCGTCCTCATCGACGCCGGGATCGGAGAGGAGTACCCGGACTTCCGTGCGGGGCTGTTAGGTCTGCGACTGGAAGCAGCCGGCGTCGATCTCGCCTCCGTGACCGACGTGGTGGTCACCCACATGCACTTTGACCACATCGGCGGGCTGTTCGCCGATGGGCTGAGGACCCGGCTGCGTCCGGACGTGCCGATCCACCTGGCGGCCGCCGAGGCCGAGTTCTGGGCGTCTCCCGATTTCTCCCGCGCCTCGATGCCACCGCCGGTGCAGGAGAAGATTCGGTCGGTCGCTGGGCGGTTCCTGGAAGAGTACCGCAGCCAGCTGCGGCTGTTCGAGGCGGACCATGAAGTGGCGCCCGGTATGGTCGTCCATCGCACCGGCGGCCACACGCCCGGGCACAGCGTGGTCCGCGTGTCGTCGGGCGGCGAGCGGCTGACGTTCCTCGGCGACGCCGTGTTCCCGGACCATTTCGACCGGCCTGACTGGTACAACGCTTTCGACCACGATCCCGAGGAGGCGGTCCGCGTTCGGGTCCGTCTCTTGCGGGAGCTGGCGGCGAGCGGAGAGCTGGTTGTGGCCACTCACCTGTCGTTTCCGGCCGTGGGCCGGGTGGTGGCCGCCGCCGACGCCTTTCGTTGGGCGCCGACCTACTGGGAGTACTAGCGGCGCTCAGGGCGCCGCGGTGGCGCCCGCCGCGGGAACGACCGTCAGCCTGAAGGTGGCGTCGGGCTTCAGCCACATCTGGGCCGCCCGCTTCACGTCGGCCGCGGTGACCTTCTCCGTGCCGGGGATGATCTGGCGGATGACGTCCAGGCGGCGCGGATCGGCCTGGGCGCCCGAGAGCTCGCCCAGCCAGTAGCCGTTGGTCACCCGCGCGCGCTGGATGCCCTCGATCCGCGGCTTCTTGGCCCGGTCCAGCTCGTCGGCGCCAATCTCAGTGGTGCGCAGGTCGGCGGCGATCTTCTGGGTGTCGGCGAAGAAGCCGGCCAGCTTCTCGGGCGGCACCTCGACGTTGGCGGCGATGTAGCCCCAGCCGGTCCAGACCAGGCTGTGCTGCGAGTTCACGTCCGGCGAATAGGTCGCCCCCTGCGCCTCGCGGAGCTGGTCGGTGAGCCGCAGCTTCATCACCTCGCGCAGGACCGCCGTGTCCCGCGCCCGCTGCGGGTCGGCGAAATAGTCGGTGGTCGGCCAGGCGATGAAGCCGATGGCCTGGTCGGCGCGGCCCTTGTGGGTGAGGGTCAGGGTCTCGGGCGTCGCCTTGGGGAAGGCCACGGTCCGTTCCGAAGCAGGGGCCGGCTTCGCCTCCGCGCGGTGGGGCAAGGCGCCAAAGGTGGCGGCGGTGTCGGCGATCGCCTGGTCGACGGTGATGTCGCCGACGATCACCACTTCCACCGGTCCGCTCGACAGGTCGGGCATGATCGCGGCCTTGATGTCCTCGAGCCTGGCGTTCGCCATGTCGTCGCGGCTGGGGAAGGTCCAGCGCTTGTCGCCCGAATGCAGCAGGCCGGCGAGGTCACGGGCCAGGACGCCGTTGTCGGTGGCTTCGTACTGGTCGTGGATGGTCCGGGCCGCAGCCTTGATCCGTGCCAGCGCCGCGTCGCGCCAGGCCGGCTCGGTCAGGTAGGCGGCCAGCACCTGGAGCTGTGTCGGCAGGTCGCCCGTACGGGTGGCGCCCGACAGGACGTAGGCGTCGTCGTTGATGCTGAACCGGCCGCCGTAAACCTTGGACGCCAGCACGCGCTCCATGTCCTCGACGTCGATCTTGGCGAGCCCGCCCTCGATCACCGTGTTGGAGGCCCAGAACGGGCTCTGGCGGTCGGCGGGCAGGCCCAGCATGCCGCGGCCGGCGTTGACCCGGACCAGCACCTCGTCGTCGCGGAAGGTGGTCGGCTTCACCGTCAGACGCACGCCGTTCTCGAACCGGACGAACGTGGTCCCCAGGTCGGCGATCTCCCGCCGCTCGGCCACCTTGCCGGGCGCGCCGAAGCTGGCGTAGGGCCAGGCGATCTGATGGTTCGCCAGCGGCGGCGCGACCGCTACCTGCTGCGAGGTGGTGAGCGCGGCCAGCAGGGTGGCCTCGCCACCCTCTATCGGCGTGGGCGAGGCCATGAACACCAGCGGCCCCTGGCCCTGGAAGACGCCCCGCAGCGCCGCGTTCACGGTCTCGGCCTTGAGGTCCTTCACGTCGGCCTCGAAGTAGGCGAGGTCGTCGGTCGGCGAGGTGACGACCGTGTGGTCGGCCAGCGCCCCCACGATCTCACCGGCCAGGTCGGCCGGCCGGCGGGTGTTCGTGCCCGCGACGGCGGCCTTCAGGGTGGCGCGGATCTCCTCGATCTCGCGGTCCAGCTCGTCCTGGCGCACGCCGTACTGCACGATGCGCCGCTGTTCCTGCTCGGCGGCGGCCAGAGCTTCGCGCCAGCGCCCCGACTCGGCGTTGACGCCGATGGTGGCGATCTCGGCGGCGTCGTCCTGCTCGCCCTTGTAGGCGCCTGCGCCCAGGAACGGCGGGTTCGCCGCCCGGGAGATGGCGGAATAGCGCCGGTTCAGCACCGACAGGCCCAGGTTCTCGACCAGGTCGCGCCGCCGCTTGGCTGTGGTGTCCAGCGACAGGTCCGGCGGGCTCATCCAGGCGATCTGCAGCGACTGGGTCACGCCGGGGTCGACGACCAGCTTGGCCTCGGCCTTTCGCGGCGCCACGGGGCCCTGCTCCGGTTCCGGCAGGGCGGGCGCCTGGGCCTTCCAGCCGCCGAACGACGCCTTGATCCTGGCTTCCATGGCGTCGACGTCGAAGTCGCCCACCGCCACGAACACCGCCCGGTCGGGCCGGTACCAGTGCTTATAGTAGTCGGCGATCAGGCTGGCGGGCGCATGGCGCAGCACCTCGACCTTGCCGATCGGCAGGCGCGTGGGTAGGCGCTGGCCCTTCAGCAGGAAGTTCAGCCGCTCGATCACCACGCGATAGCCGGGGGTGTCGCGGGCGCGCTCCTCCGACAGCACGATGCCGCGTTCGCGGTCCACGGCGGCGGGGTCGATGGTCAGGTTGAACGCCGCCTCGCGCAGTAGCTTCAGCGAGGTGTCCACCGTCTCGGCGTCGGTGCGGGGCAGGTCCAGCTTGTAGATGGTCTCGGAGAAGCTGGTGGAGGCGTTGGTGTCGGCTCCGAAGGCCAGGCCCAGACGCTCGAGGATCTTCACCATCTCGCCTTCCTTCACCTCCTTCGAGCCGTTGAAGGCCATGTGTTCGAGGAAGTGGGCGAGGCCGGCCTGCTGGTCGGTCTCCATCATCGAGCCGCTGGCGAACCAAAGGCGGAAGGCGGCCTGTCCGGCGGGAATCGACTGCTTGCGGATCGCGTAACGCATGCCGTTGGGCAGGGCGCCGAAGCGGATCGCAGGGTCGGGCTTCAGGTCGGACTTCGCCTGCGGCCACTCCCCGGGCGCGAGTCTCGGCGGCGCGGCGGCTGGGGCCTGGGCGGCGGCGGGTTGGGCGAAGGCGAGGGCGAGCGCGGCGAGAAGAGCGGGGCCTGCGCCCAAGTGACGGATCATAAAACCTGCCTGGAAAGCACCATGAAGCGCCCGCACCATCGCGAAGCCCCGTGACCGGGGCAAGGCGGCAAAGCGGCGACACGCGTACGGCTCGCGCGCGGACGCAACACGTCTTACATGGAGTGCGTATGAACGCCGCCTACTTTGAAGCGCCCGCCCCCGGCGGATCGCGACCGCAGCATCCCGGGGAACCGGACTTCCGGCCTGCCCACGAGCCGATCGTGAACGCGCCATGGCCCGTGGTGGCGCTGACGGTGAGTATCGTCGTCTGCTATCTGGTCCAGAGCCGCTTTCCGCTGCCGCTGGTCAGCGAGGCCTTCGCCTTCTCACCGGCGCTGATGCTGCAGGGACATCCCGAGCGGCTGGTCAGCTCGCTGTTCGTGCATGGCAACTGGGCGCACGCCCTGCTGAACGCCGCCTTCATCCTGGCCTTCGGCGCCCCGGTCGCGCGCTTCTACGGGCCCCGCCTCGGCGGGGCGGTCGCGTTCTTTCTCTTCTATCTCGTGTGCGGGGTGTTGGCCTGCCTCGCGTTCGCCGCCGTGCACTGGGGGCAGGACGCGGCCCTCGTGGGCGCCTCGGGCGCGGCTTCGGGCCTGATGGGCGGCGCGGCGCGGATCATCGGCGGGCACGGCCGGCCGGGGCCGATGTTCTCGAAGGCGGTGACCGGCATGGGCACGGCCTGGATCATCGTCAACGTCATCATGGCCTTCACCGGCGGCGCCCTGATTCCGGGGGCAGGGGACGCCGGCGTCGGCTGGGAGGCGCACCTCGGCGGCTTCGCGGCGGGCGTGCTGCTGATCGGCCCCTTCGGCTGGCTGGCGGGACGGCGCTAAGCGTCACGACGCTCACGCGTGCGTGAAAGCGCGCGCATTGTGTCCCGCCTGAAACTGGGCGACGGTGTGCCTCCAGAGAACGGGACAGGAGGCCTCATGCTGGTCTCACAGATTCTCCGCACCAAGGGCGACACCGTCTTCACCATCAAGCCGTCCGATACGGTCGGCGCGGTCGCGGAGCTACTGCATTCGAGGGGCGTGGGCGCCCTGGTGGTCCTGGACGCCGAGCGGGTCGCCGGCATCGTCTCGGAGCGCGACGTGGTCCGGGCCCTCGCATCGCACGGCGCGGCGGCGATGAAGCGTCCGGTCTCCGATTTCATGACCGTGAACGTGCTGTTCGCCGATCCCGGAGAGACGGTCGATTCCCTGCTGTCGCGGATGACCGATCGCCGGATCCGGCACCTGCCGGTCTGCAAGGCCGAGCGCCTGGTGGGCATCGTCTCCATCGGCGACCTGGTGAAGTGGAAGATTTCCGAGGTGGAGGCCGAGGCCGATGGCCTGAAGGCCTACATCGCGGCCAGCTAGTTTCAACGAGACCCCCCTCCGTAGAGGAGGGCTGAAAGCCGGCGGTGCGTCGGCGAAAAGGGCGGGGAAGGGGACGGATCCTTCCCCGCCCGAGTTCTGTCAGCCTAGAGCGCGGAGGCCAGCGCCGCAGGCGCGCCGGAGACCGCGGCGTCGGCCAGGGTGTAGCGCTCCAGCACGTCGGCGGTGGCGTCGCGGGCGCGCAGAAGGGCCTCGCGCAGGGTGCAGGTCTCGAGATCCGGGCAGTCGGCGCACTTGCGGAAGCCGAGTCGCGGACTGACGCAGGGGGCGAGCGCCAGCGGGCCGTCGATGATGCGGATGATCTCGGCGAAGGTGATCTCTGCGGCGGGGCGGGCCAGGACATAGCCGCCGAACTTGCCCCGCCGGCTCACGACGACCTGGTTGCGGGAGAGCTCCAGCAGAATCGCTTCGAGGAACTTGCGGGGGGCCCCGGCGCGCAGGGACAGTTCGCCGGCGCTGACCTGCGCGCCGTCGGCCCGCGCCAGCTCCACCAGCGCCCGCAATCCGTACTTGGCCTTCTGCGACAGCATCCGCGTCTTCCCCCCGCGAAGTTGTGGCGGGCGCGTGACAGCCGCGCAAGGCGGCTCACGCATCGGGGGAGTGCGGCATTCTCTACAGGCGCGTGAGGGCCGGGCGGGAAACGGCGGCTCCGGCACAACCGTGCTCCCCACGCGCGTGCGCGAGCGAAAGCCTTCCGCAAGTCCGCGGATCGCGGGTGCGGCGCATGCGGAATTCCGCCGGTTTGTGAGATTTCCCGCGAGTCCCTGTTGACGCCGGGCGAGGGCGCAAATAGATAGCCGCCTCCGCTCGGAACGGGGCGGCGACGAAGGGACCGGAAGGGGCGTAAGCCTTTGATAGTCCTGACGAAGCTGTTTCGAATCCGAGAGGTCGGCCACCTGGCCGCGACGTCCTGGAGAGCCTGTCTCCCCAGTCGCCCGCGGCCGGGTCTCAGCCCGAAGAACCGGAGCCTCCGGGGATCGGCTGGAGGTTCCGGAGGGACCGGTTGACACCCTGGGGGACGGCCACTAGATAGCCGCCTCCCGCTCGGGGCGGGGCTCACGTTGAAGCGACGGCGGGCGCTGATAAAGCGCTTGATCTTCGGCTCGAAGTGAGTATTTTCCCGAGCTCCAATCGAATCGCTACGGACGACGGAGGGAAGCCCCTCGGCAGCCCGCGGTGATTTTTGCGGCCAAAACCGAGGGTTCTCGGAAATGTCGCAAAGGCCCAAAAGCCCGGTTGACACTACAGGGGCCGGTCACTAGATAGCCGCCTCCGCCGACCACCGGCGAAAAACAGTGGGCTTCGGCGAAAGTCGATGCGGATCTTTGACATCGTTGAATAGGAAAGAGAAACGCAGGCGGCGGCGTCCTGGCGCTGGGTTTAACCAACCTGGCATAGACGCTGACTGTGACTGCGGTCTCTTGAAGACACCATGAATA
>Ga0209257_1001220_pt1 | contig 32205 bp, 23 predicted proteins | sample AraplaCvi_mCL_r2_FD_184277 | JGI IMG/M metagenome (GOLD analysis project Ga0209257, IMG submission 184277) | Arabidopsis root microbial communities from North Carolina, USA - plate scrape MF_Cvi_mCL_r2 (SPAdes) (version 2) | ecosystem: Host-associated > Plants > Roots > Endosphere | place: USA...
CCGCCGCCGGCCGGACCCGTCCGTGCGACTGCGCGTGGCCTCCGATGCGGTCGTCGAATTCGAGGACGGCCTGCAGGGGCCGCAGCACCAGGACGTGCACCTGGGCGTGGGCGATTTCGTGCTGCGCCGGACCGACGGCCTATGGGCCTACCAGCTGGCCGTGGTGGTGGACGATGCGCAGCAGGGAGTCAGCCACGTGGTGCGCGGCGCGGACCTCCTCGATTCCACCCCGCGGCAGATTCTGCTGCAACGCGCACTTGGCCTACCCACGCCCAACTACCTGCATCTGGCACTGGTGACCGACGTCCACGGCCACAAGCTCTCCAAGTCCCACGCGGCCTTGCCGGTGGACGCCGAGGAGCCCATGCCCGCGCTGCACCTGGCGTGGAAGGCCCTGGGGCAGGCGCCTTTGATGCCGCAGCACATGACCGAACCGCAATCATTTCTCGCCCAGGCAGCGGTGGCCTTCGATCCGACCCGGTTGCCGGTGCAACTGCAGCACGATTTCGCTGCGACGCACAACGGCCCGCTGCGGACCGCTGTCTAGAATCGTCCGCGATTCCATCAACGACGGACATCTCAATGACTTCACGCGTCGCCCTTGTCACTGGTGGCACCGGCGGGATCGGCACTGCCATCTGTGCGCGCCTGGCCCAGCTCGGCCATCGTGTCGCCACCAACTACCGCAACGAGGAAAAGGCCCGCGCCTGGCAGTCGCAGATGCAGCAGAGCGGCGTGGACGTGCTGCTGGTGCCCGGCGACGTGGGCGATGCCGCACAGGCCGAGGCCCTGGTGCGCGAGGTCGAAGGCGAGCTGGGCCCGGTGGAGATCCTGGTCAACAACGCCGGCATCACCCGCGACACCACCTTCCATCGCATGCGCGCCGAGCAGTGGAACGAGGTCATCAACACCAACCTCAACTCGGTGTTCAACATGACCCGGCCGGTGATCGAAGGCATGCGCGAGCGCAAGTGGGGGCGCATCGTGCAGATCAGCTCGATCAATGGCCAGAAGGGCCAGTACGGCCAGGCCAACTACGCCGCGGCCAAGGCCGGCATGCATGGCTTCACCATCTCGCTGGCGCAGGAAAACGCCAAGTTCGGCATCACCGTCAATACGGTCTCGCCCGGCTATATCGGCACGGAGATGGTGATGGCCGTGCCCGAGGACGTGCGCAACAAGATCGTCGCGCAGATTCCCACCGGGCGCCTGGGCACGCCGGAGGAGATCGCCTACGCGGTAACGTTCTTCATGCCGGACGAAGCCGGCTGGATCACCGGTACCAACCTCTCGGCCAACGGCGGCCAGTACATGGGCTGGTGATCGCACCACCTTTTCCAGAGCGGAAATCAAGAGGTTTCGTCACACATTCATCACGCCCGCGCGGCAATGGCACCCCTTCCTTAGGTCTCATTGCCGGCGACATTGCACTGCGTCATCCTGCCGAAAACACCGGATCCAGCTATGGCCAAGTCAGGCGCTATCCGCATCATCAAGAAGTACCCGAACCGTCGTCTGTACGACACGGAAATTTCCAGCTACATCACCATCGAGGACGTGCGCCAGCTGATCGTCGACGGCGAGACCTTCGAAGTGCGCGATGCCAAGAGCGGCGAGGACCTGACCCGGTCGGTGCTGCTGCAGATCATCGCCGAGCAGGAATCGGCCGGCGAACCGGTGCTGTCCACGCAGATGCTCAGCCAGATCATCCGGTTCTACGGCGACTCGCTGCAGGGCTTCATGGGCAACTATCTGGAGCGCAGCATGCAGTTGTTCATGGAGCAGCAGCAGCAGTTCCGCAGCCAGATGGGCAACCTGCTGGGCCAGACGCCGTGGGCCATGATGAACCAGCTCACCGAGCGCAACCTGGAGCTGTGGCAGGAGTTCCAGCGCGGCCTGGGCGCCGGCAGCATGGGACGTCCGGCCTCGGCGCGCCCCGGCACCGAACCGCCGCCGCGCGACCCGAACTTCAACAAGCGTCGCTGAGCTGCGCACCGCAAGACCCGGGCCCGTGCGCCGCAAGGCGCACGGGCTTCGTTTTTTCCATCGATCCAGGATGAAGACATGCAAGCACGCATCGCGCTGGTGACCGGCGCTTCCGGCGGCCTGGGCACGGCGATCTGCCAGGCCCTGCGCGCGCAGGGCCATACCGTCATCGGCGTGGACCGCGCCCCGCGCTCGCCCGCCACCGCCGACCCGCAGCTGCACACGCGGATGCTGGACATCACCGACGACACTGCCTGCCAGGCCCTGGTGCAGGAGCTGGAAGGCAGCTTCGGCAGCGTGGACATCCTGGTCAACAATGCCGGCATCACCCGCGACGCCACGCTGCGCAAGATGCAGATCGAGGACTGGGACGCGGTGCTTGGGGTCAACCTGCGCGCGGCGTTCTCGCTGTGCCACGCCGCCGTGCCGGGCATGGTGGCGCGCGGCTACGGCCGCATCGTCAACATCAGCTCGGTTAGCGGCCAGACCGGCAACTTCGGCCAGACCAACTACGCCGCGGCCAAGGCCGGCCTGCACGGGCTGACCATGTCGCTGGCGCGCGAGACCGCGGCCAAGGGCATCACCGTCAACAGCGTCTCGCCCGGCTACGTGCGCACGCCGATGACCGCGGCCATGCCGGCCGAAGCCCTGGCGCGCACCAGCGCCGCCATCCCGGTCGGCCGCCTGGGCGAACCGCAGGACATCGCGCGCGCCGTGGCGTTCCTGGCCGACGAGGCCTCCAGCTACATCACCGGCGTCAACCTGCCGGTCAACGGCGGATTGTTCATGAGCTTCTGAGCGCGGCTTTAGCGCATCGCGGCGGCGGCCCCGCTGCCGCAGTACTTCTGCCGGAACTGCTCGGCCTGCGGCAACAGCGACTGCAGGTGGCTGATGCGGTTGTCCGGGTCCGGATGGGTGGAGGCGAACTCGGGCGGGCGCTGCCCGCCGCCCAGCTGGGACATGCGCTCCCACAGCGGGATGGCCGCCTTCGGGTCGTAGCAGGCCGCGGCGGCCAGCATCAGCCCGACCTCGTCGGCCTGGGTTTCGTGACCGCGCCCATACGGCAGCACCCAGCCGTACTGCACGCCGGCGCCGATGGCCGCCATCGTCTGCTGATCGATGCCGGACATGCCTGCCGCCACCTGCCCCAGCTGCACCAGCTTCTGCTGCGCCATGCGCTGGGCGCCGTGGCGCATCAGCGCGTGGGCGATCTCATGGCCCATCACCACCGCCATCGCATCGGCGTTCTCCGCCACCGGCACCAGGCCGGTGTAGACGGCGATCTTGCCCCCGGGCAGGCAGAAGGCATTGGCCTCGTCCGACTGGATCACGCTGACTGCCCAGTCGTAGTGGCTCAGGTCCGGCACCGGCTGCTGGTGCAGCGCGGCCAGCTCGGCCGCCACCTGCGGCACGCGCGCCACCAGCCGCTGGGCGATGGCGCGCACCTGCTGGCTGACCGGCGCGTCTTCCGGCACCAGCGCGCCCTGCGCCCTGGCATCGCCCAGGACCTGCTGGTAGGCCTGCACGCCAAGTTCGGATTCTTCCGCCGGCGTGGCCCCGTAATGCGCGTCCTGGCCAGTGTAGGGATCGGTCTGGCGACCGCCGAACCAGCTGATCGCCGCGTAGATCGCAAAGCCGATCAGCACCAGCCAGCGCACGCTGCCGAACAACCCGCCGCCACGGCCGCGAGGCTGCGAGGGCCCCATGGCCCGACCACCGAATGGCGACTGCCTCATCGTGACGCTCCGATCATGTGGCTACAGCGTGCGTGCGACCCGGAACCCGACCCGCGCACTGGTCATGTCCGAATCGTTGGAGGAGCGCCAGGCGGCGCGGGTCTGGATGGGCGAGGTCGCCCAGGAACCGCCACGCACCACCCGCGCCCTGCAGCCGGGGTTGTACCACGCGGCACCGTCGGCCGGCGCGCGGCGATAGTTGGAGTGCCAGCAGTCGGCCACCCACTCGCTGACGTTGCTGCCCATGTCGCGCAGCCCCCAGGGGTTGGGAGGGAAGCGCCCGGTCGGCGCCGGCCCCCAATACCCGTCGCCGTAGCCGACGAAGGCGTTGTTCCAGCTGCGCCCGCTGGGCGAGACATCGTTGCCGCCAGTCAGGTTGCCGGCGGCCTCGGGCGGCCTGCCGCTGTCGCCCCAGGGATACCGGCCGCGACGGCCTGCGCGTACCGCGTATTCGAACTCGGCCTCGCTCAACAGCCGATAGCCACGCCCGGTCTGCGCGCCCAGCCATTTGGCGTACTCGTCGGCGTCGCGCACGCTGACGTGGATCACCGGCATGTCATCGCCCGCGGGGGCGCCGCTGTAGGTGCTCTGCCAGTCCGCGCCGTTCCTGCGCACGAAGTTGCCGCTGCGCTCGTCGTAGACGATGGAGTGCCCGCGCCGCGTCGCCCGCGCCAGGTAGCCGGTGGCCTGGATGAAGCGGCGGAACTGGCCGACGGTGACCTGGGTGCGCGAGACCGCAAAGCCCCGCTCGAAGCGCACGTAGTGCGCAGGCTTTTCCGCCTCGGTCGCGCCCAGCTCGTCCTCGCCCGCGCCCATGCGGTAGGCGCCGTGCGGCACCACCACCATCGCCGGGCCGCGTCCGCCGCTTTCCAGTGCGTCGGTGAAGACCTGCCCGGGACGGAACAGGCCGTAATGGGTGACCAAGTCCACGCGCCGGCGGAAATCGGCCGCCACCGCATCGCCAGGGGCGGCGATGCGCAGTACCTCGGCGAGTTTGTCGCGCGCCTCGCGCAGGCCTTGCGGGGTCTGCAGGTCGCGAATGCCCGCATCGCGCAGGGCCGCGACCTGCGCGTCGCGGATGCGCGCCACACGGTCCCGGGCATCGTCCAGCGTCCCGACTGGCTCGCGCACCCCGGCGGCCAGCCGCAGCCAGCGGTCGGCCGAGGGGTAATCGGTCTCGCGCGCGGCCTGCTCGGCGCGGCGGATGAGCGCGCTCTCCACCGCGGCCAGGCCCTGCATCGCGCGCGGCTGATCCGGCTGCAGCTGCAGCGCCTGGCGGAAGCTGGACAGCGCCCCGGTGCCGCCCTCGCCCAGCTGGCCCTGGCGCAGCTGGTCCTCGCCCACCGCATTGAGCTGCCACAGCTGCTCGGCCAGATCCACCGAGGCCAGGTAGTCGCTTGCCGGCTGCGCCAGGTCCTGCACGCGCGGGGCCATGGTGCGGATCACCGCGGCGATGGCCACGGCGCGCCGCAAGGCCGCGGCCTGGTCGCCAGCCTCGGCCACCGCCTGGCGGCCCTGCGCCAGCACCGCGCGCACCGCACGCTCCAGGCTGCGTCCTGCGCGCGCATCGTCCGGCGCGATCGCCAACATGGACAGGTACAGCGGAATGGCCGAATCGGCTTCTTCGAACAGACGCCCCTGCTTCATGGCCTGCTCGGCATCGCGCCGGGCCTGCGGCAGGTCCGCCTTGGCCAGCTGGGTCAACGGCGGACGCCAGTTGAGCGACAGGTCCGATTCGGCATCGGCACTGACGGTGACCTGCGCCGCATTCTCACGCTGCGCGCCCGCGGCCGGGTCCTGCCGCGCGGCAACGCGCTGCTGCGCGCGCTCGCAACCCGAGACCAGCAGCAGCGCTGCAAGCATCAGGACCGGGGCGCGCAAGGGAAGCTCCAGCATGCAGACATCAGGACCGGGACGGTAGGCTATTGTCGCCCGACCGGGCAACCTTGGAACATCTTGCGGAGATTGCGTGCCTCTTTGGATCGACAGCCCCGGCGCCCTGCGCCACCACCTGCAGCAGCCCCCCGCCTGGGTCGGCCTGGATACCGAATTCATCCGCGAGCGCACGTACTGGCCGCAACTGGCGCTGGTCCAGCTCGCCATCGGCGATGAGATCCTGCTGATCGATCCGCTGGTGCCGGGCATGACCGAGGCACTGCGGGAACTGCTGGTCGATCCGCAGGTGCTCAAGGTGATGCACAGCGCCAGCGAGGACCTGGTGGCCTTCAAGGCCGCCTGCGATGCGGTGCCGACGCCGCTGTTCGACACACAGGTGGCCGCCGCGCTGGCCGGCTTGGCCTCGGGCATGGGCTATCAGAAGCTGGTCGATGCCATCACCGGGATTCACGTGGACAAGGGCGAGACCCGCTCGGACTGGATGCGGCGCCCGCTCAGCGACAGCCAGCTGCACTACGCCGCCGAGGATGTCGCGCATCTGGGCACGCTGTACCACGACCTGGACGCGCGCCTGCAGGCGCTGGGCCGCCGCCCCTGGCTGGATGCCGACTGCCAGCGCCTGGCCACCGCCATCGACCAGGATCTGCCCGAGCGCTGGCCGCACCTGTCCATGCGCAGCGCGCAGTTCCTCGATGCGGCCGCGCAGCTGCGCCTGCTGCGGCTGCTGCGCTGGCGCGACCTGCAGGCCCGCCGCAGCGACAAGCCGCGCAGCTGGATCCTGGACAACGAACTGGCCGCCACCCTGGCCAAGCAGCCGCCGGCGGACCTGCCTGCCCTGCAGGACTGGCTGGAAAAGCAGCCCAAGGCCCCGCGCAAGTTGGCCGAGGCGATCTGGCAGGCGCTCACCACCCCGTCGGAGGATGAAGCCGACCTGCCGCTGGCGCATGCGGCCACCGATGCCGACAAGAAACGGCTGAAGAAGCTGCAGGACGCGGTGACGGCGCAGTCGGCGGCCCTGGCCCTGCCCGACGGGGTGCTGGCCTCGCGTCGCTGGCTGGAGCAGCTGCTGGAATCGGGCCAGTGGCCCGAGGCCCTGTCCGGCTGGCGCCGCGAGCAGCTTGAGCCGGTCCTCGGCCCCCTGCTTCCCTGACTGGCGCGTCCGCGAACATCCCGTTAGACTTCAACTCCCCTTGGGGCCATAGCTCAGCTGGGAGAGCGCGTCGTTCGCAATGACGAGGTCGGGAGTTCGATCCTCCCTGGCTCCACCAAGATTTGAAAGCCCCGCTTCGGCGGGGCTTTTTGTTTTTGGGACTTGGGCGATCCAGGGGTGAAGACGGACACCCCCGCCGCTGCGCGCTTGAGAACCGTCCAGGCGGTGGTGGTCAGGGAAGCGCAACGGCCACATTGCCGCGACATGTTTCAGGCAGGCTGAGACGAGCGCAACTGACCGCGCAGCCATTTCGCTACCGGCCAGATCAGCAGCCGGCTCACGCCCGAAATCAGCATGGGAAGGCTGAAGGCCAGGGCAGGCAGAACCGGGCCAAACTTGAAGGTCATCGCCATGACGAACCCGAACAGGTATTCCGCACGGTAGGCGGGCAACGCCACACTGGCGACCAACAGTGCCAACATGACCTGGGTGGCGGCAGCTTCTCCGCCGGTGACGAAGGCAATGGACAGTGCCGCTCCCCCCATCAGCGCGCCGACGAAGCCCGCCAAACTGGAAACAGAAAACCTGCCACAGCGCTTTTCGGCTCGCCTGGCGACCGCCCAGCCTGCCAGCCAGCCCAGCAGCGGCAGCAACACCAGGCCCCACAGATTGGAGACAGCCGGCATGCTCGCATCGTTCAGCAGGTGATGTCGCAGGATGCCGCCATGGGTGTGTTCCCAGACCAGTTGCGCAAGCGCGGCGACCGCGCCAAGTGCGACCGCGCATGGCATCACCCACCGCGGATTTCCCGATGTCATTTCCGATCCCCTTTCACGCTGTCCGATCCATCGGCGACCAGCCTAGGAAGGCCAGCCCGGGCGCGCAATGGGACAGACGGCACCCTGCCCAATGGCAGCGCATGGCCTGCGCATCGAGCTTGCCGATACCAAGGGCAAGGCCGCCAGCGGCCGCGGTGAATCAGGGCTGCGCGCCGTCGATGGCGGGGCCCGATCAACGCCGTTCAGTGCGCCTGCAAATGGTTCCAGAACGCGAGAAGCGCTTCCAGCCCTTCCGAGCGCCCGTCGGCGGAGGGCAACGAGGCCATCGCCCTGTGCCACTGCGTCGCGCTTAACCGGCCCATCGAGGTCGGATCGATCCTGCTGGCCACCATGTGCCACCTGGGGAAATAACGCTCGGGCGCGACACCCTGGTAGACGACCTGGGTGATGTCGTGGCGGCTTGAGGTCTTGATGCGCTCGTAGGTCCGCTCGATCCCCGATCGTGGTCCTTCGATGTATTGGAAGAAGTCCCGACCGTCGAACAGGAGAATGCCGGTGACCGACTCGAGCAGGTTACGCGCGCTTGACTCGGCGACCAGCACATCCAGCTGCGGCGTATCGAACGAGGCGAGCGCGGTGCTTCTGTAGGCCAGGGCCTGGACTTCTGAATTTTTCACGTCGGTAGAGTGCGGGGCGGCCGCGACCAATGCAACCGTTCCCGCCCTCCAGTACGACCAGGCACGCACGCCACGGTTCAGCGCCGCGTCGTGCCTGCCCGCCCCCTGCAAACCGACCCCACGCGCGCATAACCGGACCGTCACCGGGCGGCCACTGACGGCATAACCGCGCTTCCACATCATGCCTTCATCGTGTCAAGGCACCGGCGTGGAAGGAGTTCGCCATGCACCGTCCCGACGTTTCCCGCGCGCTCGCCAGCTTCCCGCTGCTGGACGATGTGATCGCCCTCACCCGCATCTCGCTGGCCACGCGCGACCTGTCGCGCCGCGTACAGCTTCTTTCCGAGGGCATGTCCGGGCTGCTCGGCACGCGGCATGAGATCCCGGATGGCTTTTTCGTTCCCGATCCTGGGCGCTACCGTCGCCACCTGCTGGCCGATGGCGGAAGCGCTGGCTATCAAGTGCTGCTCATGACGTGGGGACCGTGGCAAGGAACCGACATCCACGACCACGGCGGCACCTGGGGAGTGGAGTCGGTGCTGCATGGCGCCCTGGACATCACCGAGTACGAACTTCAGGACGAGGACGGCAGCTGCGCCGAGCTGAGCGTCGCGCGCCGGCGCCGGCTGGAGGCCGGCCAGTCGCTGGGGCTGCTGCCGCCCGGCGACCTGCACGCCTGTCGCAATGCCAGCAAGTGCGATGTCGCGCTCTCGCTGCATGTCTACGGCGAGGCCGTGGACCAGGTGCGCACCTTCCAATCCACTTCCCACGCACGGTATCGCGTGGTCCAGCACAGTCCCGTGGTGGCGTGAGGATGCACGCCTGCCGCGCACACGGCTCTTTCGCCATCGCATGACTTTCCTGCAGCTCCGTTACTTCGTGGCCATCGTCGATGCCGGCCTCAACATCACCCTGGCCGCGCCGCGCGTCCACGCCACCCAATCCACGCTGTCCAAGCAGCTGAAGCTGATGGAAGACGAGCTGGGCTTTTTGCTGTTCACCCGCCGTGGCCGCACGCTGACGGCGGTGACGCCTGCCGGGCTGAAGGTGCTGGAGCACGCACGCAGTGCACTGCTGGCCCTGGCCAACATCCGCTCCCTGGCCGCCGACACGCGCAGCGACGCGCGCGGCGAGCTGCACATCGCCACCACGCATACGCAGGCCCGCTACGCCCTGCCCGATGCCCTGCGCCGCACCAGTGCGCGCTATCCGCAGGTCACGGTGCACCTGGCCCCGGGTGGCGACCGCGAATCGCTGGATCGCCTGCGCCGCAACGAAGCGGAGATGGCCATCGTCAGCACCGCCGGCGACACCCCCGATGCCGAGATCGCCCTGCCCCTGTATCGCTGGGACCGCGTGGCCCTGGTGCCGCGCGACCACGCTCTGGCGACACGGCAAGAGCCGTTGCGCCTGGAGGACCTGGCCGCGCACCGACTGGTCAGCTACGAATCCAGCCGCGAGGCTGGCTCCTCGCTGCGCCGCACCTTCGGCGATGCGGGCCTGTTGCCGGAACTGGCGATGACCGCGCGCGACGGCGACCTGATCAAGACCTACGTGCGCGCCGGCATGGGCGTGGGCATCGTCGCCGAGATGGCGCTGGACGCGGCGGACAGCGATCTACACGCCGTCCCGATCACCCACCTTCTTCCGCCTTGCATCACCTGGCTGCTGATGCGGCGCGACCATTTGCTGCGCGAACATGCGCAGTTCTTCATCCTGCAGCTGCTGCGCGAGGTTTCGGCCAACGAGCTGCGGCGGCACCTGTCCGGTGAGCGGCCCATCCTCGCCGGCCCTGCCACGCCGCACTGGCGGCAGTGGAGTACGCCGCAGCCGTCTGCAGCCCTTCCTGGCGTCACGGCGCCGCCGACTGGGACACGCTCCCGCGCCAGCCTTCCAGAAATTGGCGCCGCTTGAGCGCATCAAGGTAAACCAGCAGGCCAGGCCCCAGCGGAATCGGCCTGAAGCTGGGGTCGCGCAGGACCGCGCCGCCGCTGCCGGCGCCGGGCATCACCGGAATCAGGTGGGCCTCGCGCTCCAGCACGTGCTGCCCACGTGGCGACAGCAGGTATTCGAGGAACGCGTGCGCCAGCGCCGGCTGCGCGGCCGTGCGCGGAATCAGCGCCGTGCGCAGCGCCACCAGGGTGTAATCCTCCGGATAGACCAACCCCAGCGGTTGACCTGCCTCGGCACGCGCCTTGGCATAGGACCCCAACCCGTTGTAGACCATCAGCAGGCGGCCGTTGGCCACATCGTCCAGCAGCGTGGCGGTGTGTTCCTCCAGCACCACCTGGTTGTCCCCCAGCGCCGCCAGCAGCGCACCGGAGATGCTGCCGCGCTGGGCGTCCTGGGTGGCGGCCAGATAGCCCACACTGCTGCGCAGGGCGTCATAGGTGCCGATGCGACCGCGTAGCAGGCCATCGGGCGCGCGGAGCAGATCCAGCAGCTGGCGCCGGGTGCGCGGCACGCGTGCGGCGGGCAGCAGCCGGGTGTTGTAAACGATGGCCAGCGGCTCGTAGCTGATGGCGAAGGCCTCGTGCCGCCACTGCGCCCAGTCCGGCAGCTGCTCGGTGCGTTCGGAACGATGGGCCAGCGCATAGCCGTCGTTGACCAGTTTGGCTTGCAGATCCATGCCGCTGCTGATCATCAGGTCGGGGCCATCGGCCCGGCGCGGATTCTGCAGGTAGCGCGTCTGCATCTCCTGGGCGGCGACATCGTGGTAGATCACCTCCACATGGGGGTGCAGCCTCTGGTAGTCGGCGATCACCGAGGCGAACACCTCCAGGTCGGTGGAGCCCTGAATGCGCAGTGGCGCCGATGTCGTCCCTGCCGGCGCGGGGAAACGCTGGGTCGCGCCGGGTGCTGCGTGGGCGACCACGGCGCAGCACAGCAGCCAGAGCGCAAGGCAGCAGCGGCGCATACGCGGCCAGGTCGTGGGCGTGCGCATCGTCAAGGCATCCTCGGCAGCACGACCGTCACCCGCAGGCCGCCACCTTCGCGGTTGTCCAGGGCGATGTGGCCCTGGTGAGCCTGGATCACTCGGCGCACGATGGCCAGGCCCAGGCCTGCCCCGCCCGGCCCGGCGTGGGCCCCGCGCGCGAAGCGCGCGAACAGGCGCCCGGCATCGCCCGGGGCGATCCCGGGGCCGCGGTCGCTCAGGGTGACCTGGCAATCTGCCTGGAACACGCGCATCTCCAGCTCCAGCGGGTTGTCGGCACCGCCGTGCCGCACCGCGTTGTCGATGAGGTTCTTGAAGGCCTCGCGCAGCAGCAGGGCGTCGCCGCGGATGTGAACCGGCGTATCGGGCAAGGACAGCTGCAGTGGCGGCGACTGGCCGCCCGGGGGGAGCGCATCGGCGACGGCCTGGCGAAGCACCTGGCCAAGCTCGACCGGCTCGAAGCTTTGCAGACTGGCCCGATGCAACACGCTGGCATCGCTGAGCAGTTGGTTGAGCAGGCGGCTCATGTGGCTGGCGTTGCGCTCGATGGCCTCCAGGCTGCGCCGCATTTCTTCCGGCTGGTCTTCCTCCACGCCCAGCTGCGCCTGCGCGCGGATCGCCGCCAGCGGCGTGCGCATCTGGTGCGCGGCCTCGGCCATGAAGGCGCGCAGGCCGTCGTTGCTGTCCTGCAGCCTCGACATGAAGCGATTGAGCGCGCCCACCATCTGTTCCAGCTCCTCGGGCGCTGTGTCCTGCAGCGGGGCCAGGTCAGAGGGCTCGCGCTGGGAAAGGTCGTCTTCCAGCTGCTTCAAGGGGCGAAGGGCGCGCCGCACGCCCAGCCAGACCAGCAGCAGGCTCAGCACCGACAGCAGTGCCGCCGCCGCGGTGGCACGCAGCACCAGGTCGTTGGCCAGGGCTTGCCGCGCGCGCCGCGTCTGCCCGACCTGCACCACAACCTGGTCCTGCGATGCGGGCGATGAGAAGCGCCGCGTCACCACGGCAAAACGCACCGGCTCGCCGCTGTAGACCGCATCGAACAGCAGCGGCCGACCTTCTGCCGGCAGGCGCGGCGGCGCTGGCAGATCGGCGTAGCCGGTGATGGCTGGGCCCTTGGCATCGGATACGCGGTAGAACACCCGATCCTCCGGCGCCATCGCCAGCAGGTCCAGCGCCGCGTAGGGAAGATCGACCTGCCACTGGCCATCGGCCAGGGCCACGCTGTCGACGATGGACAGCGTAGAAGACACCAGCAGGTGATCGTAGGAGCGATCCGCCGCACGGTGGCCGTAGTCGCGTGCCAGGTAGAACAGCACGGCGGTAGCCAGCAGCGACAACAGGCCCAGGTACAACAGCAGCGTGCGGCGCAGCGATGGCCTGCGCGGGGCGGGTTCTTCAAGCATCCGCTGCACCATCGGCGGCGGCCTCGGCCCGGTAGCCGGCGCCGCGCACGGTCACGATGCGCAGCGGGCGCTCGCCCAGGCGCTTGCGCAGGCGGCCGACGTACAGCTCGATGGCATTGGGCCCCGAGGTATCGTCGAAGCCATACAGCCCGTTGCCGATCTCTTCCTTGCTGACCACCTGCCCCAGCTTGCCGAGCAGGATCTCCAGCAGGCGGAACTCGCGGTTGGGCAGCTCCAGCGCCTGACCGTCCAAGGTGACCCGATGCGCGGCACTGTCGAAGATCAGTGTGCCGATCTGCAAGGCCGCCGAAGCCTGCCCGCGACTGCGGCGCAGCAGCACGCGACAGCGCGCCTCGAACTCGCGGAAGTCGAAGGGCTTGGCCAGGTAATCGTCGGCGCCGACATCCAGCGCCGCCACCCGGTCCTCGATGCCATCGCGCGCGGTGAGCATCAGCACCGGGGTGTCATCGCCGCGCCCGCGCAGCCCGCTCAGCAGGCGCATGCCGTCCTGGCCAGGCAGTCCGATGTCCAGCACCACCAGGTCGTAGGACGCGTAGCGCAGCACGCCGGCCGCGCGGGTGCCATCGGCCTGCCAGTCCACCGCGTGGCCGCTGCGGCGCATGCGCCGGACGATGGCGTCGGCCAGGTCGGCGTTGTCTTCCACCAACAGGATGCGCATTGGTCTTTGGTCTAACTCGAAGGAAACGACAGGCCGATGACAGGTTCCGACTTCTAGGCTCGCAGCCACTGTCGCAAGGCACGACCAGCCCTCGGGCCGATCACTATAGCGCGCGCCTGGCGCGCCACCTGGGAGGGTGAATGCAGTACCGCAAGTCCACCGCGCGGCCGCGGCCGCGCCCATCCGCCGCGCACCTCGATGGCCTCGCACCGCACGTCGCGCCGGCACTGGCGAAGGGGGACGCATGCTGACCCTGCTCGGCTTCGGCATGGTGCTCACCTTCATGGCGCTGATCATGACCAAGCGCCTGTCGCCGCTGGTGGCGCTGATCACCATCCCCATCGTCTTCGCGCTGCTCGGCGGTTTTGGCCGCGAGATCAACACGATGATGCTCGATGGCATCAAGGCCATCGCGCCCACCGGCGTGATGCTGATGTTCGCCATCCTGTACTTCGGCGTGATGATCGATGCCGGGCTGTTCGACCCGCTGGTGCGGCGCATCCTGTGCCTGGTGAAGGGCGACCCGCTGAAGATCGTGATGGGCACGGCGATCCTGGCGATGCTGATCTCGCTGGACGGCGACGGCTCCACCACCTACATGATCACCATCTCGGCCATGTTGCCGCTGTACCGGCGCCTGGGCATGAACGCCTTGAACATGACCTGCGTGACCATCGTCTCCAGCGGGGTGATGAACCTCACGCCCTGGGGTGGCCCGACCGCGCGTGCGGCCGCCGCCTTGCATGTGGATCCAGCCGAGGTGTTCATCCCGATGGTGCCGACCATGGCGCTGTCGCTGGCCGGCATCCTTGCGCTGGCCTGGTGGCTGGGCCTGAAGGAGCGGCGCCGGCTGGGTGTGGTCAAGCTGCCCGGCGACGGCACGTGGCGCGAGGAAACGCACGCGCAGGACACGCTGAGCGAGGCCGAGCGCGCCGAGGCGCAGGCCCTGAAGCGCCCGCGCCTGCTGTGGGTCAACCTGGCCATGACCCTGGCCCTGATGGCCGCGCTGGTGATCGGCGTGCTGCCCATGCCGGTGCTTTTCATGATCGGCTTCGCCATCTCGCTGGTCGTCAACTACCCCGATCTGGCCGACCAGCGCGCGCGCCTGGTCAACCATGCCGGCAACGTGCTGTCGGTGGTGTCGCTGATCTTCGCCGCGGGCATCTTCACCGGCATCCTGTCCAACACCGGCATGGTCGAGGCGATGTCGCGCAGCTTCCTGGCGGTGATCCCCGATGCCTGGGGCCCGCATCTGGCGGTGATCACCGGCGTGGCCAGTATGCCGTTCACCTTCTTCATGTCCAACGACGCCTTCTACTTTGGCGTGTTGCCGATCCTGTCCGAAGCCGCTGGCCAGTACGGCATCGCGCCGGTGGAAATGGCGCGCGCCTCGCTGGCCGGCCAGCCGGTGCACCTGCTCAGCCCGCTGGTGCCTTCGACCTATCTGCTGGTGGGCATGGCCAAGGTGGATTTCGCCGACCACCAGCGCTTCACGTTGAAGTGGGCGGTGATGATCTGCCTGATCCTGCTGCTCACCGGCCTGCTGTTCGGGCTGTTTCCACTGGCCGCTGGCTGAGCCGTGCCGCCGTGATGCGCGCGAAGGATCGCGCACGCCGCGGCCCCACTCGCGCCGAAGGCGGCCGCACGCACGGCTGAGAGGTTCGCCCGCTTTGCCCCCTGCTCTGCCACGACGCGGCGGATCGACCGCGCTCGGCATGGCGTTGCTCATCCCTTGGGAGATCACCATGATCCGCACCCCGCAACTGCTTCCGCTGGCCATCGCCGCCGCCCTCGCAGGCATCGCCCTGCCGGCATCGGCCCAGCAGGCCAGCGCCTCCGAACTGGAACAGCTCATCCGCGCGCAAGCCGCGCAGATCCAGGCGCTGGAAGCACGCCTGGCCACGCTGGAGGCGCAGTCGCCGCCGCGTGCTTCGCAGGCACCGTCCATCGCCGCCCAGGCTGCCGCGCCTGCAGCGGCGCCTGCACCCACGGTGGACACGGCGACGCAAACGTCCGCGCCATCAGCGCCGGTGGCACGCCGCAGCAATGACGATGGCCTCTCGCCGGTGCTGGTCGACTTCCACAGCGGCGCGCCGATCTTCACCAGCGACGATGGCGAATTCACCTTCAAGCCGCGCGGCCGCTTCCTGCTGGATGCCACCAGCACCAGCGGCTCGCGCTTCGGCCAGCGCAACCTGTCGGCCACCGGCATCCGCCGGCTGCGGTTGGGCGCGGAAGGCACCTATGGCCGCTTCGGCTACCAATTGGAAGCCGACTTCGCCAGCAACATCATGGAGGTCAAATCCGCCTTCGCCACCGTGGCTCATCACGTGGGTGGGCTGGAGGCAGAACTCACGGTCGGACAGCGCCTGAGCGACCGTGGCATGGACGGGGCCACCGGCAGCCCGGTGGTGCACTTCATGGAACGCAACGCCGTGGCGGGCCTGATCCAGCCGGTGCGCGGCTACTTCGGCGTGGGCGTCACCGAGCGCATCACCGGCAGCGACTGGCATGTCACCGGGAGCGTCACCGGCGATCTGATCAACGACACCCGCGGCCAGGACAACGACAGCCTGACCTGGGCCACCCGCGCGCACTGGACGCCGTACAACACCGCCACCACCAAGTGGCATCTCGGTGGCTGGATCTTCTACGAGGATCTGGCCGGCGATGCCAGCCCCCTGATTCGCAGCTATGCCGCGGCGGGCGATATCAACGAGTACGCGCGTGTGCGACCGGGCGCGCTGCCCGGCGCCGAATCCAGCCTGGGCTATGGCGTCGAGCTGGGCGTGGTGCAGGAACGCGGCTGGACCTTCGCCGAATGGGGCCAGCGCGAGATCCGCGGTCACGATGCCGGCGCGCGCTACGACCTCAGCCACGACGCCTATGCGGTCTCCGCCGGCTGGTTCCTGGCCGGCGGCATGCCCGTCTACAACGCCCGGCGCGGCACCTGGAACAAGCCATCGATCGAACAGGACGTCACTGCGGGCGGAATCGGCGCATGGGAGGTCAAGGCCCGCTACGAGCGCGCGGATTTCTCCCGGCTCCCCACCGGCGGCGACGGCGAGACCACCACCGTCGGCGTGAACTGGTACCTCAACGCACTGGCGCGGATCATGCTGGAGGTCTCGCACTGGGAAAGCACCAACCGCAGTGGCGACTTCCTCGGCCCCGACAACGGCAACACCTTCAATACGCGACTGGAGTTCATCTTCTGAGGCTGCTCGTTGAAGCGCCGCCGCACGCGTCCCCGGGCCGGGCTCGCTGCGCAGGGAGCGCCGGGCGCGGACAGGAGATAGTGACGACCGGCCCCGGAACCGCGCGGAAAGAAAAAGGCACTGGCGACGCGTTGCGAAGCGGCGCTCCCGCGAGGCGGTGTCATTTGGAGTGACACCTGGTTGGTCGTGAAAAGCCGACTTCGCCAACCAGCCTGCCCCTGCGCCGGGCATGGCTCCTCGGCTCGGTCAGCCATCCATGGCTGACTCGCCGCCGCGGGCCATCCATGGCCCGCTTTTCGCCATACCCGACGCAGGGCCAGGCCCGCGGTCTGTGGGTTCTGGACATCTTCGAAAGAAGCTTTGCACCGCGCGTACAGCAGCAGGCCCTCGGGTGGTCGCTGCGGCAAGCGCGGCTGCCACCCAACGATCTGCTGGTTTCCCGAAATGGCGATGCGCACACGTCGCACGTCTTTTCCCAATCGAGCGGGAGAAACAAAAGAAAAGCCCCGTTTCCGGGGCCTTTCGATCACACGTTGATGTCTGCAGCTTGCCACCCGCCAGCCCTTGGCCCGACAGGTTCCGAGGCCGGCCTCAGAACTTGTAGTTCACGCCCAGCAGCACCTGGCGACCATATTCCTCGTAACGCTGGGTCAGGCCGCTGTCCCTGAAGTACTGCTCGTAGGGCTCGTTGGTGAGGTTGTTGATCTGCAACAGGAAGGACAGGCCCTGCAGGCTGCCTTCCTGGAAGGCGTAGCCGGTCTGGAAGTCCACCACGGTCTCGCCCTTGATGTAGACCTGGGCGCGGTCGGCACCGAAGCCCTGGATCTCGCCGAGGAAGTCCGAACGCTTGCGCGCGCCGACACGGGCCGAGAAGCCGGCCTTCTCGAAATACAGGGTGACGTTGGTGACGCGACGCGACAGGCCGGCGATCGGCTCGTCCGGGCCATCCGGGCCCAGCCGCTTGATCGAGCTCTTGGTATCGGAGTAGTTGGCCTGCAGGCCGAAGCCCTCCAGCGCCGGCAGGAAGGTATCGAACGGCACCGAGGCGGCCAGCTCGTAGCCTTCCAGGCTGCCGCCCTCGCCGTTGGCCGGACGCGTGTAGCGGCCGATGTTGGGCGGCGTGGGGCCGGCATAGCCTTCCGGCGGGACGAAGCCGGTGAAGTCGTACTCGGTGGTCTGGTCGTAGATGTAGGTGCGCAGGTCCTTGTAGAAGTACGCGGCGCTGACGTAGCCACCGCCATTGCCGAAGTACTTCTCGTAGGACACGTCGGCGGCATTGGCCGTCCACGGCTTCAGTGCGGGGTTGCCGCCGGTGCGGGTCCACTCGCCGATGCAGTCGCCGGCCGTGCACAGCGAGGAGTTGGCGCTGGCGCGCATCTGGTCGATGCGCGGGCGTGCCATCTGCCGCCCCAGGCCCAGGCGCAGGGTCTGGTCGGCCACGAAGCCGAAGGCCAGGTTCAGGCTGGGCAGCACATCGGTGTAGCGCGCGCCGCCGGTGATGGGCGTGGCATTGGCGGCATCGCCCTGGGTCAGCGAGAAGCCGTTGGAATCCTGGTCGGTGCGCACCACCTGCACGCCCACGTTGCCCTTGACCGAGACCCCGCCCATGTCGGTGTTGATGTTGAGCTGGGTGTAGTAGGTGTCGACCTTCTCGTTGATGGTCCACTGCTTGTTGAGAATGTCGGCGTTGACGTTCTCGCGCAGCACGTAGTACTGGTTGAACACGCGGTCGATGTCGTAGGCGAAGCTGCCGGGGATGCCGGTGAAGCCCAGCTTGACCGGACTGAGGATGTAGGACGGGTCGACCACCGCCTCGTCCTGGATCAGGTCGACGAAGGACTCCGGCACCGAGCGGCGCTTTTCGCGGTCGGAGAAGTTGGCGCCGAATTCCAGGCTGCTGAAGATGCCGCTCTCGAAGCTACGCTCGGCGCTGGCGCGGAAGGACTTCAAGGTGTCCTCCACCTCGGGCAGCTTGATGTAGCCGTCCTGGCCGTAGTTGTTCGGGTCGGTCAGCACGATCTGCGACGGGTCGGTGTAATCCATGCCGTAGCTGAAGGTCGGCTTGTGACGACCCAGCAGGAAGTCCACCGAGTCGGTGACCCCGGCGCGCATACCCGAGTAGGTTTCCAGGATGCTTTCCTGGCGGTCCGCGCGCGAGTAGCTGACATCGCCGACCAGGGTCCAGTAGTCGCCGGCCTTGAACTCGTTGTTCCAGCCGATGGCGAAGAGCTTGTCATCGCCGGTATTGCGGTCGTTGCGCAGCACCGGGCGCACGCCATTGAAGGTGCCGGCGGTGACCACGCCGTCCTGGACCACCACCGAGGTCGGGTCCAGCGAAGTGCCGGCGCCCCAGGCCAGTCCGGTCTCCATGAAGCGCGTGGTCTCGTCCTTCTCGAACTTGGAGTAGTACGCATCCAGCACCGAGTGGAAACTGTCGTTGGGCTGGAACTCCAGCACGCCCATCAGGCCCTGGCGCACATTGCTGGTGGAGGACGCCATCGACTTGGTGCCACCGAGCACGTAGGTGCCAGCGGCGTCGGTGGGATAGCCCCAGGCTTCCCAGCGGTTGGCCTGGCCGGGCGAATCCAGCCGCGCGTAGCCCACCGCAAGACCGACCGTGCGGTCGGCGAACTGGTCGATGTAGGCGCCGCTGACGCGGCTGCCACGGTCGTCGCTGCCGCTGTTGAGCTTGCCCAGCGAGTTGTCTTCCAGCCGGCCGTTGACCGAGAAGGTGCGCTCGGCGAACTGCAGGGGGCGCACCGTCTGCAGGTTGACCGTGCCCGACAGGCCCTGGCCGATCAGCGAAGCGTCGGGGGTCTTGTAGACGGTGACCGCGTTGATCAGCTCGGCCGGATACTGGTCGAACTCCACGGTGCGGTTGTCGCCGACGCTGACCTGCTCGCGGCCGTTGAGCAGCGTGGTGCCGTAGTCGCCGGACAGGCCGCGGATGCTGATGGTGGACGAGCGGCCGGCCACGCGCTGGGCGGTCAGGCCCGGCAGGCGCGAGATCGACTCGGCGATGGAGACGTCGGGCAGCTTGCCGATGTCCTCGGCTGAAATGCTTTCCACGATCGAAGTCGATTCGCGCTTGGTCTCGATCGCGTTCTCGATGCCGCGGCGGATGCCGGTGACGGTCACCGTGTCCAGGTTGGTGGCCTGGTTGGCGTTGCCCGCGGTGGCGTCGTTGGACGACGTCGTGTCGGACGCGGTGGTCTGTGCCTGCGCATGGGCGCTCAGCGTCATGACCGACGCCAATGCCACGCACAGCAGGTTGCGCTTGAGATGCAACATTTTCCCCTCCAGTCAATGTTGTCTTGGTTGCCGAGTTGTTCTGGGTGCCAGGTGGCAACCACGCGTTGCGAGAGGCGGATGTGTCTGCCCTGTAACGTGGCGGCAATGGTATGTCCGGGCATCGTCCGCGCCATCTGGATGCATACGTATTCATGCCTTGCACCTTCGGCTTAGGCGCATGCGCATTGGTAGCGTGCCCACGCCAATCATGGGAGGAGTGCGCGGTCATGTCGATGCGAAAGCGGTTTCAGGGTCCAAGGCGCGCAAAATGCTGCGCCGCACGAGGCGCGCTGCGCGCCGCACTGCTGTTTCCGCTGGCCGCCGGTGCGCAGACGCCGGGCGCGCTGCACGTGCCCTCGCCGGACTGGCGCGATGCGGTGATCTACTTCGTCATGATCGACCGCTTCGCCGATGGCGACCCGGGCAACAACGACCAGGGCAAGGGCGAATACGATCCACGCGACCACCGTCGCTACAGCGGTGGCGACCTGCGCGGCGTGCAGCAGCGCCTGGACTACATTCAGGGCCTGGGTGCCACCGCGGTGTGGATCACCCCGCCGGTGGCCAACCAGTGGTGGAACCCGGACACGCGCTACGGCGGCTACCACGGCTACTGGGCCACCGACTTCAGCGCCGTCGATGCGCACTACGGCACCCTGGCCGACTACCAGGCGTTGTCGCGGGCGCTGCACGGGCGCGGCATGTACCTGGTGCAGGACATCGTTGTGAACCACACCGCCAACTTCATCCGCTACGACCGGCGCTGGAAGGCTGGTGAGCCGGCGCGCGGCTTTTCGCTGATCACCGACTCTCAGGGGCAACGCGCCCCGACCCAGGCGCCGTTCGACCGCAACGATGCCCGCGACCCGGTACAGCGCGCCGAGGCGATCTACCACTGGACGCCGGACATCACCGACTACGAGGTCCGCGACCAGTACGTGAACTGGCAGTTGGCGGGGCTGGATGATCTCAATACCGAGAATCCAGTGGTGCGCAAGGCGCTGCGCCAGACCTACGGCGACTGGATCCGCAATGTGGGCGTGGACGCCTTCCGCGTGGACACCGCCCTGCATGTTCCGGAAGGGTTCTTCGAGGATTTCATGCATGCGGGCGATGCCCAGGCACCGGGCATCGCGAGCGTGGCCAGGCAGACCGGCCGCGAACGGTTCATCGCCTTCGGCGAGGCGTTCAAGGTGGACAAGGCGTTCCAGGACACGCAAGCCCGGCGCATCGAGGTCTACGCCACGCCCGCCGCGGATGGCACCCGTCGCCTGGACAGCGTGCTCAACTTCTCGCTGTACGGCGCCACCCTGGATGTCTTCGCCAAGCGCCAGCCCACCGCGGAACTGGCCTGGCGCATCGACAACATGATGCAGGTGCATGCGCGGCCGCACCTGATGCCCAGCTTCGTGGACAACCATGACGTGGACCGCTTCCTGGCCAGCGGCAGCCAGGCCGCGTTGAAGCAGGCCTTGCTGGCGATCATGACCCTGCCCGGCATCCCGGTGATCTACTACGGCACCGAGCAGGGCTTCGACAAGCGCCGCCCGGCCATGTTCGCCACCGGGGTAGATGCCGGTGGGCGCGACCACTACGACACCCAGGCGCCGCTGTATCGCTACCTGCATGAGGCCATCGCGCTGCGCCGCAGCCACCCGGTGCTCAGTCGCGGCACGCCGCGTGTCCTGGCCTCAGATGCCAAGGCTGCCGGCGTGCTGGCCTATACGATGCAGCACGAAGGCCACCAGCTGCTGGTGGCGTTCAACACGGCCGACAAGGCCCAGGCCCTGACGCTGCCGGCCGGCAGTTTCGACGCCAGCGCGCGGATGCACAGCGTGTTCGCCATCCACGGCGCAACGCCGGACCAGGCGGCAGATGCCCAAGGCGGGCTGCAGACCTTGCTGCCGCCTGGTGCGGGACAGGTCTGGGAGGTCGAGGGCCCCGCCGCGCGCTAAGTCGCTCATCCCCGCGAAGCGGGAGGCGCTTCGAAACAGACGAATGTCTGGTCATCCGGCCGAGAGCCTTGCGGATGGCCAGGCCCTGTCTAGGTGATGGTTCCAATGCATGGATGACCAGACATTCGTCTGTTCTGAAGCGTCTCCCGCCTGCGCGGGGATGACGAGCAGAAGCACGAACCTCTAGCGCTGCTCGATGAATCGCTGCTGTCGTTTGATCGTCGGCGATCGGCGATCGCCGATCCATGCTTGACCGACTGCCTACCTCAGCGCAACACGCCGAAGAAGCTGCCGCGCGCCGGCAGCTGCAGCGCCTGCGCCTGCAACGTGCCTGCGCACAGGCCATGGCCGTCGAGCGCCTCGGCCTGCAGCGGCTCCGGCAAGCTCCAGCTGATGTCCTGCGCGGACAGGTTGAAGACCACCAGCACGGCCCTGCCATCGACCGCTTCACGGACGAAGGCCAGCACGGGCTCGGGCGTGGGCAGGAAGCGCAGCTCGCCCGTCACCAGCGCCGGCTGCTGCTTGCGCCAGCCCAGGAAGCGCCGCACCTGGTTCAACACGGAGCCCGGATCGGTCTCCTGCGCTGCCACGCTGATCGCGCGATGCGCCTGCGGCACCGGCAGCCAGGGCGTGGCCGAGGTGAAGCCACCCGCAGGACCGTCGGTCCACGGCATCGGCGTGCGACAACCATCGCGGCCCTTGAAGTTGGGCCAGAAGGTCTTGCCGTAGGGGTCCTGCAGGAGCTCGTAGGGCACCTCGGCCTCCGGCAAGCCCAGCTCTTCGCCCTGGTAGAGGCACACCGAGCCGCGCAGCGAGCACACCATCGCCACCAGCTGCGCGGCAAAGGCGGTATCGCCCTCTCCGCCCCAGCGCGTGACCGCGCGCATGACGTCGTGGTTGGAGATCGCCCAGCACGGCCAGCCGCCGGTCATGGCCGCTTCCAGCCGCGAGACCGTCTGGCGGATATAAGCCGCGCTGAAGTCCTCCACCAGCAGCTCGAAGCTGTAGCCCATGTGCAGGCGCGAAGGCCCGGTGTATTCGGCCGTGGTCGCCAGCGAATCTTCCGAGGAAATCTCTCCGAGCGCGGCCACGTCCGGATACCGGTCCATCAGCGCGCGCAGGCGCTCCAGGAACGGCAGGTTCTCCGGCCGCGTGTTGTTGTAGTAGTGGTACTGGTAGGCGTAGGGGTTGTCGGGGCTGAAGCCACGTCCCACGCGCTTGTCCTTGGGCTTGGGCGGGTTGTCGCGCAGCTGCGGATCGTGGAAGCAGAAGTTGATCGCATCCAGCCGCATGCCATCCACGCCGCGGTCCAGCCAGAACTGCACGTTGTCCAGCGTGGCCTGCTGCACCTGGGGGTTGTGGAAGTTCAGGTCGGGCTGCGCGGACAGGAAGTTGTGCAGGAAGTACTGCTCACGCCGCGGCTCCCAGCGCCAGGCCACGCCGCCGAACAGGGACATCCAGTTGTTGGGCGGGGTGCCGTCTTCCTTCGGATCGGCCCAGACGTACCAGTCGGCCTTGGGGTTGTCGCGGCTGGTGCGACTTTCCAGGAACCAGGGATGCTGGTCCGAGCAGTGGCTCAGCACCTGGTCGATCATCACCTTGATCCCCAGGCGATGCGCCTTGGCCAGCAGCGCATCGAAGTCTTCCAACTGACCGAACAGCGGATCCACATCCCGGTAGTCGGCGATGTCATAGCCGAAATCGGCCATCGGCGACTTGAAGAACGGCGAGATCCAGATTGCGTCCACGCCCAGGCTGGCGATGTAGTCCAGCTTCTCGACAATGCCCGGCAGGTCGCCCACGCCATCGCCGTTGCTGTCCAGGAAGCTACGCGGGTAAACCTGGTAGATCACCGCGCCACGCCACCAGTTGTCCATGTCCCCTCCCCTCCAGCGAATGACACCGGCACGGCACGGCCGGAAAACGGGCGCCACTATTCCATGCGTCCGCCGAGGCGTTGCGTGTCTTTGGTGGGGGTCGGGCATGAATACGTATGCGCAAACGTGGGCGTGCGACGACGGCAAATGCCGGCGATCAAACATGCAGCTCATGGGTCGGGCGCAGCGCGGCGCTGTTTTCAAGGCATTTTCCGCAACCAACGGCCCACCTTGGCGATCGCCGCGCGCAGGGCGCGAGCGAGATCGTTTGTTTGCACTGCAGCATGGCAAGCACAGGCGCAGCGTTCACCATGCGCCACACGTTCGCAGCGTCCGCGACGAACGACTCGTCACGGAAACACACAGGCATGACACGAAAGCCCACCCTGTCGTTCTGGCAGATCTGGAACATGTGCTTCGGCTTCCTGGGCATCCAGTTCGGCTTCGCGCTGCAGAACGCCAACGTCAGCCGCATCTTCCAGACCCTCGGTGCGCCGGTGGACGACATCCCGATGCTGTGGGTGGCCGCGCCGCTGACCGGACTGCTGGTCCAGCCCATCGTCGGCTACTTCTCCGACCGCACCTGGAATGGCCTGGGCCGCCGCCGCCCCTACTTCCTTGCCGGTGCGGTGCTGGCCACCCTGGCGCTGCTGGCCATGCCCAACTCGCCGAGCCTGTGGATCGCCGCCGGGCTGCTGTGGGTGCTGGACGCATCGATCAACATCTCCATGGAGCCCTTTCGCGCCTTCGTCGGCGACCAGCTGCCACCGGCGCAACGCCCCACCGGGTACGCCATGCAGAGTTTCTTCATCGGCATCGGCTCGGTGATCGCCAGCCTGCTGCCCTGGCTGCTGGCGCAGGCCGGCGTCGGTAACACCGCAGGGCCCGGCCAGGTCCCGGACACGGTGCGTTACGCGTTCTACTTCGGCGGCGCGGTGCTGCTGTTGTCGATCCTGTGGACGGTGCTGAGCACGCGCGAGTATCCGCCCGAGGCGCTGGACGCCTTCGACGATGCGCACGCTGACCTGGCACCGTCGTCGGAAGGCCCGGCGCCGCAAACGCTCGGCCTGGGCATGGCCGCGCTGTTGATCGGCGCGGCCGGGACCGCGCTGGTGGCCTGGCGCGCCCTGGACCGCCAGCTGTACGTGCTGAGCCTGGGCATCGTCGTGTTCGGCGCGCTGTTGCTGCTGCGCCCGCTGGTGCGGGGGGGTGGCATGTACGCCAGCATCGTCGACGACCTGCTGCGCATGCCGCAGGCCATGCGACGGCTGGCCGTGGTGCAGTTCTTCTCGTGGTTCGCGCTGTTTTCCATGTGGATCTACACCACCGGCGCGGTCACCGCCGTGCATTACGGCACCAGCGATGCGTCCTCGGCTGCCTACAACGAAGGCGCCAACTGGGTCGGCGTGCTGTTCGCCGCCTACAATGGCTTTGCGGCGCTGGCCGCCGTGCTCATCCCGCCGATGGTGCGGCGCCTGGGCCTGCGTCGCAGCCACCTGATCAACACCTGCGCCGGCGGTGCCGGGCTGCTGTCCTTCCTGCTGATCCGCGACCCGCAGTGGCTGCTGCTGTCCATGGCCGGCGTGGGCATCGCCTGGGCCTCGATCCTGTCCCTGCCCTACGCGCTGCTGTCCGACAGCCTGCCGGCGCACAAGATGGGCCTGTACATGGGCATCTTCAATTTCTTCATCGTCATTCCGCAGCTGGTGGCCGCCAGCATCCTCGGCTTCCTGCTCAAGACCTTCATGGGCAATGCGCCGCTGCATGCCCTGGCCGTGGGCGGGGTGAGCCTGGTGCTGGCCGGGCTGTTCACCCTGCGCGTACCGGAACCGCATCGGGAGACCCACGCTTGATCACCTTCTCGAACCATGACCTGCCGCGAGCAGTGCTGGGCATCGCCCTGCTCGGCGCGCTCGGCCTGGCCGCGCCGTGCAAAGCGCAGGCAACCGACGACGAGTACTACGGCACGCTGGAGCCCTTCGCCAGCAACGCGATCTATTTCGTCGTCACCGATCGCTTCGTCAACGGCGACCCGTCCAACGACCAGCGCGACCAGGGCGGCGCGCATCCCACCTTCGACGTGCGCACGCCAGGCACGCCGGAGGGCGAGGACGACAACATCGGCTACCTCGGCGGCGACTTCAAAGGCGTGGTCGACAATGCCGGCTACATCCGCGGCATGGGCTTCACCTCGGTGTGGGTCACGCCCATCGTCGACAACCCGGACGAGGCCTTTACCGGCGGCAAGCCGGTGTCCTGGAACAGCACGCTGACCGATCGCGGCAAAACCGGGTATCACGGCTACTGGGGCGTGAACTTCTACAAGCTGGACGAGCACCTGCCAAGTCCAGGGCTGGATTTTTCTGGCTTCACCAAGGCCATGAAGGACCAGCAGCTGGACGTGGTGCTGGACATCGTCGGCAACCATGGCTCGCCGGCCTATTCCATGCCCAAGGCCCAGCCCAAGTTCGGGCAGATCTTCGATCGCGACGGCAAGCTGCTGGCCGACCACCAGAACCTGGCACCGGGCAAGCTCGATCCCCAGCACAATCCCTTGCACGCCTTCTACAACACCGGTGGCGGCCTGGCCGAGCTGTCCGACCTGGCCGAGGACAATCCGGCGGTGCTGGACTATCTGGTCGGCGCCTACACGCAGTGGCTGGACCAGGGTGCGGCGGCGTTTCGCGTGGACACCATCGCCTGGATGCCGCACCGGTTCTGGAAGGCCTTCGCCGACCGCATCCGCGCCAGGCACCCGGGCCTGTTCATGTTCGGCGAGGCCTTCGATTACGACGCGGCGACCATCGCCGGGCACACGCTGGCGCGCAATGGACGCTACAGCGTGCTGGACTTTCCTCAGCGCGGAAAGCTCGCCAAGGTCTTCGGCAAGGAAGGCGGCAGCTACGAGGAGATCGGCAAGGCGCTGTACCTGGAGGATGGCCCCTACGCCAATCCCTACGATCTGGTGACCTTCTACGACAACCACGACATGGCGCGCATCGATGCGACCGATGCCGGCTTCATCGATGCCCACCACTGGTTGTTCACCGCGCGTGGCATTCCCGCCGTCTACTACGGCTCGGAGACCGGCTTCATGCGCGGCCGCGCCGAGCACTCGGGCAACCGCAACTACTACGGCCAGGCCCGTGTCGATGCCGGCCGCAATAACCCCATCCTGCGCAAGCTCACCCGCATCGCCACCTTGCGGCGCGACACTCCTGCCCTGCAGCGCGGCCTGATGCTGCCGCTGCAGCTGGGCCAGGATCAGGCCGCGTTCTACCGCGTCTACGAACACGGCGGGCAGGCGCAGACCGCGCTGGTGCTGCTCAACAAGGCCGACACGGCCGCCAGGATCGAGCTGGACAAGCTGCTGCAACCGGGGCGCTGGAAGGATGCGTTCGACGGCAAATCTCTCAAGCTCGGCACGACGGCCCGTCTCGAGGTTCCGGCCCACGAGGTGCGCGTGCTGCTCTACGACCAGCCGCTGACCGACGCGGCCCTGCGGGCGCGACTGAGCGATCTGATGGAGCGCACCCGGCGCGAGGATTGACCGGGCTCGATCAAGCATCGTTCAAGGGACGAACTTGTGGGAGCGGCTTTAGCCGCGAAGGGGCTTTACTAGGAAAGCCCTTTCGCGGCTGAAGCCGCTCCCACAACGAGCCTCACTGTCTTGGTAGGTGGATCGGGATTCGCCCAAGGCGAGGCGAACACTAGCGACCCATCGGACCCGCCTCAAGCGTCGGGCGAGGCCGTCACCCGCCGCGACGACCCGCGCAGCGCCAACTTCACCGGAATGGTCAGGTTATCGACCGCCTCGCCCGCGATCAGCTGCAGCAGGCGCTCCACCAGCAAGGCACCGGCCTGCTTGGTGTCCTGCTGCACCGTGGACAGGCCAGGATTGACGAAGCTGGCCAGCGGGATATCGTCGAAGCCGACCACCAGGCAGTCCTCGGGCACGCGCACGCCGCGCTCGTGCAGCGCCTTCATCGCACCGATGGCGATCAAATCGCTGGCGCCGAAGATCGCATCGAAGGCCACGCCGCGCGCCAGCAGCGCGTCGGCAGCTTCCTGGCCGGATTGCTCGCTGGTCACCGCGTCGATCTGCAATTGCGCATCGGGCGACAGTCCGGCTGCTTCCAGCGCCTGCGCATAGCCGCGGTAGCGCTCTTCGAACTCCGGATAATGGTTGGAGGCATGGCCCAGGAAGGCGATGCGCCTGCATCCCTGCGCCAACAGGTGCGCAGTGATGTCGTGCCCGCCCTGGAAGTTGTCGCAGCCGATGGACACGCCGGGCTGTCCCGGCTGCGCCGCGCCCCAGCGCACGAAATGCGTGCCTTGCTGCACCAGCCGCTCCAGCCGCGAGCGCGCTTCCAGGTAGTCGCCGTAGCCCAGCAGGATCAGCCCATCGGCCTTCTTGCTGTCCTCGTAGTCGGCCTGCCAGTCGTTGGACAGCTGCTGGAAGGAGATCAGCAGGTCGAAGCCGCGCTGCGCGCAGGCGCGCGTGATCGAGCCCAGCATCGACAGGAAGAAGGGATTGATCGCCGACTCGTCCGGCGTGGGGTCTTCGAAGAACAGCAGCGCCAGCGTGCCGGTGTGCTGCGTGCGCAGGTTGGAGGCGTTCTTGTCGACCTTGTAGTTCAGCTGCTCGGCAATGGCCAGCACGCGCCGACGGGTCTCCTCGCTGACCATCGGGCTGCCGCGCAGCGCGCGCGACACGGTCGGCTGCGAGACGCCGGCCAGGTGCGCGATATCCAGCGATGTGGCCTTCCCACGGATCGGCACGCTCACGTCAACGGGTCTTCTCGGAACGACGCGCCGATGATGCCATGTCGCCCACGCTGCATCGCAGCATGGGCGGCAGTGCGGGCCACGCTCAAGCGGCGAGAATGTGCGCGCGCAGCGCCTCGTAGCTGGCTGGCAGCGGTTCGGCCGCAGCCGGGCGCTCGAGCAGCGCCTGCAGCGCCGGTGGCACCGGCAGGCTGTCGCCCACCAAGGGCTCGACAATGCTTTCGAACTTGGCCGGATGCGCGGTGGCCGCCACCGCCCAGTCGCCGCGCACGCCGTCGTTGCGCAGGTCCTCCAGCACCTTCACCGCCACGGCGGTGTGCGGGCAGAACACCTCGCCAAAATGCCGGAACCGGCGCGCGATCACCAGCTTGATGTCCGCATCACCGACGCTGGCCGAGCTGAAGGCCTGGCGCAGCGCGGCGTCGTCGCCCTTGTACAGCCAGCGCAGGCGCTCGAAGTTGCTCGGCGCGCCCACGTCCATGGCGTTGGCCACGGTCGGCACGCTGCCCTGCGGCGTGTAGTCCTGGCCGCCGAAGTAATCGGGCAGCACCCGGTTGGCATTGGTGGCCAGCACGATGCGCCCCAGCGGCACGCCCAGCTCGCGGGCCAGGATCGCCGCCATCGCATTGCCCAGGTTGCCGGTGGGAATCACGAAGTTCAGTGGGTTGCCCGTGGCCGCGTGATGCGACAGCGCCGCGTGCGCGTAGTAGCCCATCTGCGGCAGCAGGCGCCCCAGGCTGATGCTGTTGGCCGAACTCAACGGCGCCTGCGCCTGCAGCGCGCCATCGCCCAGGGCCGTCTTCACCAGCGCCTGGCAGTCGTCGAAGGTGCCCTGCACGCGCAGCGCGGTCACGTTGTCGCCAAAGCACCCCAGCTGGTGCGCCTGGCGCGGGGAGACCCTGCCATCCGGATACAGCACCACCACGCGCAGGCCCGGCTGCTGGTGGAACGCGGCGGCCACCGCCGCGCCGGTATCGCCGGAGGTCGCCACCACGATGGTCAACGGCGTGGACGCACCGCGACGCAGGCGGGTCATGCACTGGGCGAGAAAGCGCGCGCCGAAGTCCTTGAAGGCCGCGGTCGGCCCGTGGAACAGCTCCAGCACGTGATCGCCCGGCGTGGCCAGCGGCGCCAGCGGCGCGGGAAAGTCGAAGGCCTCCGCGCAAATGCCCGGCAGCTCCGATTCCAGTCCATCGCCTTCGAAGAACGGCTGCAGCAGCTCGGCGCTGGTCTGCGCCAGATCGGCACCGACCTTCAGCTGGCGCGCCTGCGGCAGCGCTTGCGGCACGTACAGGCCGCCATCGGGCGCCAGGCCGGCGGCGATGGCCTGGCTCAGGCTGACGGCCGGGGCACCGTCACGGGTGGAAATGAAATGCATGGGAGTCCCTTGGGGGAAGATCGGAAACGGGAAGTGCGCAGGCGTCACAGCAGGCGCGCGCCGGGCGCGGCCAGCGTGGACACCCAGGCCTGGCTGGTGAAGCCCTGTGCGGCGAAGGCGGCCTGTACCGCGGGCGCGGCGGCATCGGCAGCGGCGCGGTCCTCGAACCAGCCGAAGATGCTGGGGCCGGCACCGGAGATGCTCGCGCCCATGGCGCCACCATCCAGCATCGCCGTCTTGGCTTGGGCAAAGCCCACGATCAGCGGGGCGCGGCGTGGCTCGACCAGTACGTCCTTCAGGCCTGCGCGGACCAGGGCCGCATCGCCGGCCTGGCAGCCGGCCAGCACCAGCGCCAGGTTGGCGCTCTGGTGGACGAAGTCCTCCAGCGCGTAGGCCCCCTGCAGCGCCGCGCGGGCACGGCGGGTTTCCAGCACCGCATCCGGATGCACCAGCAGGCTGTGCCAATGCGCCGGCACCGACACCGGCACCAGGTGTTCGGCCGTGGCCAGCACCAGCCCGCCCAGCAGCATCGGGCCAAGGTTATCGCCATGCTGTCCGCCGCTGGCCACCGCCTCGCCCACCAGCGCGAAGGGATACAGCGCCTGCGGGGGCAGTGGCGCGTCCAGCAGCGCGTTGGCCGCCACCAGGGCGGCCACGCAGGACGCGGCCGATCCGCCCATGCCCGAGCCCAGCGCGATGCCCTTGTCGATCTCCACTTCCAAGCCGAACGGCAGCGCCAGCGCCTGGCGCATGGCGATCAGCGCCGCGCCGGCGGTGTTTGAGGGCGCATCCAGCGGCAGCTCCACCGTGGTGCCGGTGATCGCGGCGATGCGCACCTCGGGCGCCTCGATGCGACGGACGGTGACGGTATCGCCCACGCCCTCGATGACGTGTCCGAGGATGTCGAAGCCGACCCCGACATTGCCGACCGAGGCCGGCGAGAACGCGGTCGCGACGCGGGGGGGTGAACTGCGGGCAGTCGAACTGCCGATGCTGGCACTGCTGGGCATTGCGATTCCTTGGTGCCCCTCACGCGCGGGATGCGCGATGCGGGGCGGTGTCGATGCGTGGCGGCCATCATCGGCCCGCCACGGCGCTGAGTTCATTGACCCAGGTCGGTTACAGCCGGGCGCCCTGCCCGGCCGCCACCCGCAACAGGTCGGCGAACACGCCGGCGGCGGTCACCTCCGGACCGGCCCCCGGGCCCTGCACGATCAGCGGATTGCTGCAGTAGCGGCGGGTGGTGAACTGCACGATGTTATCGGTCAGGCGCAGATTGGCGAAGGCGTGGGTGTCCGGAAGTTCCACCAGGCCCACGCTGGCCTTGCCGCCCTCGTCCAGGCGGGCGACATAGCGGAGCACGTGGCCGGCCTGGCGCGCCTGAGCCAGGCGCTGGGCGAACTCGGCGTCCACCTCGTCCAGGCGCCCCATGAAATCCTCCACGCTGGCCTGGCGCAGGGCTTCTGGCACCAGGCTTTCCACCTGCACGTCCTCCAGCGAGAGCCCCAGCCCGGCCTCGCGGCCCAGGATCACCAGCTTGCGCGCCACATCGGTACCGGACAGGTCATCGCGCGGGTCCGGCTCGGTATAGCCCATGCCGCGGGCCTGGGCGACCAGCTGCGAGAACGGCGCGCTGCCGTCGAACTTGTTGAACAACCACGCCAGGGTGCCGGAGAAGATGCCCTCTATGCTGGTCACCGTGTCGCCGGTGTCCACCAGGTCGCGCAGCGTGGTGATGACCGGCAGCCCCGCGCCGACCGTGGCCTCGTAGCGGAAGCGCGCCCCGCTGCCGGCCGCCGCGTCGGCGATGGCCTGGTAGCGCGCCAACGGGCCGGCGCCGGCCTGCTTGTTCGGCGTCACCACGTGGATGCCGGCGGCCAGCCACTGCGCGTAGCGCTCGGCCACCTCGGGGCTGGCGCTGCAGTCCACGATCACCGCGTGCGGCAGGTGCGAGGACAGCAGGTGATCGGTGAAGCGGTCCAGGTCCAGCGGCTCGCGCGCGGACTGGAAACGTTCGCGCCAGCTGCCGCTGATGTCGCGGCCTTCCAGCAGCATGCGGCTGCGCGAGGCGATCGCGCGCAGCCGCAGGTCTAGATTGGCCTTGCCCAGCAGCTGCGGCTGCGCGGCCTGCAGCTGGTCCAGAAGCGCGGCGCCCACATTGCCCGGGCCGATCACGCCCACCGAAAAGGTCTGCGGCGAGAGCCAGAAGCCCGCGTGCGCGGCGCGCAGCGCCTTGGTCGCATCGGCGCCGGCAATGGCCACGGAGATGTTGCGCTCGGACGAACCCTGGGCAATGGCCAGAATGTTGACCTGCGCCCGGCCCAGCGATTCGAACAGGCGCGCGGCCACGCCCGGCGAGCCGGCCATGCCATCGCCCACCGCCGCCAGCACGCAGACATCGTCGGTGAGCTGCACGCGCTGGATCTGCCCCACCGACAGCTCGTGGGCGAAGGCGCTCAT
>Ga0209257_1001222_pt1 | contig 32098 bp, 33 predicted proteins | sample AraplaCvi_mCL_r2_FD_184277 | JGI IMG/M metagenome (GOLD analysis project Ga0209257, IMG submission 184277) | Arabidopsis root microbial communities from North Carolina, USA - plate scrape MF_Cvi_mCL_r2 (SPAdes) (version 2) | ecosystem: Host-associated > Plants > Roots > Endosphere | place: USA...
CGAACTGCCGGCCATGCGCAAGGACGGCAGCCTGTTTACCGTGGAATTGACGATCAATGCCATCAGCGACGAGGGCAAGTATCGCTTTGTGGGCGTGCTGCGCGACGTGACCGAACTGAAAAAGTCGCAGGCGGCACTACGCGAGGCCGTCAAGGAAGCGCAGGCAGCCAATGCAGCGAAGAGCGCCTTCCTCGCCAATATGAGCCACGAATTGCGCACGCCGATGAATGCGGTGCTGGGCATGGCGCACCTGATGACCACCACGCCGCTGTCGCTGGAGCAGCGGCGCTACCTGACCATGCTGCGCACCTCGGGACAATCCTTGCTGGCACTGCTGAACGACATCCTCGACTTTTCCAAGATCGAAGCGGGCAAGATACAGTTGAATTCTGCCCGCTTCGAACTCGACTCGGTGCTGCATTCCGTATCGACCATCATGAGCGTGAACGCCGGCGAGAAGGAACTGGAACTGGCCATCGGGGTGGAGCCGGACGTGCCGCGCATGCTGCTGGGAGATCCGCTGCGCCTGCAGCAGATACTGGTCAACCTGACCAGCAACGCCATCAAGTTCACGGCACGCGGTGAAGTCAGCCTCAAGGTCGAATGTGCCGAATGCACCGAACAGCTCAGCGTCATGCGTTTCATCGTGCGCGACACCGGCATCGGCATCTCGCAGGAGCAGAAGGCTAACCTGTTTGCGCCCTTTGTCCAGGCCGATGAATCGGTCACCCGCAAATTCGGCGGCACCGGGCTGGGACTGGTGATCTGCCAGCGCCTGGTGGAACTGCAGGGCGGCAGCATCGAGCTTGACAGCCGCCCCGGGGAAGGCAGCACCTTTACCGTTACCCTGCCCTTCGGCACCGTGCCCTCGGGGCAGCAGCAAGCCTCAACCGGCGCCGGCTCGCGCCCTCTGCGCGTCCTGGTGGTGGACGACCACTTCACCAGCCGCGTCTACCTTTCCAAGACGCTGCAAGCCTGGGGCTGGGGCGTCGACGTGGCCTCCAGCAGCGCCGAAGCGCAAAAAATGCTGGCCCTTGCCGGCCAGCGCGAGCTGCCGTACGACGTGATACTCGCCGACTGGAGCATGCCAGCCGAGGACCAGCACTATATCGACTCGCTGCGCCACGCTGAGGCGCCGTCGGTTCCGGTCATACTCATGGTGAGCGCTTATGAACGCAGCAAGATGCTGGAAGACGATGCCGATCGCGAGGGCCTGGTCACCAAGCCGATTACCGCCTCCACCCTTTTCGATACGGTGCACGAAGTGCTGGACAAGGCCGACACCAGCGAACCGCCCGCGGACGCGCCGCCCGCACAGCGCCTCAGCGGCCACCTGCTGCTGGTGGAAGACAATGCCATGAACCAGCTGGTCGCCGTCGGCATCCTGGAACGAGCCGGTGCAACCATAGACGTAGCCAACAATGGCGAAGAAGCCGTGCGCAAGCTGCGCGCCGCGCCCGATGCCTACCGCCTGGTCCTGATGGACGTGCAAATGCCGGTCATGGACGGCTACACGGCCACCCGCGTCATTCGCCAGGAACTGGGCCTGACCCTGCCTATCGTGGCGATGACCGCCGGCGTGATGGAATCCGAACGCGCCGATTGCCTGGCGGCCGGCATGGACGATTTCATTCCCAAGCCGCTCGACATCGACGAGATGATGCAGACCCTGGAACGCTTCCTGTCGCCTTAGACCCGCAGCAGGCCGCGGAAGCCGCGCGCCGCGTAATACGACTCGGCGCCGTTGTGGTACAGGAAGACCTGGCCATAGCGGCGGTCGCAGAACAAGGCGCCGCCCTGCTTGCGTATTTCAGCCGGGGTCTGCACCCAGCTGGAAGTCTTGCGGTCAAACTCACCCAGCGTTTGAAGATGGCGATACTCGGCTTCGGTGAGCAGGCTGATGCCGATCGCCTTCGCCACTTCCAGCACACTGCCGGCCGGCTTGTTTTCCATGCGGGCATCCAGCGCAGCCCGGTCGAAGCAAAGGCTGCGCCGGCCTGTTGGACTCTCGGGCGAACAATCGCAGAACACAACTTCACCGGTCGACGTATCCTGGCCGACAACATCCGGCTCACCGCCGGTACGTTCCATTTCTTCCAGTACGCGAAGCTTGGCAGGATTCGCATCCAGCCGCGCGCGCACCGTTTTCCAGGCCAGGCCTGGGTGCCGGGCCATATGTTTTTTGAATCGTTGTTCGAGGATGTCGATCATGGCGCATGTTCCTTCAAGCGCGTCATCGGGCCAGCCTGGCCGTCGCAAAGGTAAAATGCAGTGAATTTCGCCTCGCCCTTGCCAACATTGTCGAAGCGCGTGATGGTCGCATTTGCCGGTTCGTAGAACGCAGATCCGGCCTCCAGTATCTGGAGCGGCTTGCCTTCCACTTGGTAGGCGATCTCGCCGCTGGTAACAGTACCGATCACCGGGCATGGATGCGTATGCGCTGGCGCCCTCACTCCCGTCGTGAACGATATTTCCTGTGCCGTCACTTTCGACAGTTTTCCGGATGGCTGGATCTCCGTGTCCAACACGTCCTTACGCGCGATCTGGGCGCTGCTCAGCAAAGGTGCAGCGGCCAGCGCTATCGCGATGAGCGGGTGGGAATTTTTCATGCGAGTGATGCTATCAGCATTTTCGAAACCATGCGCAGGTTCGGGTTCATATCAAACCTTCATGCACCCAGTGACTTTCAGCATACCTCTGGAAGGAAGGCATGCGCTAGCATCTCGCCCAAATCAATCACAGGGAGAACAAGATGAACAAATTCGGGCTGCTGCTTGCATTGATCACAGCCATTGCTTTGCCAGCCAGGGCGGAGCAATTCGCCAAAGGCGCCGACATCGGCTGGCTGCAGCAGATGGAAGCCACCGGCTACAAGTTTTACAACGACCAGGGAAAGCAGGAAGACGCGCTGCAAATCCTGAAGGACCACGGCATCAACACGGTGCGCCTGCGCACCTGGGTCAATCCTTCGGAAGACAGGACCAATGGCCACAACAGCAAGGACGAAACCGTCGCCATGGCCGTCCGCGCACAGAAAATGGGCATGCGGGTCATGATCAACTTCCACTACAGCGATAGCTGGGCCGATCCGCAGCAACAGCGCAAGCCCGCAGCGTGGACGGGCCACGACTTCCCTCGCCTGATGGAGGACGTATACGACCATACCCACGACGTGATGAGCGCCCTCAAGGCCGCCGGCGTGACGCCGGAATGGGTCCAGGTTGGGAACGAAACGCCGACCGGCATGATCTACCCGGAAGGCCACACCGACAACTGGCCGCAACTGGCGCAACTGATCAACAAGGGCTACGACGCCATCAAGGCCGTCAGCCCTTCATCCAAGGTCATCCTGCACCTAGACCGTGGCAACGACAGCAAGCGTTTCAGGACGTGGTTCGACAACGCAAAGGCCAACGGCGCGCGATACGACGTGATCGGCATGTCGTATTACCCGTACTGGCTGCCCGGCAAACCGGATTACAGGAAGTCGCTAGGCGACCTTGCCCGCAACATGAACGACATGGCCGAGCGCTACGGCAAGGAAGTCATGGTGGTGGAAGTGGGCGGCGAAGATCGCCGCCCACAAAACACCTACGACATGCTGGTTGCCGTGCAGCGCAAAGTCAAAGCGGTGCCAAACCAGAAGGGCCTCGGCGTCATTTATTGGGAGCCCCTGGGTGCGCGCAGCTGGAGCAAGTACCCGCTCAGCGCATGGGGCGACGACGGCAAGCCGACCAAGACCATGAAAGCCTTCCTCGCCGAATGACTTAGAACGACTTCTTGCCAGGCATCAGGTCATGCGGATGGCGCCAGCCGGGCATATCGCTGATGCGCTCCTTCCACGCCGCGATGTGCGGGAATTCGGCCATGTCGATGCCCGTTTCTTCCGGCAGGTAGACATAGCCAGCCAGCGACAGGTCGGCGATGGTCAGGCGGTCGCCGACCAGGAAATTGGCATTCGCCAGGTGCTTGTCGACGATGCGGTAGGCGCCAATGGCACGTTCGCGCAGGAACTGGGTGACGGGCGTATCGCCGGTTTTCTGCAGCCCGTACATGAAGCGCAAGGTGGCGTAATAGCTGGTGAACTTGTGATTGTCGAACAGGATCCAGCGCCAGATGTCGCGCTTCTCGTCGTCGTTGCGCGCGCCGAATTTTCCGGTGGTCTCAGCCAGGTAGTCGAGGATCACGCCGGACTGGCTGATCTTCAAGCCTTTGTGCTCCAGTACCGGGATTTCGCCCATTTCATTCAGGTTGTCGCGCCAGCCCTCGGTGCGCGTCTCGCCACCGAAATAGTCCACCACGACTGGCTCCCAGTCCGTGTTGGCCAATGCCAGGAACAGGGCAACCTTGTACGAGTTGCCTGAAGCAGCAAAGCAGTGCAATTTGAATTCCGCCATCTTGGTCCTTTTGAGTTGGGTGTAGTCAGCCGGACAATAGTAAAGCAGTTTGCCGGCGCCTGCAGGCGCCCTACTTCACAAGCACTTTGTCGGTACGGCGCAGCCATGCTTCGTGCAGGACGGTCCAGGTGACGCCGCCATCGGTGGTCGAGTCCCATACGTGGTGCACGCCGCCTGGAACCGGCTTCCAAACCGTGCGATGGAACTCCCGCTCGCCCTTGTCATTAACGAAGTAGCCGGTCATCAGCATGCGGTCGCCCTGCCAGCCGCCGTCGATAGGCGCGAAGTTACCGCGCGCGCTGGTCCAGACATGGCGCCACAGCTTATGCTTGCGGTCATACATGCTGAGGCTTGTGCCGGCGCCATTCTCCGCGCCGTTACCGCGCCACCATTCCTGCAAGACGCAGCCCTGCTCTATCTTTTCGATCAGCGTGTGCCCCAGCAGCTTGCCGTCGCGGTCAAAAGCTTCCCAGTTACCGACCCAAAAATCGAACTGCTTGTATTCCGGCGCGCTGCAGGCCGCATTCTCTGCGCCATGCGCGGTGGCGGCAACCAGCAAAGCAACAGTAATCAGGAGCTTGCGAATCATTTTCTTTCCTTCTAAGAGTGACTGGATGGGGCCATTGTCAGCGCCCCCGCCAGTACACGACAGCCTCAGGATGAACAACGCGCTTTCAAAAATGAACAACGCGATAGAATGCTGCGATGAGCAAATTCCTGACCAGCCGACTCGCCTGGAACGACTACCAGGTCATTCTCGCCGTTGCCCGCCACGGCTCCCTGTCCAAAGCCGCGGAAGCCCTGGGCTCGAGCCATCCAACCCTGTTCCGACGCATCCGCGATATCGAGGCAGGCCTGGGCGCCACCCTGTTCGAACGCAGCAGGCAGGGATACCAGCCAACGGTTGCCGCGACGGAGCTGCTGGCGCTCGCGGAAGAATTCGACCAGCGCTTGCGCGACCTGGAGCGGGATGCCGAAATGGGAGCCACCGGCCGCCTGACGCTGACCACAACCGAAGTGCTAATGCCTCGGATAGTGCCGCCGCTGCTGGCGCGCTGCCGGCACGAACTACCCGATATCACGATCAACCTGCAAACCGGCGAAAACCTGGCCAACGTCCGCCAGCGCGAAGCCGATATCGCATTACGCTCCGGCGGTGAACCCGATGGAGACTTGATTGGACGCGTGATCTGCAATATCGAGGTGGCCATCTACGCCCCGGCGGGTTGGCCCAACGTATCCGAAGAGAACCTGCGCGAGCAGACCTGGATCACGGTCGATGAATCGCTGGGGCACCTGGCATCGTCGAAATGGCTGGAAGCGGAAGGCCTGATGCGGCGCGCCGTGGTGCGCTGCTCCAGCACCCTGGCAGTATGCCGCTTGCTTGAAGAAGGACTTGGCGTGGGCATTTTGCCCTGCCACCTGGGCGACGCCAATCCGCGCCTGCGCCGCGTTTCGCCGCTGCTGACGGACTTCCGTTCGCAACTGTGGCTGCTCACGCCACGCCAACTGCGTGGCGTGCCGAAAGTGTCGGCGACGGTCGAATGCCTGACCGCCGGCTTGCGCGGGATGAAGGATCTGTTCGAAGGACGCAGCGCCTAGTTCAGGTAGCTGCTGCGCGCCTTGCGCTCCTTGCGGAACAGCCAGGGTTCGAGCGGATCCCGCTCCGCCCATAAGCCTGTCCGGGAACTGCGCGCCGCAGCCTCAATGGCCGGCAGCGAAGGATCGTGGTTGTACTGGGGATAGACCCAGGCCATTCCCTTTCGGACCTGGGCCACATTGGCGTTGACGTTGCCGCAATGGACCACGGCCACCGTGCGTCCGTAGCGATCCTGTTTACCCGAATCGAGCGTCGCATCGCGGCCAAAGCACAGGTCCGACAGCGACTGCTTCGAGCGCGCGCCGAAGGGCTGCTTCTTCTCCGGCGCATCGATATTCGCAAGGCGGACCTTTACGGGGCGGCCCTTGCTCAGCACGGTCAGCGTATCGCCATCGGAAACGCCGATTACCGTGTCAGCGTATGAGTGATTGCAAATCAGGGCAAAGATCAGTGCAAGCTTCTTAATTTCCTTACTCCACTTGTTGGGACGGCCGCAATTGTATCGTCACAATGCGGCTTCCGCAGCAAGCGTGCTTACTCTACCCAGCTGAAGCCATCGCGCGCCAGCAGCGCGAACGACTCGGTCGGTCCCCAGGTGCCGGCCGCATAGGGATACGGCTTCTCGGCCAGGGCGCTCCAGCCGTTGATGATCGGATCCGCCCATTCCCAGGCCGCTTCCAGTTCGTCGCGGCGCATGAAGTGGGTCAGGCGTCCGCGCACCACGTCGATCAGCAAGCGCTCGTAAGCTTCGGCCCGGCGCTGCGAGAACGCGGACTGCAGGTCCAGGTTGAGCGCCACCTGCTGCATCTGCATGCCGCTGCCCGGCTGCTTGGCCATGAGCTGCAGCTTGATCGCCTCTTCCGGCTGCAGTTCGATCACCAGCCGGTTGGCTACGCCGCCGGGCGTTTCGGGGAACAGCGGGAACGGCGGATTGGCAAATTCAATCACGATCTTGGACGAACGGCGCGCCATGCGCTTGCCGGTACGCAGGTAGAACGGCACCTTGGACCAGCGCCAGGTGTCGACGTGGGCCCGCATTGCCACGAACGTCTCCGTGCTGCTGCCAGCCGGTACATTGCGCTCCTCCAGGTAACCCGGGACTTCCTGGTTGCCGCTCACGCCGCGCACGTACTGGCCGCGCACGGTGTCGCGCGCAATCGAGGCAAGGCTGAAGCGGCGCAGCGAACGCAGGACCTTGAGCTTCTCGTCGCGCACAGCATCCGGTGCCAGCGAGGCAGGCGGTTCCATCGCAACGATGCACAGCAACTGCAGCAAATGGTTTTGCACCATGTCGCGCATCGCGCCGGCGCTGTCGTAGAAGCCGGCGCGGCTGCCCACGCCCACCTCTTCGGCAACCGTGATCTGCACGCTGGTGATGTTCGGCGCGCGCCACAGCGGTTCCAGGATCGAGTTGCCGAAGCGCAGGACCATCAGGTTTTGCACGGTCTCCTTGCCCAGGTAATGGTCGATACGGTAGATCTGCGATTCTTCGAAATGCTTGCCGACCGCCTCATTGATCTCCACTGCGGACGCCAGGTCGCGGCCGAGCGGTTTTTCAAGCACCACGCGGGCGTTGCGGTCGACCAGGCCGGCTACGGCCAGTTTGTCGCAAATGGTGGTGAACAACGACGGCGCCGTGGCCAGGTAGAACACCCGCTCCGCGCCTGGACGTGAAGCCTTGGCCAGGGGCGTCATGCCGTCTTTTTCAATGTCGATGCGCACGAACTCCAGCAGCTGCAGGAAGCTGCGCCAGGCTTCTTCGGTGAAGTTTTCGCCGCTGATGAAGGGACGCGAATGCTCCTCGACGAAGGCAAGGTAGGCCGCGCGGTCATACTCCTGGCGCCCGGTGGAAATGATACGGGTTCCAGGCGGCAGGTTGCCGTGCAGGTGCGCCATATACAGCGCAGGCAGCAGCTTGCGCATGGCGAGATCACCCACGCCGCCAAAGATGATCATGTCGAGGGGCAGGCTTGAATCGAATTGAGGAGTAGTGGTCATGTCGAGGCTCAAAAGCGTTTGCGGTAGCGGGTCAGAATGACAATAATACCCAAAGTCTCGCCAATCGGCAGAGCGACGAAAAAGGAGATGGTTTGACTGTCCTTACAAAACTGGCAAGCGCCTCGACTCTACTCCTCATATCCGTCGCTGCCCGGGCGGGCGGTGTGATCTGCGAGCCACCGTACAATTTCGGAGTTCAGCATGGGCCTGATCCGGTGCTCTGCGAAATTCAAGCGACCGCCAAACGCTTTCTTGACCAGCACAACGCAGAAAACAAGACGGACTTGCGACCGCTGGGACCCGACTACAGGATCTGGGTGCCCGCCTGCCAGGTTCGAATGAAGGCGGCTTGGGTAGTGAGTGAGGGCCGCAAGAGCGTAGCGGTGAGCTGCAACCGTACCATTTCCTCCGCCCATGAGCGCAACTGGAAAGTCGTGGTGTCGGTCTACACCAAGGGCAAACAGCCGCGGGTAAAAGTTCCAGTCGACTGATCTGGAACATTCGGGACAGCCGAACAAAGGTTTACAACCGCCTTCGATTCAGTTGCCAGGCTCCCCGAACACCGGCATGCCGTCAGGGTTCCAGTGAATGACCTGCGCGCGAGTATGCCGGTCCGGGTTCTGCAACTCGTTGCCCTTGATCTCGCGATAGTCGCGAGCATGGTAGACAAGGATGTCGGTCTTGCCGTCGGGCGTGGTAGTGAAGCTGTTGTGGCCCGGACCGTATTGCTTGTTCGCGTCGCTGCTCTTGAATACTGGCTCCGGTGACTTCCGCCACGAAGCCGGATCGAGCAGGTCCGCATCAGCGCTTGCCGTCAGAAGTCCGAGGCAATAATTGGCGTCTGTCGCGCTGGCCGAATAGGTCAGGAACACTTTGCCGTTGCGGACCAGTACCGCCGGGGCTTCATTGACCGGGTACTTTACGCGCTCCCAGGGATATTCAGGCTTCGTCAGCATGGTGACCTTGCCGGTAATGGTCGATGGCGAGTCCATGCGTGCAATGTAGATATTGGTGCCATCGCCCTCCTCCGGCGTGCGCCCCTTCTGCACCCAGACAAAATAGCGGCTGCCCTTGTGGCTGAAAACTGTCGCATCGAGCGAGAAGCTTTCCCATCCGGTCTTTACCTGGCCCAGTTCCTTCCATTCCCCCTTGAGCGGATCGGCCGACGCATTTTCGAGCACGTAGGGGCGAATCTCCCAATGCGCATCTGCGCGGCCGGCTGTAAAGTAGATATACCACTTGCCGTCAATCCGATGGATCTCCGGCGCCCAGATATGGAAGCTCATGGGGCCGGAGTCGTGCTTGCGCCAGACCACTTTGGTCTCGGCTGACGCCAGCTGGTTCAAATCACGGGTGCGGCGCAGCTCGATGCGGTCGTACTCCGGCACCGTTGCGGTGAAGATGTAATTGCCGTCCTTCTGCAGTTCGACAAACGGGTCGGCCCGCTGCAGCACAAGCGGATTCGCATATTTGATGTCGGCTGCAATGGCGTTGAACGCAAAGGAACAAGCCAATGACGCAAGCATGAGATGGATTTTCTTCATACTGCCGGATTCTACTTGCGGCGGCCACAGGCCAGTTATAGCGATTTAGGATTTCCCTATCCGCTTTTGGCATGGCTAGCCACTTCCTGGGCTGCCCCCGATGCATCGAACGCCGCCGCATCCCCTGCAAACATTTCCTCCAGTTCGCGCCTGGCCTTGAGGTTCAGCGAAATGACCTTCTCCTGGTCCTGGTAATGGGGATGGACTTCCTTAAGCACTTTGAGGTTATGCGTCTGGAAGATCTTGTACGCCTGCTCGGCACGGTCTGAACTGAAGCCCAGCACTTGCAGCACCTGGGCTCCCAACTGCAGCGAAGCCGCGAAGGTTTCACGCTCGATCAGGGTGACTCCGCGATTCAGCAGCTCATAATAGTGGGTGACGTTGCGAGCCCGCGCGAGGATCGTCAACTCGGGAAAGCGCCCGCGCACGGCATCCACCAGCGCCAGGCTGCTGTCAACATCGTCGATGGCGACCACCAGGACCTTTGCCTGGCCGATGCCCGCCGCGATCAGCAGGTCAAGTCGTGTCGCATCGCCATAATAGACCTTGAGCTTGAACTTCCGCAGTAGTTCAATCTGGTCCGGATCGTGGTCCAGCACCGTAACGCCGACGCGATTCGCCATCAGCAGGCGTCCGATAATCTGGCCAAAGCGGCCGAACCCCGCGATGATCACGGGGTTCTGCGAGTCGAACTCCTCGGCTGCCTGCTGCTTGCGCTTTTTCTTTTCTCCCGCCAGGCGCGGTGCGACCAGCATGTCGAAAGCAAGCAGGAGCAACGGCGTCGTCACCATGGATAGCGTGACCACCATCACCAGCAAAGCGGACACCCTGGCTCCAAGCACGCCTTCGGCAGCGCCGAATACGACGAATGCGAACTCGCCGCCTTGCGACATCAATAGCGCAAAGAACAGTCGTTGATTGCGCGGGATATCGAACCATGCCGCGAGCAGGTACATCAAGCCGCCTTTCAGTATCAGCAGCGCTGCGACAAGCCCCACAACCAGCGTCGTATCGGAGCGCAGCAGGCCGAAGTCGGCTGACATCCCGACGGCCATGAAAAACAGGCCAAGCAAGAGCCCCTTGAAAGGATCGACGTCGCTCTCGAGCTGGTGCCGGTATTCCGAATCGGCCAGCAGTACCCCCGCCATGAATGTGCCAAGCGCCATCGACAGGCCGACCGATTGCATCAACAGGCAAATCCCGATGACCAGCAAGAGGGCAAAACCCGTAAAGAGTTCACGCAGGCCGGTCTGGGCAATCAACCGCATGACAGGATTGACCAGATAGCGCCCGACAACGACCAGGGCAAACAAAACCGCGGCAAGCTTGGCAGGTGCGAGCCAGCCCTGGCCATGTCCCGCAGAGCCGGCACCGGCAAGCAGCGGCACCAGCGCAATCATCGGAATGGCCGCGATATCCTGGAACAGCAGTATGGAAAAGCTGCTGGAACCAGCGGGGCTGGACATCAACTTTCGCTCGTCCAAGGTGGCGAGGACAATCGCCGTGGACGAGAGGGACATCGCCATGCCGGCGATTAATGCGACCCGCCATTCAACGCCTGAAGCCAGCGCAGCCCCCGCCAGCGCGGAACTGACCAGCAACACCTGAATTCCACCCCAGCCAAAGATTGGCCGCCGTAGCGACCACAATTTGCTCGGTTTCAGTTCCAGGCCAATCAGGAACAGCAACAGTACTACGCCAAACTCAGAAATACTGAGGATATCCTCGACGTTGTCTATCAGTGCAAGACCCCATGGGCCAATCACGGCGCCTGCCGCCAGGTATCCAAGCACCGAACCCATGCCGACACGCTTGGCTATGGGAACCAACACAAGGGCCGCCAACAGGAAATAGAGGACATGTACAAGTAAGCGGTGTTCCATCAGCCTTCTCGAGAATGATCAATAGCGGAATATTCTAACGCGTCGCGCAAGTGCCAAGCCCATGAAACGGTCGCAGAAAGAGAAAAAGCCCTCGATAAACGATGGCTTTTTCTGTGTTCTGGCGGAGAGGGTGTCTGTAGTACCAAGAGCGAAAATGCTCGGCAACGCTCTACCCACCCTTCTATCCACCTTTAAGCTTTCCCGGGCAGGTATCCATTATGCACCTTCGGGCTGACGCCTTCCCTTCACGGTGCGTACCTCGATTGCACCAGCTCCTCGCTGACGCTCCACAATCTCGTCGCGACAGCGTCATCAAGCGCCACGGGGTTGGGCGAGCGCAACGGCCAACCACCGGCACGGGAAGCCTTGTCCTTGTAGCGCGCAATCTGGCTGTAGTAGGCGCCAGATTGCTGCTCAACCTCAGGCGCAAGCAGCGCGTGCAGGGTTGTCTGCGCGCCCTCCCATGGTTCGATCATGCCCGCCATGCGCAGCAGCGGGAGTACGAGCAAGCGCTGCAGCCAAATCGGCAGCGGGACGGTCATCAGGTTAGTGCGCACGAAACCAGGGTTGACGCTGGCGGTCGTCACACCGCTGCCTGCCAGACGACGGCCCAGCTCTCGCGCATGCAACAGGTTGGCCAGCTTCGACTGCGCGTATGCCTCCCAGGTGTCGAAACTTCGGCGTTCGTAGTTCAAGTCATCGAAGTGAATCTCCCCCTTGCGGCCCATGGCGAACTCGTGGAAGAAGCTCGACAGGTTGACGACCCGCGACGGGGCTCCCGCTTTCAGGGCGTCAGTCAACAAGTTGGTGAGCAGGAAGTGGCCTAAGTGGTTAACCCCAAATTGGGTTTCGAAGCCGTCTTTGGTGCGGCTAAAAGGGGTCTTCATTACGCCGGCATTGTTGACCAGGCCCTGCAACTTAGGGTGATTGCGGTTTACCTCCGCCGCGAACGTACGCACTGAGGCAAGGTCGCCCAGTTCGAGCTGATACACGACCAGTTGGGCCTTCGCGACTTCCCCGCGAATTTCAGTTGCAACGCGCTCGCCCTCGCTGACGCGCCTTACACCCATAACAACGGTAGCACCCTGTTTCGCCAGTTGTTGGGCAGTGACGAGTCCGATGCCGGAATTTGCGCCAGTGACGACGTAAGTTTTTCCGGTCAAATCCATATCGAGAAGTTCGGGACGAACCATGAGTGGGGTAGACATTTTGCGCTCCGCTAAAGGGTACAATAAGGAACCAGTGGTCTCCAATTTAAAAGACCACTGGTCTCTTGTCAAGCAGTTTCGCACCCGATGACCTTAGGAGATGAATATAATGACAACAATCGATCCATTTCAACGTGCCCGCCGACCAGAACAAAAAGAGGAGCGTCGGCAACATCTGCTCGATACAGCCAAGTCTGCCCTGCACGGCGGCCTAGAGCTGAACGAACTCGGCCTGAATGAACTGGCGCGGCAAGCGCAGATGACCAAATCAAACGTCTACAGGTACTTCGAAAATCGCGAGGCGCTGCTGCTTGCTTTGCTGGAGGAAGAGGCCGCGCAATGGAGAGCCAACCTGGACGCCAGGTATGCTGCCGCACCGCAGCTTACTCCTAACCTGATCGCAACTGGTTTTGCCCGCGCTTGTGCTGAGTATCCGCTGATGTGCCGCCTGTTCAGCATCTTGCCGTCGATTATCGAGCGCAACGTCTCGGCCGAGCGACTGACGGAGTTCAAGCGCAACTCATTGGCATTGATTGCGGACGTCGCGCAACAACTTCACAACCTCGCACCGGCGCGACCGCTTTCCTCATACGTGACCTTCTTGAGGCAGGCGATAGCGCTGATGATCGGATTGTGGCCGCTCGCCAGTCCGGCCGTAGCACTCTCCAGCGTGCTGGAACTCCCCGAACTTCGACCGTTGCGCTACGACTTCGAAACAGACCTCGCGGCGGGCTTGCTGCTGATGCTTCGTGGCCTGGAGCCGTGAGCCGCAGCAGGCAAAATAAAATTTAGATGACAAACGACATGAAACAATCTATATTACAGTCATCATATCAACCGGCTTTAAATCATGCGACTGAGCAAAGAGGAATCGGCGCGCCGGCGAAGGCAAATTGTCGAAGTCGCCGCGAAACTTTTTCGTGAGCATGGCTACAACGGTATCGGGGTAGCCGATCTGATGAAAGGCGCCGGACTGACACATGGCGGTTTTTACGGCTACTTCGAATCAAAAGAGCAACTCCTTGCCGAGGCCTGCGAACAAGCCATCGAGACTTCGGTCCAGCAGTGGCAGAGCTGGATCAGGCGCAACCCAGGTGATCCAGTCAGGGAGCTGGCGCACTCGTATTTGAATGAAGCGCATCGCGACACCTTAGCGGCAGGATGCGTCATCTCTTCGCTTGGCGCTGACGCCGTGCGTGAAGGACAAGATGTACGGCGCGCGCTGACGGGCGGCATCAGCGCCCAGTTAAGACTACTGGCAAAAGCACTTCCGGGTCCGGCCAGCCGCGCCCGGAAGCGAGCCATTGCAACTTACGCAGCCATCATAGGCGGACTCATGCTGGCCCGTGCGGTGGATGACCGTCGACTATCCAACGAAATACTGGCGGCGACCGCCGCACAGCTCAACAACGATTGAAACGCACCGCCTGACGATACGCCTCGGCACTGCCTCAATAACGCACAAAAATATGATAAGCATCATATACCAAAGGAGAAATTCATGAGTAAAGACATCGTCATCTGCGCGCCGGTTCGCACCGCGATCGGCAGCTTCAACGGAACACTCAAAGACATCACGGCCAGCAGGCTCGCTGCGCACGCAATCGGGGCGGCCATTCGCCGTTCCGGACTGGCGCCCGAGCTTGTGGATTCTGTCGTGCTGGGCAATGTTGTCCAGGCAGGCAACGGCATGAATCCCGCCCGGCAAGCGGCCATTGGCGGCGGATTGCCGGTTGCCGTTCCCGCCGTGACCGTCAACCGTGTATGCGGCTCTGGCGCACAGGCAGTGGCAACCGCGTATGCCGAAGTCGGCGCCGGCGTCTCCCGGATCGTGGTCGCAGGCGGTGCCGAGAACATGGAACGCGCCCCTTACCTGCTGCCCGGCATGCGTTTTGGCGCCCGCATGGGGAACGCGGAGGTGGTCGATTCCCTGCTGCGGGACGGGCTTCACGATGCGTTCTCTTCGCAGCACGCCGGCTGGCATACCGAAGATTTGGTGCGGAAATTCGGCATTACGCGCGAAGCGCAAGATGCATTCGCGGTCGAGAGCCAACAACGCTTTGCCCGCGCCCAGGCCACAGGCTGGCTTACCGACGAGATCGAGCCCCTGATCATTGAAGGCCGCAAAGGCCAGGTCACATTCGCCGTTGACGAAAGCAATCGTCCCGACACCACACTGGAGAGCCTGGCGAGACTAAAGCCGGCATTCCGCCCCGACGGCACCATCACCGCCGGCAGTGCGCCTGGCGTCAACGCCGGCGCATCGGCGATGATCGTCTGCGATCGCGCCACGGCAATCGAGCATGGGCTCCAGCCCTCGCTGATCATTCGCGGCATTGGCGTGGCCGGCGTGGATCCGGACTATTTCGGCCTCGGTCCGCTGCCCGCTATACGGCAAGCCCTCGTCAGGGCTGGCTGGACGATCGATGAGGTCGACCGCTTTGAAGTGAACGAGGCATTTGCCGCGATCGCCCTGGTCGTACGCGACGAGCTGAAGATCTCCCCTGCCCGCTTCAACATCGATGGCGGAGCAATTGCTCATGGCCATCCGATTGGCGCAACCGGCGCCATCCTCATTACCAAAGTAGCCCATGCATTGCAGCGCACTGGCGAGCGCAAGGCGGTCGTATCACTTTGCATCGGCGGTGGCCAAGGTATCGCTTTGTGCCTGGAACGGGCTTGAACCTTAGAACCACAACTTTAAAGGGGCTTACATGGCCGACTACTCTCCAACCAATATGTTGAACCAGGCTTTGCGCCTGCCGGGTGGGCAAACCATCCGGAATCGCCTGGCAAAGGCAGCAACCAGCGAAACGCTGGCCACCTATGACAACCATCCGAGACCAGCCCTTGTCCAGCTGTACCGGCGCTGGGCGTCATCGGGGATCGGCCTGATCATCACAGGCAATGTGATGATCGATCGCCGCGCCCTGGGCGAACCAGGCAATGTAGTGATCGAAGACGAAGCTGATTTGCCTATGCTCCAACAATGGGCCAGCGCAGCCACCAGTCAGGGCGCATCCATCTGGGTCCAGCTCAATCATCCGGGTAAGCAATCGACCAAGGGCCTCAATGCCAGCAATATTGCGCCGTCGGCAGTGCCATTCAGCCCGGAAATGGCGGCCATGTTTGAGACGCCGCGCGAAGCAACTGTTACTGAGATCAATGAAATCATCCATCGCTTCGGACGTAGCGCGGCAATCTGCAAGAAAGCCGGATTCAGCGGTGTGCAAATCCATGCGGCACATGGCTACTTGATCAACCAGTTCCTGTCGCCACACCATAATCAGCGAACTGACGAATGGGGCGGCACGATTGAAAAGCGGCGCCGTTTCCTGCTTGCGGTCTACACCGAGATCCGGCAGCAAGTCGGTCCTGATTTTCCCATTGGGATCAAGCTCAATTCAGCAGATTTCCAGCACGGCGGCTTCACCGAAGACGAGTCGCTGCAAACAATCCGGGCCCTGGCCGATGCAGGGATCGACATGGTGGAAATTTCGGGCGGTACTTACGAAACAGGCGTCGCGCAACCCAAGAAGGCATCAACCCTGGCGCGCGAAGCATATTTCATCGATTTTGCGGAAAAGGTCCGTGCCGCAGTTCAGGTGCCGCTCATGGTCACTGGAGGGTTCCGAAGTGCGGCGGGCATGGAGGCAGCATTGCGTTCGGGAGCCGTGGATGTCGTTGGCATCGCGCGGCTGATGGCGATCGACCCCGATGCGCCAGCCTCCCTGCTCAAGGGAGTGGACAGCAAACAGCAGGTTCATCCAATCAAGACCGGCATCAAGCTGATCGACCGCCTGGGCCTGATGGAAGTGCTCTGGTACACCTTGCAGGTGAGGCGCATCGCCGCGGGCGGCCAGCCACGCCCCCACGAAAGCGGCCTTTGGGCCCTGTTCAAGTCAATCGCGCTGAACGGCTGGGGCGCGTTCAGGACACGGCGCCTTCGTGCCCGCTGACAGCTCTTAACAACCACATTTGAAAGCAAATCATGTTCAAACTTCATACACTTAATCGTCATTTCGTGCAGGCGGTCATTCTCGCTTGTGCGCTGAGCGCGCCATTCCTCCCAACGGCAGCGGCCGACATCCCGACCCAAACGGCGCAAGCATCGTCAGTCAGCTGGGCCAACGTGCCGACGCAAACCATTTCCGCTGGCGGAGTGGATTTCGCATACAGGGAGCTTGGTAAGCAGAACGGCGGCACACCTGTGGTCCTGCTTAATCACTTGGCCGCCGTGCTGGATAATTGGGATCCGCGCGTCGTCGATGGGATCGCGGCAAAGCACCACGTCATCGTCTTCGACAATCGCGGGGTTGGCGCGTCCAGCGGTGCAACGCCGAAATCGATCGAGCAGATGGCGGACGACGCTACCACTTTCATCAAAGCCTTGGGTTTCCAGCAAGTTGACCTATTCGGCTTCTCGATGGGCGGCATGATTGCGCAGGAAATCGTGCTCAAAAATCCGCAATTGGTCCGCAAGGTGATCCTGGCTGGAACCGGGCCTGCAGGTGGCGAAGGCATCAGTACCGTCGCGGGCGTGGCAAATTGGGACCTCGTGCGCGGGCTGTTCACTTTCCAGGATCCGAAGCAGTTCCTGTTTTTCACCCGCACGCCAAAGGGCATCGAGGCTGGCAAGGCATTTTTGGCACGGTTAAAGGAACGCTCAGCCAATCGGGACAAGGAGATCACCATGTCTGCATACTTCGCGCAACTTGACGCGCTGAGGGCCTGGGGCAGTAAGCACCCTGCAGACCTGTCGGTGATCAAGCAACCCGTGCTCGTCGCAAATGGCGATCAGGACCGCATGGTTCCGACGGCAAACTCGCAAGACCTTGCCCGCCGGCTGCCAAACAGCACGCTGATCATCTATCCGGACGCCGGCCACGGCGGCGTATTCCAGTACTACGCCGAGTTTGTGCCCGCCGCGCTCGAGTTCCTGGCCCGCTGAAGGACGCCGACATGAGCCAAACTCACAATACCGCCCCCACCTGCTTCGTCGAAGCAGACGGAGAGAAATTTGCCTACCGCCGCTGGGGCAACAGCAGCACGGGACAACCACCTCTGTTTATGCTCCAGCATTTTCGGGGTGGCATGGACAATTGGGACCCGCTTATGACCGACGGGTTGGCCGCCGGTCGCGAGGTCATCCTGTATAACGGCCGTGGCATTGCGTCCTCCAGCGGCACGCCACGCACGCGCATTGAGCTGATGGCAGACGATGCCGCCTTGGTGATCCGGGCGCTGGGCTTGAGCCAGGTCGATGTACTGGGCTTCTCGCTGGGCGGCTTCCAAGCCCAAGACCTGGCCCGGCGCCATCCGGCCCTCGTTCGCAAGCTGATGCTGCTCGGCACCGGTCCGCGTGGCGGGGATCCTGATATGGAACCTGGAGTACTGGAGACTGCCGCGCACGCGGTACCGACTGTGGACGATTTCCTGTTCCTGTTCTTCGGCCGTTCCGAAGCGGCCCAAAAAGCCGGGCGCGATTTCTGGAACCGTCGCCACCAGCGTACCGACCAGGATCCTCCAAGTTCACCCGCTGTCACGCAAGCCCAAATCGAGGCGAACATGTACTACCTGCCCAAACTCGATCCGGCAGACCCGTTTGCCCATCTGCGCGAGATCAGGCAGCCCACATTCATCCTGAACGGCGTACGGGACGTCATGGTCCCGACGATCAATTCCTGGTACATGGCTCAGAACATCCCCAACGCACAGCTGCTCATCTACCCTGATGCCGGCCACGCGGCGCAATTCCAGTACCCGCAGCGCTTCCTGAAGCACGCCATCCAGTTCCTTGACGAATAATCCTCGACACCGACATCATGTTCAAATTCAAATTGTTGCTCTGGCTGCTCACCAGGCTTCTGCAACGCGCCATCAACAGCCCCCCCTCCTGCGCCGAGTATGTGAAAGGGAAGAACCTGGTCTTCCAGATCCAGACGCGTAGCGGGACCGGCCGCCATTTCAGCATCCGAAACCAACAGGTAAGCTCGAGTGCCGGCCCTCACCCGGCAGCACAGTTCACCCTGACGTTCCGCGATGCGGGCAAAGGATTCGCGATCCTCTCAGCCAAGAATGGCAAGGAAGCCTTCCTGAATGCCTTGCATGAGAAGGATCTCAATATCAGCGGCGACTTTATCGAAGTCATGTGGTTCCAGGGACTGACCGAATTCCTGCAGCCGGCAAAGCACTGAATTGAGCGTTCAGCTCACGAGGGGACAATTGGGCCATGGCGTATTCGGCGAGCGCGGTGATTGTCAGCGCCGGATTGACGCCGGGGTTCGCCGGCATCGCTGCACCATCGCACACCAGCATGTTCTGGTAGCCGAACACGCGCAGGTTCTGGTCGATGACCCCGCTGGCCGCATCGGCCCCGATCACGGCGCCGCCCAGTACATGGGCGGAGGTCGGGATGTCCGCCAGCGCCTCGAGGACATTGCTTTGTGCGATGCCGCCGGTACGCTTGGCCAGCCACTGCGCGGCCTGGTTCGCCACCTCGATATAGCTTGGATTGGGCTTGCCTTGGTCCTGTGCAGTGGCCAGGCTGTAGCCACGCCGCAGCCACCGCTTCCTTGGGCGCAGCACGATGGCGTTGTCCAGCGTCTGCATGACCAGCAGCGTCACCATGTGGCGGCTCCACCCGACTGGCCAGACTGTCTTCAACCATTGGATCGGATGACGCGCAATTGCGGCAAGCCACATGGCAGGGCGCGTCCAGCGATTGCCCTCCCCCACCAGCACCGTGTACATCAAGCTCATGGCGTCGGCATTGCGGCCGTATGTGAGGAATTCGATGTGCGTGTGCTGGTCTACGTGCACGCTGCTACTGGCCGTAACGTCTTGCCAGGTCTTGATATCTGCGGGCAGGCGCACGTTCAACACCGACTCACTGTTTGTCCGCACCAGTTCACCCAGCCGGCCGCTGACCCGCGGCAGCGAACCATTGAGCTTGCAGTTGGCCAGCAGTTCATTGGTGCCAAGCGTGCCGGCAGCGAACACCACGCCACGCGCGGCGAATGTGCGGCGGTTACGGCCAAACCAGGCCCCGGGGCGTTGAGTCGTCACCAGGTAGCCATCGCGACCGTCGGCAGCGCCGATGGGCCTGACATCGACCACCTCATGTTCCGGCATCACCTGCACGCCACGCTTCTCCGCAAACCACAGGTAATTCTTCGTCAGCGAATTGACCGCGCCAACGCGGCAACCCACCATGCACGCACCGCAACGCGTACATCCGGTACGGTCCGGCCCCTCGCCTCCAAAGTACGGGTCCTTGACTGTCTGGCCTGGCGCTCCGAAGAATACGCCCGTCGGCGAACGGGCAAATCCGTCAGGCTTGCCGAAGTGGCGTGCCATTTCGCGCGCCAGCTGTTGGTTCGTCGAGTCAAACGGCACTGGGGTGGCACCCAGCATGCGTTCGGCGGTAGCATAATGTGGACCCAGGCGGGCTTGCCAGTCGCCCAGGGCCTGCCATTGAGGATTGGTGAAGAATTCCTGGCGGGCCCGGTATAGCACCCCGCCGTAAACCGTACTGCCGCCGCCGACACCCGATTGGCTTGGAACGAACACATGGCGAAATACCTTCATTCGCATGGCGCCCCTCAAACCCAACGTTGGAGCCCATAGGAATTTCCGCAACTGCCAGGCTGATTCTGCCTTGTCCTGGTCCGCGAATCGCCGGCCGCGCTCAAATACCCCGACGCGGTAACCTTTCTCAGCCAGACGCAAGGCTGAGACGCTGCCACCGAAACCCGAGCCGATCACCAGCCAGTCGAAGTCATAATCAATAGTGTCCATCGGTCAGAATCTGTAGCCTATGGTGACGCCGAAGATGCGAGGCGTGTCCTTGAGCGTCACGTTCCGTGTGATGTTGCCGAAGCCGGGTGTTTCGGTCACGACGGAAGCTGAAGTCTTGAGCCGGAAAGTGGAGTACTCAACGTTGAGGCACCACTGGCGGTCCAGCGCATATTCAAACCCTGCCCTTGCATAGGCGCCCCATGCGGGCTTGATGTCAATGGTGCTGCTGCTCTCCTGCAGCGCGGCAGTATAGGCAGGGGAAGATTCCTGCTCGGTAAAGAAGGTGTAGGTCACGCCACCAGCCAAATAGGGGCGAAAGCCCGAGAACTCGCCAGGCGAATAGCGCAACATCGCAGTAGGAAACCAGATGCGTGCCCTAGCCACGGTGCCAACCGGCGCCGCAAGCCCCGCACCTACAGCGGTCAGCGTTGGCGGGATACCCCCCTGGAATTGTGCTGCCCAGTTTTCGGACAGGCGCCGTTCGTAGCTGATGGCGTAGACGTGCAGATCGTTGGAAGCCAGTTTGAGACCAGGTGGTGTCGTGCCGGGCGGCCCGGTCAGGTCGCCAGACTGCAGGTCGAAGCGAACCTTGGCGTAACCGATTCGAATCGCATTCTTTCCGGCTTCCTCGGCCTGCGCGAGGGCGCAAGTTGCCAGCGTCGCGATGGCGACGGCCAATTTTTTTGCATGCATTTTTGTCTCCGTGGGATTTTGTGTTTTTTAGTGTGCTAGTTTTCGTACCACCAGCCGCGTGAGAGCAGCTGGTGCAATGCGTGTCGCGAATGAGAGCAGTCCAGCCTGCAGCCCCACCGTCCAGTGGGTCTTATGGAGTGAGCGGCGGGTCGTGGCGCAGCGCCACACCGTGGCTGCAACATCGGCGGGCGCCAACCGGATACCGAGCGATTTCGCACTGGAGATACGTTCGAAGCTCGCTGCCATCGCGCTGCTGACGAAGCTGGGCCAGATGTCACTGACACGGATGCCATGGCGGCTCCATTCCAGGTCCAACCCTTCGGTGAACCCACGCACTGCAAACTTGGTCGCCGAATAGGTAACAAGGTCCGGTTGGCCATAGATCGCGGTGGCCGACGCCATGTTGATGACGCGGGCACCGGGTGTCCGCTTCAGATATTCCAGAGAACGGTGGCAACCGATCATGATGCTCGCCACGTTCACGTCCAGCATGGCGAAGTGGCGCGCCAGCGGAACACTCTCGAACGGTCCTGCGGAGAGAATGCCGGCATTATTCAACAGCACGTCAAGACGCTGCCCGCTAAGTTCCCAGAAGTGCGCAAGCGCCCGCTCCCACGCCTCGGGGTCGCTGACATCGAGCACGCCGCATGCCGTGTTGTTCTCGCCCAGTGCCGCAGCGACCTCCATCAGGCCCGCCGGGTTGACATCGTACAGGCCGACGAACCAGCCCTGCTTGCCAAACAGCTCGGCGCATGCGCGGCCGATGCCGGAAGCGGCGCCAGTGATAAAGATCGCCGGCCGATGCAAATTGCCCTGCCCCATGCGCTTATCCATGCTGTGCTTTCAACCAGGTGCGGAGCTTGGGCTTATCGATCTTTCCCATCGCATTCTTGGGCAAGCTGTCGACGACATGGATCGCCGCCGGGCGCTTGTAGCGCGTCAGCCGCCCGGCGCAATGTGCATCCAGCCCTTCGGGATCCACATGCTCTCCATTGCGGAAGGCCACGTAGGCAATGACGACTTCTCCAAGCGTTTCATGCGGCGCGCCGATGACAGCCGATTCCAGTACCGCCGGATTCGCGTTCAAGGCATCCTCGATCTCTTTTGGGTAAATATTCTCCCCACCGCGAATGATCATTTCCTTCAAGCGGCCGACTATGGACAAGTAGCCATCGGCGTCGAAACTCCCCAGGTCACCTGTATGCAACCAGCCGTCCACAACCGTCTTCGCTGTTTCTTCCGGCTTGCCCAGATAGCCGCGCATGACGTTAGGTCCCTGTACAAGCACCTCGCCGGTTTCACCCACTGGCAAATGGCGGCCATTTGCATCGGCGATGGCAATGCGCTGGCCCGGGAAAGGGAGTCCGACGGTACCCGCCTTGCGAACGCCGTTGAACGGATTGATGGTCGAGGCGCACGTTCCTTCCGACAAACCATAGCCCTCTACTACCGGGAAGCCATAACGTGCCTCGAACCTTGCCAACAGACCCTCGGGAGCTGGCGCCGCTCCGCATACAGCAAAGCGCAGGCTCGACGTATCAGGCCTGACTTGCCCTGGCAGCGCATGCAGCATGGCATAAATGGTCGGCACGGCGGAAAAGTACGTCGGCCGCAGATGTTCAACATCGGTGAAGAATGTTTCGATGTCGAAGCGTGCGCGGATGGTAACCTGGCTGCCTGCGGCGAGCGGCAACAGGATGCTGACGACAATGCCATTGACGTGGAAAAGTGGCAGCACCAGTAAACAATGATCGGCCGCCGTGATTTGCGTGGCATAGCGCGACATTGCTGTCATCGCTTCGATATTCGCATGGTCGAGCATCACGCCCTTCGGCAATCCTGTTGTGCCACTGGTATAGATCAACAGCGCCAGCGCGGACGTGTCTTCTACCGTCGTGCCGACGTAATGCGCACCAAACTGCACTTCGCCACGCAGCGCGGTAACCGGCAGCGCCTGCACGTGTTCCGTGATCGTCTCGCCACTGACATTGACCAGCAGCTTCGCTTTCGAGTCACTAAGCTGATGAATCGCTTCCTGGGCTGTGAGATTGGGGTTGAGCGGCGTGACAGCCGCCCCCAGGCGCCATGACGCAAACATCGCCACGACAAACTGGACCTGGTTGGGCAACATGATGGCGACCACGTCACCACGGCCGATGCCGACCTCGGCAAACAGGCCGGCCGCAGCCAGAACCCTATCGTAGAACTGCCGGTTCGACAGGCTGGTGTTGGCATCGGCTAGGCAAGGTGCATCTGGCGCTTGGGCCGCACGCCGGTCGGGCAAACTCGAAAATCGCATTTATCTGTCTCCAATCATTATCGTTGTGGTGCCAGCTCAAGGCGCTGGCGGCGCCAGCAAGTGGCGCGTCAGGAATTCGGTCTGGTCGGATACCGCCTGCTCGAAGTGATCCCCCAGGTAAAAGTCAAAATGGCCGCAGTCGTACAGCCTGGTCTCACCGCGCGGGGCGCGCGAAGCCATCGCGACGGTGCGCTCAGGCGGCGTTACGGTATCTGTACGACTTACGCAGAACAGGATCGGAAAGTTGACTTTCGCTGCGCGGCGCCCGGGACGGTAGCTGACAATTTCGGGGATCACCCTGGCGGCGACGTGGTTGACAAAGCGCATGCCTTTCGGCATCAGGGCCAAATAGCCGGGTAGCGCATCGTGCGCATTCATCAATGCGGGCTGGCCCGGCAAGGCCGCTATCGGGACCATGACCGGGGCGCGTCCGAACAGACGCGCGGCGAAATCGCGCACCACAACAGGGGTAATCTGCAGAGTGGCACGCAAACCCAGGGCCGTGGCCGACTCCAGGCCATCGGTGAAGGGGCACTGGCTGATGGCGGCTTTCAGCTCGGGATGACGACTGGCCACTTGGATCGCATGGCCGCCGCCAAAGGAACTGCCCCAGATCGCCACGCGGCTGCCATCGACCTCGGGACTACCCTTGATGAACTCCAGGGCGGCATCCCAGTCGGCCAACTGGCGCCGCACCGACATCAATTGGCGCGGCGTACCGCCACTGTCGCCAAAGTAGCGATAGGTGAACGCAAGGGTTGCAATCCCAGCGGAAGCGAAGCGCTCGGAATAGGCGTCCAGGCGCATTTCGCGTACGGCGCCCAGGCCATGTCCAAGCACCACGACCGGCGGCCGCTCAACTCCAACCGGCAGATAAAGCCAGGCCGAGCAATATGTCTCGCCTGAAGCGAACTGCACGCTGCGGCGGGTGAATTTATAGGGAGGCTTTGACATGGCGTTCATTTGACGGTCAGATGGCTGTTGACAGGAAAACGTCCGCCCTGCAGGGCTTCGTCAAAAATGGCCGGCGCGTACAAGGGCAAGTCGCCTTCCCTCGCAGTGCGGTCCATATACTCAAGCATCAATGACTGCGAAGTGTCGCCGGAAAGTGCCGACATGAACTCGGTCCTTTCCACATGCAGCCCGTCCTCCAACGACATGGAGCCGCCGATGTAGACCGCGCGCTTGATGGCGCGGATTGCCTCGCGCGGACGGGCGCCAAGATAATTAGCCAAGGCAAGCGCCCGCTCGATCAACTGATCGGGCGCGACCACTTCGTCTACCAAGCCAATTTCGAGGGCTCTTGCAGGCGACGCGGGCCTCCCTTCCAGCATCATCATCAATGCCCGATGGGCGCCCACCAGGCGCGTCAGCCGCTGGGTGCCGCCACCGCCTGGCGGTATGCCCAGCAGGACTTCAGGCTGGCCGATGAAAAAATCGCCGTCGGCCATCAAGCGCACGTCGCACGCCTGCGTCAGTTCACTGCCCAGGCCCAGCGCCGAACCGTTCAATGCGGCGATGAAGAGAACACCGCAACGGTTCATGCGCATGAACGTCGCGTGCAGTTCGTCCAGCTGCATGGCGCCGCCAAGCGGGGTGAACGTCGCAATAGGCGCAACGATCGGCATGCGCCGCACCGTGGCGGCCGCATGGGCCACCGCCGACGTCATGCCGCGCGCGATCGAAGGAATCGTGGTGCCGCCCTCTTGCAGCCAACGCACGTCGGCGTGTCCGATGAAGCGGCCGGGGTGAGTGCCGGTCAACACAACAGCCTTGACCGCCGGATCAGCCTCCACTTCTTCAACCAGGCCCGCCAATGCCTTCGCCATCGCCAGGCCCATGACGCCTTGGGGGCCGCCATCCAGGCGCACAACCAGCACTGGGCCGTGACGCTCCACTTCCAGCCCGCCCGGACGAACTTCTTTCCTATCCATTTCCTCGTCTCCTTTTCGCATATTCGCGGTTTCAATAACAGTGTTATGACTTAAACATAACACTGTTATTTGAGGATTTCAAGGACGAACTGACAGGATTCGCTACTCCACGGTTATTTGTTGCGCAGCGCTCGGGATTTGTTGTTTTGCACGGCAGCCCAGGTGGCGAAGGCCGCCGATACGGACAACTCAGCCTTTTCCCGCTTGGCCCCCAAGCCGACCACGAGGTTCACGCACATCGGCACCAACACCTCAGCAGCAGAATCGGACAAGCCGGCAAAATGCCCCCCGAGGTCAAGCATGATGAAACCGTGGAGCGCGCTCCAGAATTGGAGCGCCAGCAGATTCGGCTCGGCCTTGCGCACAGACTTGCTTTCCACCAGACGCACGGAACCTTGCAGAAGGAACGCATAGGCGGCACGAAATGAAGCAGACTGGCCGCTCAGGACAGGCTCCGCATCGCCACGCGATGGACTGTACCGGCCATGAATGGACAGGCCGAACATCAAGTCGTAAAGATGGGGATTGCGCCGTGCAAAATCGTGGCATGCGATTGCGATCGCACAAAGGTCTGCCATCGGATCGTCCGATGGCGGCAGGCGCCCAAACAGCGATGCCTGCCGGTTAAAACCTTCGTCGGCAACCGCCTGCAGTAGTTCGGGGACACCGCCAAAGTAGGTGTACACGCCCATGGTGGAGAGCTGCGCTTCGGTCGCCACCGAACGCGCCTTGACCTCAGACGGACCGCTCTTCGCGAGCAGGCGGATGGTGGCTTCGACCAGGCGCGTACGCGGGTCGGAAAGGGAGTCGTCGGCGGGCATAGGATTGTGCGGTTCTATAACAACGTTATTATAGCACCGCACTGAGACGCCCCAATCAGCCCTCCGCTATTCCTGCCGTACCCAGGTCTGCGAGCGTCCCAGCATGGGCACACCGATGTAGCCGCGTACGCTGAGCTTTTGGCCACCGTCAATCAATTGGACTTTGCTGCGATAAACTTTGCCGTTGTCCGGATCGAGAATCTGGCCGCCCGCATACTCGTCGCCATCCTTTCTCAATCCGCTCAATATCATCAGGCCGACGACCGGCGCATCCTTGTTCGCGCCCTCGCATTTACCACAGGTCGGATTCTGGCTTTCGCCGGGGCCGGGGAAGACCTTCTCAATCCTCCCCTGCAGCGCCCCGCCCGATTCCGTGATGCGGATCAGCGCCCGCGGCTTGCCGGTGGCGTCATCGATGTTTTTCCATAGCCCGGTGGGCGACGTATCGTCGGCCCATGCCACCGATGACACCAGCGCCGTGGCCCACACCAGCGCCGCAGCTCGTCTTAAAGTCTGCATTTACATTGTCTCCCTATTTGAATATCTCACACCATCTGGACAACCACTTTGCCTTTCGCGCGGCCCTGTTCAAGGTAGGCAAGTCCCTCTTTCGCGTTCACGAATGGAAAGACCTTGTCGATCACCGGCCGAATGCGCGACGACTCCAACATTTCCCCGATTTTGCCAAGCTGGCGTCCATCCGGACGAACGAACATGAACGAGTACCGGGCGTTGCGCTTTTGCGCCAGCCGAATGATCTTGCGGCTTAAAAGACCGAACACGAACTTCATCAGGAAATTCATTCCGCGTGCGCGTGCAAACGCGGCATCTGGCGGCCCGACGAGCGAGACGACGCTGCTGCCTGGCTTCACAATCTGCAAAGTCTTTTCGAGCCCGTCGCCACGCACCGTGCCTAACACGGCGTCATAACCACGCAGCGTCTCTTCAAATTCCTGCTTCTTGTAGTCGACGATTTCATCCGCGCCGAGACTGCGAACCAACTCCACGTTTGCCGTGCTGGTCGTGGTGCCTACTTTCGCACCAAGCTGTTTGGCCAGCTGGATCGCAAAGGTGCCGATGCCGCCCGAACCCGCAGGGACAAACACTTTCTGCCCAGGCTTCAATTGGGCGCGCTCGTTAAATGCCTGCCAGGATGTGAGCCCGACCATCGGAATCGAAGCCGCCTGCACGAAATCAAGGTTCGCGGGCTTATGGGCCGCAGCACGCTCAGGCACGGCAGCATATTCCGCCAGTGAACCGGTACCCAGATCGAATAAGCTGGCGAAAACTGCATCGCCAACCTTGAAGCGGTTGACGCGGCTGCCGACTTCCACCACCACGCCAGCCAGGTCACTGCCCATTGTCGCGGGCAAATCGAACTTCAGGATGGGCTTGAACGTTCCTTTGGGGATCATATAGTCGATCGGGTTAAGCCCGGCGGCATGTACGTGAACCAGGATTTCATCCGGCTTGATGGTTGGTCGCGGGACATCGGCAAACGCGAGCGAGTCGATACCACCATAACGTTTCAGGACAAGTGCTTTCATTTGGACCTTCTTTTCTTTATAGGAGTAATGCTGGCAACCCTGGGGCCTGATTTGTCGACATCCTCATTCACCAGCACGCATGCCGACGCAAACGCGATTTCAATAGCTACTGCAACCAGGATCTTGTTGGTGACGTGCCCGCCCCAAAGCTCATACAGCCCCAGCGCAGCAAGCATGAGACAGGCGACAAGCAATCCTCTCACCAGGGCCGAACGGGCTGTCGACGGCCCCGCGCTTCTGGACAACAGGAACATGACACCGAAGCCGGCATAAAGCGCTGCCGCACGGCGGCCCATCAGCCCGATCCCTTCACTGAATTCTACGCCCCAGTCTGCGAGCAGAAGCGTCGGCGCGGCCAGCCACACCATAGCCAGGGAGAGAAACAGCAAACCAGCCAATGTGGCGAGCGTCTTGAACTCGATCTTCATCGTCTCAGCCCGCAAACACGGGATAATCCGTATAGCCCTGCGCGCCTGGCGTATAGAACGTACTCGGGTCAGGCGGAGTGAGCGGTAGATCGTTGCGCATGCGCGCGACCAGGTCTGGATTGGCGAGGAAGGCCCGACCCAGTGCAATCAAGTCCGCCCGCCCTTCAGCCAGTGCCGACTGGGCGCTCGATCTGTCAAAGCCGCCCGCGAGGATGAAGGGGCCATCAAAGGCGCTGCGTAGGGCCATCTTCAACTCGGCTGGGACAGGAGGCGCACCCAACGCAGAATGATCCAGCACGTGAACATACATCAGGCCGAGCATGGAGAGTTCCTTGACCAGCGCCAGATATTGCTCCTGCATGCCCTCATAGCCGCCGGTGGAGTTGAATACGCCATTTGGCGACAAGCGAATCCCAACCCGATCCGCGCCGATTTCCTTTGCTGTGGCGCGTGCCACTTCGAGCACGAAACGGTTGCGGCCATCAGGCGTCGCGCCATAAACATCGGTACGCTGGTTGACGTTAGCGTTCAGGAATTGCTCAAGCAGATAGCCATTGGCGGCGTGAAGTTCAATACCATCGAACCCTGCTTTGATCGCCAGGTGCGCTGCATTCGCATACTCCGCCACCGCCGCTGCAATGTCGGCTTCGCTCATGGCACGGGGCGCGGTGTGCGGTTGACTACCGCTACCGTCAGTCCAGATTTCGCCAGGACAGGCAGCAGTAGAAGGGCCCAGGACTTCTGCACCATCAGGAAGGTTGGCCTGATGACTGACACGCCCGGTATGCATCAATTGCACTACGATCTTGCCACCATGTGCGTGAACAGCATCGGTGACCAGTTTCCAGCCCTCGACGTGTTCGTCATTGAACAATCCTGGAATACGGGCATACCCCAAACCGTTCGGCGACGGCGACGTGCCTTCGGAAATGATCAGGCCCGCCGTCGCGCGCTGGGCGTAATACGAGGCCATCAACGCGTTCGGCGTATTCTTGAACGATGCCCTGCTGCGCGTCAACGGCGACATGACTGCCCTATTCCCAAGCTGGATGGCGCCCAGCGCATACTTTTCAAATAGCATTTCTATTTCCTCTCCAAAATCAAAATCCTGGTCCAGCCTTTCGGCGCGGACAAATCAATATGATGCGCATCATATTTCGATTCAAAAAAAATCAAAAACCCTCATTGTGCAGCAGCCGCAAACTGCTTCATCGTCGCTTCGCACAGCGCTTTGGATAAGCGAGGATCATCAACGGCACGCGCCATTACCGTGGTCCCGATCAGGGCGCATACCAACGCCATTGCCTGTTCATGCGCCTTAGGTTGCCCCCAGTCCGGCATCTGGCGCGCGAACACGTCAATCATTTCCTTGATGTGAATCGTCGCAGCACGCCGCACTTCCGGCGACTGCCGGGGCATCTCCGAACCCAGCGCCGACACGGGGCATCCGGTCTCGATCGAAGCGATGTGCTCTGGCGACAAATACGCCGCCATCATCGCCTGCACGGCCTGCCCCGGAGGCGCGGCAGCAGCCACCCGCGCAGCCAGGGCAACTGACTCGGTGCCAGCACGATCGGCTGCTTCCGCCAATAGGGCATCGCGCGATTCGAAGTGCGCGTAGAACCCGCCATGCGTCAACCCGGCCTCCTTCATGATGTCGGCCACACCGGTACCGTCATATCCGCTGCGACGAATGGCACGCGACGCCACCTCCACGATACGCTCATGGGTGAGCTCCTTGCGGCTGACAGGTTTGCGGTTGCGGGTCTTGGTCTGCATGATTACCATCATATACCATTTTTTCCTGGTGTGCACTCAGAGGGTACAGACGGTCATCGAACTGCGACATGCAGACAAATTGCATTCCTTGCAGGGTTTCGATGGAGCGCAGGCGCGAGCGGTATTGTTCAAGCAAGACAGTGCGTTCATCATGGCCAATGTAAGGCACGTGATGCGCCACAAACGGAGGCAGTACCGTCATGCCGGTGTAAGCCAATGTGCCGCGCAGGATATGGCGCAGCATGTCGTTAAGCTCGCCGTGCACTCCTCCTTCGACCAGCATGTGCGGCTGCCCCCCGATTGTCACGGCCAGCATCGCCTTCTTGCCTGCCAAGCCGCCCCGGTCGTAAAAGCGCATGCCGCCATAGCAAACGCCGGAAATCAGCACGCGATCGATCCAGCCCTTCATGATGGCGGGCATTGAGAACCAGTAGATCGGGAAATTGAAAATCACCAGGTCCGCGCGTAACAGCTTGTCCAATTCGCCCCGGATATCGGGCGCCAGGGTCCCGTGTTTGAAATTGTCGCGCTGCTCCAGCGCATAGACCAGGTAATCAGGATTTACGCGCAATCCAAAGTCCGCCGCACTCGCAACGGGATTCCAGTTCATGACGTAAAGATCCGACAGTTCCACGGAGTGGCCCAGGGAACGCAGTTCGGCCAGCGCCACATCCTTCATTGCGGTGTTGAATGATTGAGGCTCATGGTGGGCGTGAATGATGAGAATGTTCATGGCGCAGTTTTGTGAAGTGATATGGCATGAACTCTATCGGTATCCCCACCCGTCAGTAATGGGCGAATCTGACATATACTATGCCAGATCCGCCACACCATAATGCCTCCGGGAACAGCCCGCCATGCCCATTGCCGCCATCCTGGGTTTTGATGATGTCTACGCGTCGGTCCTCGGCGGCTATGCAGATATGCTGCAAGTCGCCAATGCGCATCTGCGCAAGCAAGGCGGTCGCGATGCCAGCCAGTTTGAATGGCACTTCCTCTCGGCGGATGGTAAGGCAGTTCGGGCGAGCAATGGTCTGGAGTTGGCGATGCACCCGCTACCGCCACGCCGTCGTTACGACATCGTATTCGTCCCCAGCCTGCATTACCGCGACTGGAAGCATTTTCAGGCTTTTCTAATCCGACAGGCTGTAGTGCGCGACTGGCTGATCGCGCAATGGTCGCAAGGCGCTTGGCTGAGCGCAAATTGCACTGGCACTTTTCTGTTGGCCGAAACGGGCTTGCTCGACCAGCGCGCCGCCACCACGACCTGGTGGCTGGAACAACACTTCCGTAAGCGCTATCCCAGCGTCGACCTGCAAATGCGTCCGGCAGTCACTGAATCGGAACGCCTCGTCTGTGGCGGCGCTCATGCCACCTTCCTGCTACAGGCAGTACGTGTGCTGACGCACTTCACCGGTCCGGCGATCGCACAGCAATGCGCGCGTAGCATGTTGATTGACCTGACGCAGACTACGCAAACCCCACTGCAGCCTTTGATCGGTGAGATATCCCATAACGATGCCCTGGTACACAAGGCGCAAAGGTGGCTACAAGACCATATGACAGACGGCGTTCGAATCTCTGATCTGGCGCAACAGCTGGCGGTAAGTGAACGTACCTTGATCCGCCGCTTTAAAGCGGCACAAGGCCATTCTCCGCTCACCCATCTACAGCATTTGCGCATCGATACCGCCCGCGCCTTGCTGGAAGCGGGAGATTTGAGCATCGAACGGATCGCACAATATGTTGGCTATACCGATATCAGTTCGTTCTCGCGCTTGTTCCGGATACGCGTGGGGCTAACGCCAGGCAGCTACCGCGCACGCTTCAACTTGCGTGATCCATCTTGATCGCAGGCACACTGGGGAATCTGCTGCGGCGCATAACTCCAGCGGTTTCAGCCGTATTCTTTAGAGCGGACGCAATCCCATTCCTGTTTCAGAGAGTTCTGCGGAGAATCCAGGATCAGAACTCAGAGCTTCGGAAGGCGAATAAAAACCGAGAATTCGGATCACAGAAAGTGAAAAAGCCCTCGATAAACGAGGGCTTTTTCAGTGTTCTGGCGGAGAGGGTGGGATTCGAACCCACGGTAGGGGGACACCCTACGCCTGATTTCGAGTCAGGTACATTCGACCACTCTGCCACCTCTCCAGGTACTGCATTTAAC
>Ga0209257_1001223_pt1 | contig 32018 bp, 26 predicted proteins | sample AraplaCvi_mCL_r2_FD_184277 | JGI IMG/M metagenome (GOLD analysis project Ga0209257, IMG submission 184277) | Arabidopsis root microbial communities from North Carolina, USA - plate scrape MF_Cvi_mCL_r2 (SPAdes) (version 2) | ecosystem: Host-associated > Plants > Roots > Endosphere | place: USA...
GCGTTTCGACTTGAGCGGGCAAGTGGTGCTGGTGACGGCGGCGGCGCGCGGGCTGGGGCGCGCCTGTGCTCTGGCTTGCGCCCATGCCGGCGCGGATGTGGCACTCGGCCTGCGCGACAGGAAATCCGGCGACAGCCTGGTCGCGGCGATCCAGAAGCTCGGCCGCAAGGCGCTGCCGCTGCAGATGGATATGACCAGCCTGGACGAGATCCAGAGCGCGGTCGCCGAGGCCGACGAGCATTTCGGCAAGATCGACGTGCTGGTCAACAATGCCGGCGCCAGCCCGGAGAACTTGGCCGAGAATGTCAACGAGGCGGATTTCGACCTGACGCTCCAGGTCAATCTGAAGGGCACGTTCTTCGCCAGCCAGGCGGCCGGCAGGCTGATGATCGCACGCCGCTACGGCCGCATCATCAACATGAGCTCGCAGGCCGGGAGCGTGGCGCTCCGCGGCGAGCCGATCTATTGCATGACCAAGGCCGGCATCGATCACCTGACCCGCTGCCTCGCCCACGAATGGGGCCGCTACAACATCTGCGTCAACGCCGTGGCGCCGACCTTCATCTGGACCGACGGCACGCGGCCCGCGCTGTCGGACCCCGAGTTCCTGAAGCAGACGGTCGGCAAGATTCCCCTCGGCCGCATCGGCGAGCCGAAGGAGGTCGCCGGTGCGGTCGTGTTCCTCGCCTCACCGGCGGCCTCGCTGGTCAACGGCACCATCCTGCACGTCGACGGCGGCTGGACGACCGGCTGAGCTCAGGCATCGATTGCCAGCAGGCTGTCGCGCACATGCGTCAGGTGCTGGTGGATGAGCCGCCGCGCCTTCTCGGCATCGCGCTGCTTCAGGGCATCGACCAGGGCGCTGTGCTCGCGGTCGTATTGCGAGCGGCGGCCTTCGGTCAGGCTCTTCTGCTTCAGCCGGTGCCAATGCGGCTGGTGGCGGGCGGAGTTGATCGCCTCGCAGTAATCGACCAGCAGCTGGTTCTTGGTCGCGCGGAACACGGCGAGGTGGAGGGCCGCGTCGTAATGCTCGAACTCGGCGAAGCCCTTGGCGGCGAGCGAGCGGCGCAGGATCTCGTCGATCTCGGCCAGGTCGTCGCTGTTGGCCCGATGGGCGGCGAGCGCCGCCGCCTGCGGCTCGATGATCAGGCGGACTTCCATGACCTCTGCCGGGCTCGCATCCTTCATATGCCGGCCGAGCCCGGGAACGCCGCCGCCGCTCTTCGCCCGGACATAGGTCCCGCGCCCGACCACGCGGATGAGATCGGTGTTCATCCGGTTGAGCGCACTCCGCACCGTGTTCCGGGCCAAGCCGTAAAGGGCGGCGAGCTCCCGTTCCGGGGGAAGCCGATGCCCCTCCGGCCATTCGCCGCTTTCGATGCGCCGATGGATGTCACCGACGACGTCCTCGGCGGTCTGGAAGCGGGTGTTGGTGGCTTGCGGCAGGGCCATGCGGCACGCTTTTCCATTATCGATGATTCGGCGGCCCTGCCGTTGACTCGGCGCGGGAACGCTGACACCATACCCTATACCAAACGGGTCAATGGTTCAACATTGGCTCAATACGGGAGGGTTCAAATGCGGATCGCCACGTTCCGGTCGGGCGGCCGTCGACGCGTCGGCCTGCTCGGTGCCGATGGCAAGACCATCCGTCCCTTCGACCTCGGCGCCGAAGCCGAAGAGCGCGGCGCGCTCTCGGTCATCGAGCGCGGCCTGCGCGCCGATTCTCCGAGCCTCGGAGCTTCGATCTCGACCGCCGGCCTCAGCTTCGAAGCACCGATTCCCAAGCCACGCCGCAATATCTTCTGTGTCGGCAAGAACTACTACGAACACGCCCACGAGTTCGCCAAGAGCGGCTTCGATAGCAGTGCCGCCTCGGGCGCGGTGCCGGAATCGCCGATCGTCTTCACCAAGGTCCCGGAATGCGTGATCGCCCCGGGTGCGGCAATCGAGATCGATCCCGCCGCCAGCACCGCCATCGACTATGAGGCGGAGCTCGCCGTCGTCATCGGCAAAGGCGGGCGCGGCATTAGCAAGTCGGATGCGCTGAAGCACGTCTGGGGCTGCACCATCGTCAACGACGTGACCGCCCGCGACCTGCAGGCCAAGTACAAGCAGTGGGATATCGGCAAGTCCCAGGACACGTTCTGCCCGATGGGCCCGGTGCTGGTCTCCGCCGACGCGCTGGACATCGCCAACATCGACCTCAAATGCTGGGTCAACGGCGAGCTGCGGCAGAGTGCCAACACCAGCCTGCTGATCTTCGACGTGCCGACCCTGATCGAGACCATCTCCGCCGGCATCACGCTCTATCCCGGCGACATCATCGCGACCGGCACGCCGGTCGGTGTCGGTATCGGCTTCAACCCGCCGAAATACCTCAAGGCCGGCGACACCGTGAAGATCGAGCTCTCCGGGATCGGCGTGCTGGAGAATCCGGTGCGCCAGCGCGGCAGCGCAGTCGAACCCAAGACTCGCGCGGAGGCCAGCGCGTGAGCAGCCTCGCCGTCGAGCGCATGCAGGTCGAGGTCGAGGGCAGCGGCGAGCCCGTGATCATGCTGCATGGGTTGGGCGGCACCTCGAACACCTTCTGCCCGCAAGTGTTGGGCCTGGGCGGCCGCTATCGCACCATCCGCCCCGATATGCCGGGCAGCGGCCGCTCACCGCTCAGCGGCTCGCTCACCATCCAGAGCATGGTCGATGCGGTGGCCAAGGCCGCGCGGGCGATCGGCGCCGAGCGCGCGCATTTCGTCGGCCACTCCATGGGCACCATTGTCTGCCAGCACATTGCCGAGCAACATCCGGAGCTGGTGCGCAGCCTCGCGCTCTTCGGTCCGATCCATCAGCCGCCGGAGCCGGCGCGCAAGGGCTTGGGCGATCGCGCCGCCAAGGCACGCGGCGGAGGCATGCCCGACATCGCCGATCAGATCGTGCAGGCGACGCTCTCCGGCGAAACCAAGAGCAATGCACCGGTCACCGTGGCGCTGGTGCGCGAGTTCATCATGCGCCAGGACGCCGAAGGCTATGCCAGGAACTGCGAGGCGCTGGCCGCCGCGCAGCCCGCCAATCTCGACCGCATCAAGTGTCCGGTCCGCCTCGTCACCGGCGACGAAGACCCGGTGGCGCCGGCATCCAATGCGCGCGCCATGGCGGAGCGTCTCTCGGATGCGCGGGTCACCATTCTCAATCGCTGCGGCCATTGGAGCACGATCGAGCGGCCGGTGGAATGCAATCAGATTCTGAAGGAGTTGCTTGGCGGGCGCGCCTAGACGCGAGGTCATCCGGAGCAAAAGAAATCCGGAGAGCGGGAGGAGGAGAACATGGCGAACATTCTCTACACCAACGTCCGGATCTTCGATGGATCCGGCGAGCATCCCTATCTCGGCGAAGTGCTGGTCCAGGGCAACCGGATCAAGCGCGTCGCGCGCGGCACGCGCTCGATCCCGATGAACGGCAACACCGTCATCGACGGCGCCGGTGCGACGCTGATGCCGGGCCTCTGCGACGCCCACACGCATCTCTCCTGGAACAATGCGCCGAGCCTCGAAGCCCTGATCAACCTGCCGCCGGAAGAGCACACTTTGTTCGCCGCCGATGTGGCGAAGATCTACCTCGATCACGGCTTCACCATGTGCGTCGGCGCCGCCGCGGCGAAGCCGCGATTGGACGTCGTGATAAGGAACGCGATCAACAAAGGCCAGATCCCCGGCCCGCGCTATCTCGCCAACTGCCCGGAGATCACCACGATCGGCGGCTTGGGACACGCGCATCCGCCGCATGTCGTGCATGAGGCGCTGAACTTCGGCCTGGTGGTGAACGGACCCGAGGAGGTGCGTCGCACCGTGCGCACAATGATCGGCTACGGCGTCGACCTCATCAAGCTCAACCTCTCCGGCGAGGAGCTGACCAATGTCCGCGCCGAGGAATCGCCGATGTCCGAGGAGGAATGCGTGATGGCGGTGACCGAGGCGAAGCGCCGCGGCCGCCGCCTCTGCGCCCATGCGCGTTCGGCCGAATCGGTGAAGATGTGCATTCGCCACGGGATCGAGATCATCTACCACGCCAGCTTCGCCGACGAAGAGGCGCTGGATCTCCTCGAGGCCAACAAGGACAAGCATTTCGTGGCCCCAGGCCTCGCCTGGCTGATCCGGATCTCCGAACACGCGAGCGAATGGGGCATCACGCCGGAAAAGGCGCGCGCCATGGGCTATCACCGCGAGCTCGAGATCGCGATCGAGACCGCGAAGAAGATGAAGCGCCGCGGCATCCGCGTGCTCCCGGGCGGCGATTACGGCTTCGCCTGGACCCCGCACGGCACCTATGCGAAGGACTTCGAGTATTTCGTCGATCTTCTCGGCTTCACGCCCATGGAAGTCCTGGTCGCGGCGACCAAGCGCGGCGGCGAGATCATGGGCGCGCCCGGTGAACTCGGGCTGGTGAAGGAGGGCTATCTCGCCGACCTTATTCTCGTGGACGGCGATCCGCTTTCGAACATCAAGATCCTGCAGGACAAGAAGCGCATCCTCTCGGTGATGAAAGACGGCGAGTTCTTCCGCGCCCCGGAAGGCAACCGCCAAACTCTGCGCGTCGCGGTGTGACCTTGTTGCGCTGTTTCCATCACTCCGCCGTCATCCCGGCACCAAGTGCCGGGATGACGGAGACTTTGTCTGGCGCCCCGTACTTACTGGAAGCAGCGCGCCTATGAAGCTCTTCATCCTCACCGTGATGAACGGCATGACCTTGGCCGCGCTCTACTTCCTGGTGGCGAGCGGCTTCACCTTGGTCTTCGGGCTGATGCGCAACGTCAATCTCGCGCATGGCTCGCTCTACCTCTTGGGCGCCTATGTCGGCTTCGACATCGCCGACTGGACCGGATCCTGGTTCCTGGGTGTTGCCGGCGGCTTCGTCGGCATGGCGATCGTCGGCGCAATCCTCCAGGTCGCAATCTTCCGCAGGATGCAGGGGCAGGATCTCCGGCAGACGCTCGTCACCATCGGGCTGTCGATCGTCATGGCCGATCTCATGCTGGCGGTCTGGGGCGGCAACACCTATCAGTTCGATCCGCCCGCCTGGCTCTCCGGCCCGACCCAGCTCATGACCGCGCCGGTGGTGAAGTATCCGACCTATCGCCTGGTGCTCTTCGGCAGCGCGATCGTGATCGGCGTCGGATTGTGGCTGCTGCTGAACAAGACCCGCATCGGCATGATGATCCGCGCCGGCGTCGATGACCGCGGCATGCTGGCCGCCTCCGGCGTCAATGTGCAGCGGATCTTCACCATCACCTTTGCACTTGGTGCCGGGCTCGCCGGTTTCGCCGGCGTGGTCGGCGGGACGGCGCTCTCGATCGCGCCGGGCGAGGACACGCGCTACCTCCTGGCCTCCCTGGTCGTGGTGATCGTCGGCGGCATGGGCAGCGTCACCGGCGCCGCGATCGGCGCGATCCTCATCGGCCTCGCCGAGCAATTGGGCCTGGTCTATTCGCCCACCTACGGGGTCGTTTACACCTTCCTGATCATGGTTGTGGTCCTGGCCTTCCGGCCCCAGGGCATCATGGGGAAGGCCGCATGACCTGGATAGCGACCGCCGTCAAACCAGCCACCCCCGCCTGGATGAAGGCGATCCGGCCGCAACACGTGCTGGTGGCGCTCTTCCTAATCGCCTATCCGCTGGTCGCCTCGCCGTTCTGGACGGTGCAGATCGGGGCGCAGTCACTGTTCCTCGGCGTGATCGCGCTCTCGCTGATGTTCCTGGCCGGCTATGGCGGCATGGTCTCGCTGTCGCAGATGACCGTCGCTGGCGTTGCCGGTTACATGGTCGCGGTCTTCGGCACCAACAGCACGCATCCCTTGTTCGGCTGGCCGCTCTGGGTCGCGGTGCCGATCGCGATCGTGATCGCCGTGGCCTTTGCCATCCTGATCGGCATCATCTCGGTCCGGACCGCCGGCATCTACACGATCATGATCACGCTGGCGATCGGCGTCGCCGTCTTCTATTTCGCACAGCAGAACTACGCGATCTTCAACGGACACAGCGGCTTCGCGGGGCTACCCGGGCCCGAAGGCCTCGGCCTCAACTGGCGCGACCCGATGCCGTTCTACTACATGAGCCTTGCGGCCGCAGCCCTGAGCTACCTCGCGGTCGTCTATCTCGCGCGCTCGACCTTCGGGCTGACCTTGCAGGCGATCCGCGACAATGCCCGGCGCATGAATGCGCTCGGCTTCCAGGTCAATCTGCACCGTGTGCTAGCCCATGGCGTCGCGGGCCTGATCGCGGCGGTCGGCGGTCTGCTCTATGTCTGGATGAACGGCCGGGTCTCGCCGGGCACGATCGACATCGGGCCGGTGATCGACATCCTGGTGATCGCGGTGATCGGCGGGTTGCGCCATCCGGTCGGGCCGTTCGTCGGTGCGATCCTGTTCGTGCTGATGAAGAATTTCGCTATCGACCTGATCAGTCCGGAGCGGTTCAACACGCTCATCGGACTCATCTTTCTTGCGATCGTTCTGGTTTCCCCGGACGGGCTGCTCGGCCTCTGGCGCCTGGCGTCCGACCGGTTGAAGGCTGCCGGATCGAACCGGCAGTGGGGCAGCAATTCGTGGCGTAACGACAACGGCAAATAAAAACTGGGAGGGTAAAATGGCTTTGTCTCGGAGGAATGTGCTTGCGGCCTCGGTCGCCCTGACCGTTGGCTTCAGCGTCTCGGCCGCCATGGCCGAGGACACGATCAAGGTCGGCGCGCTGGCGACCCTGCAAGGCGCCTTCACCGTGCTCGGCGAGGATGGCATGCGTGGCGTGAAGCTGGCCTTGCAGCAACACAACATGATGGCCGGCGGCAAGAAGATCGAGCTGGTGACCGGCTCCAGCGATGCGTCGCCGGACAGCGCGGTCAACGCTGCGCGCAAGCTGGTCGAGCAGGACAAGGTGCAGGTCCTGGTCGGCCCGCTCTCGGGCGACGAAGGTCTCGCGGTCAAGAACTATGCGAAGACCCAGCCGCAGGTGACCTTCATCAATGGCACCTCGGCCGCGCAGGACACGACCTTGCGCGATCCGGCGCCGAACTTCTTCCGCTTCACCACCGACGGGGCGCAATGGCAAGCGGGCCTCGGCGAATACGCCTTCGGCACCAAGGGCTACAAGAAGGTCGTCACCATCGCCGAGGACTACTCGTTCCCCTATACCCAGGTCTTCGGCTTCATGAGCGGCTTTTGCAAATCCGGCGGCCATGTGGTCAACAAGTTCTGGGTCCCGATCGGCAACAAGGACTTCTCCTCGATCGTCGCCTCGATCCCGGACGACATCGACGCGATCTATGTCGCGCTCGGGGGCGCCGACGCGGTCAACTTCCTGAACCAGTATGAGCAAGCCGGCGGCGACAAGCCGATGATCGGTGGCTCCATCACCGTCGACCAGACCGTGCTCGGCTCCAAGGGCAAGCAGCAGGAGTATGTGATCGGCACGCCCTCGGCCGGCCCGATCGCCGACGATTGGGATAATGCGGCCTGGAAGAAGTTCGTTGCTGATTACAAGGCGGCGTTCCCCGACGGCTTCCCGTCGCCCTCGCTCTTCGCCCACGGCTATTACATCTCGACGCTCGCCATGCTGGATGCGCTCGACCAGGTGAAGGGCGATGTCAGCGGCGATCAGAAGGCATTCCGGGACGCCTTGCAGAACCTGAAGCTCGACACGCCGACCGGTCCGGTGACCTTGGACAAGAACCGAAACGCGATCGCCAGCATCTTCCTGACCGAAGTGGCTAAGGCCGATGACGGCCATCTCTACAACAAGGTCATCAAGGTCGTGGACAACGTGAACCAGACTCTCGGCATTCCCGAGGACGAGTTCATGAAGCTCGGTGCGGTGAGCCGCGACAACCCGAGCTGCCCGTGATCGGGACCGTGTAAGGAGCGCGAAGCTTGATGGCCGAAGCGCTCAGACTGAATCGCGCTGGTGCGGCCCATGCCCTCGTCCTCGAGGGCGTGAGCCGCACCTTCGGTGCGTTGGTCGCCCTGGACAAGGTGGATCTCACCGTCGGCGCGGGCGAGCGCCGCGGCATTCTCGGCGCCAACGGCGCGGGCAAGACGACCCTGTTCAACGCGATCACCGGCGATTTCCCTTCGACCGCCGGCCGGATCCGTTTCTTCGGCGAGGATGTGACGACCCTTCCGCCCTATGAGCGGATCCGCCGCGGCATGCGGCGCACCTATCAGAACTCGATGCTGTTCCGGGGCCTCTCCGTCCTCGACAATCTCTATCTCGCCTGCCGCGGCGTCACCGCCGGACGTTTCAGCTTCATCCGCCCGCGCCAGGACGATGCCGCGCTGGAAAGCGCCCGCGATCTCGCCCATGCGGTGCATCTCGATTCCGTCGCCGAGAGCTTGGTTTCCGATCTCTCGCATGGTCAGCAACGGCAGCTGGAGATCGGCATGGCGCTCTCCGGCGCGCCGCGGCTGATCTTGTTCGACGAGCCGGCCGCCGGTCTCTCGCCGGCGGAGCGGCGCGACCTGGTGCAGATTCTCTCGGCATTGCCGCGGCACATCAGTTTCGTGATCATCGAGCATGATCTCGACGTCGCCTTGCGCGTGGTCGATCGCATCACCGTCATGCACAACGGTGCCGTCTTCAAGCACGGGACGCCGGGCGAGATTCAGGACGACCCCGACGTGCAGCGCATCTATCTCGGCGGCAAACATGGCTGAGGCGGCGCAAATGCCGGCGCGCCAACCGGTGCTCGAGGTCGAGGGCCTGCAGGTCTATTACGGCCATGCCCATGCGCTGCAAGGCGTCTCCTTCAGCCTGGACAGCGGCGTGCTGGCGATCGTCGGCCGCAACGGCATGGGAAAGACCACGCTCTGCAACGCGCTGATGGGTCTCATTCCTGCGAGTGGCGGATCGGCGCGGTCGCATGGCATCGATCTCCTCGGGCTTGCTCCCAACGAGGTGGTGAATCTCGGCATCGGCTATGTGCCGCAGGGAAGGCGGGTCTGGGCCTCGCTCAGCGTCGACGAGCATCTGCGGCTCTCGGCCCGGGGCCAGCGCAGCAATGCGCAATGGACCGTCGATCGAATCTACAAGACCTTTCCGCGCCTCGCCGAGCGTAAGAAGAACGGCGGCGCCCAGCTTTCCGGCGGCGAGCAGCAGATGCTGGCGATCAGCCGCGCCCTGCTCGCCAACCCGAAGCTCCTCATCATGGACGAGCCGACGGAAGGCTTGGCGCCGGTCATCGTCGATCAGGTCTCGGAGATGCTGCGGAAGCTCGCCGATGAGGGCGAGATTTCGGTGCTCCTGATCGAGCAGAACCTCGGCGTCGCCACTTCCGTCGCCAGCCGCGTCGCAGTGATGGTCAACGGCCGCCTGGTGCGCGAGATGCCGGCCCATGAGCTGGCCCAGGACCAGGAGCTGCAGCAGCGCCTGCTCGGCGTGCGTACCCATGGCGAGGAAGCCCCGGCGTCCGCGGCGGAAGAGGCCATCGAAGATCGTCCTGAAACGGTCATTTTCCAGGTCCGCCGCAGCAGCGAGGACGATGGCGGTGCGGCGGCACTTCCGCCGGCTGTCGCGCCCGCCGCATACACAACGTCCCGCGCACCGACCCGCTGGTCGCAAGGTAATCCGTTGCAGGCATCGGTTGCCGAAGAGGAAGAGGCGCGCCCGGAGGCGCGTGACAACGCTCCGGCCGAGATGCAAGTACCGGTCTCGCAGCTGGTCGGCCGGTCCTGTTATGTCGCCGGCACGTTCGACACTAAAGGCCGCGAACTCGGCTTCCTGGCGAATTGCCTGCAGAAGCTGGGTCTCCGCACGGTCACTGTCGATCTCTCGACCAGCCAGAAGCCTTCGGCGGCGGATATCGGCCCGCAGGAAGTCGCGCGTTTCCACCCGAAGGGTACCGGCGCGGTCTTCACCAATGATCGCGGCCAGGCGGTCTCGGCGATGGCCGAAGCCTTCGAGCGGTTCATTCTTTCGCGGCGCGATGTCGGCGGCATCGTCTCGGCCGGCGGATCGGGCGGCACCGCGCTGGCGACGCCGGCGATGCAGCGGCTGCCGATCGGCCTGCCCAAGGTCATGGTCTCGACCGTCGCCTCGGGCGATGTACGGCGCTATGTCGGCCCTTCGGACATCTGCATGATGTATTCGGTGACCGACGTCTCCGGCATCAACCGGATCTCGGAGCAGGTACTCTCCAACGCGGCCCATGCTTTGGCCGGCATGGTCGCCCATGCGCGGCGCGGCAGCAGCACGGCGAAGCCCGCCGTCGGCTTGACCATGTTCGGTGTGACCACGCCCTGCGTCCAGGCGGTGCAGAAGGCGCTGGAAGAGCGATTCGATTGCCTGGTCTTCCACGCGACCGGCACCGGCGGCCAGTCGATGGAGAAACTGGCGGACTCCGGGCTGCTCGCAGGCGTCATCGACGTGACCACGACGGAAGTCTGCGACCACCTGTTCGGCGGCGTCTTCAGCGCTGGGGGAGAACGGTTCGATGCGATCATCCGCGCGCGCATTCCCTACGTGGCCTCGGCCGGTGCGCTGGACATGGTGAATTTCGGGCCGATCGAGACGGTCCCGGCGGAATACAAGAACCGCAACCTCTACATCCACAATCCGCAAGTGACCCTGATGCGGACCACTGTGGCGGAGAACGAGCGCATGGGGCGCTGGATCGGCGAGAAGCTGAACCGCATGGACGGGCCGGTGCGGTTCCTGATCCCGGAGCGGGGCGTGTCGCTGCTCGATGTGCCGGGAAAGCCGTTCCATGACCCGGCTGCGGATACCGCTTTCTTCAAGACCCTAGAAGCCACGGTGCGCCAGAACGAGCGGCGCAAGATCATCCGCCTGCCTTACGACCTCAACGATCCCGCCTTCGCGGCGGCGCTCGTGAAGACCTTCCTTGACATCATCGATCGAAACGGACGCTGACCCTCATGCCCAGAATCGCACGCAAAGACATCCTGGAAAAATTCCGCGGCATGATGGCCCGCAACGAGCCGATCGTCGGCGGCGGCGCCGGCACCGGCCTCTCCGCCAAGTGCGAGGAGGCGGGCGGGATCGATCTCATCGTCATCTACAATTCCGGCCGCTATCGCATGGCCGGCCGCGGCTCGCTGGCCGGCATCCTCGCCTATGGCAACGCCAACGAAATCGTGGTCGAGATGGCCCGCGAGGTACTGCCGGTCGTCAAGAAGACGCCGGTGCTGGCCGGCGTCAATGGCACCGATCCTTTCCTGCTGACCGATCATTTCCTCAACGAACTGGGCGCTCTCGGCTTTTCCGGCGTGCAGAACTTCCCGACCGTGGGTCTCATTGACGGCACCTTCCGCGCCAATCTTGAAGAGACCGGCATGGGCTACGGGCTGGAAGTCGAGATGATCCGCAAGGCCCGCGCGCTCGATCTCCTGACGACGCCCTATGTCTTCTCCAAATCGGAGACCGAGGCGATGACCGAGGCCGGCGCCGACATCATCGTCTGCCACATGGGCCTGACAACCGGCGGCTCGATCGGGGCGGAGACGGCGCTCACCCTGGACGACTGCGCCGAGCGCATCAACGAATGGTCCAAGGCAGCTTTGGCGATCCGCAAGGACGCGATCATCATCTGCCATGGCGGGCCGATCTCCATGCCGGACGATGCGGCCTATATCCTGAAGCATTGCCCGGATTGCCACGGGTTCTACGGCGCTTCCAGCATGGAACGGCTGCCGACCGAAATCGCACTCACCGAACAGACGCGCAAGTTCAAGGCGCTGGCACGGAAATAAGGAGATCCGGCCGGAGACGGCCGGAAGGGAGGAAACCATGTCTGGCTCGACCATCGGAACGATCATCTTCGTGATCATCGTCGCCGCGATCCTGATCGCGGTCGGCGTCTGGCTGATGAATTGGCTCTACCGGCGCTCGTCGAAGGAGACATCCTTTGTGCGCACCGGGCTCGGTGGCCAGCGCGTGGTGATGAACGGCGGCGCTTTCGTGCTGCCGATCATCCATGACGTCATCCCGGTCAACATGAACACGCTCCGGCTCGAGGTGCGGCGCGGACGGGAATCGGCGCTGATCACCAAGAACCGGATGCGCACCGACATCGTCGCCGAGTTCTACGTCCGGGTGCAGCCGACGCCGGAAGCGATCGCCAATGCGGCCCAGACCCTGGGCCGCCGCACCATGCAGCCGGAGGCCCTGCGCGAGTTGCTGGAAGGCAAGTTCGTCGATGCGCTCCGCTCGGTGGCGGCCGAGATGACCATGGACGAGATGCACGAGAAGCGCGGCGAATACGTGAAGCGCGTTCGCGCCTCGGTCGCCGAGGACATCCTGAAGAACGGCCTCGAGCTCGAGACCGTGTCCTTGACCGGCCTCGACCAGACCAACATGGAGTTCTTCAATCCCTCGAACGCCTTCGACGCCGAAGGCCTGACCCGCCTCACCGAGGAGATCGAGCGGCGCAAGAAGATCCGCAACGACATCGAGCAGGACACGATGATCCAGATCCGCAACAAGAATCTGGAAGCGGAGAAGCAGTCGCTCGCGATCGACCAGGACAGCGAGAACGCTCGCCTGCAATACGAGCGCGAGCTGGAGATCCAGCGTGCCATCCAGCGCGCCGACCTGACCCGCGAGCGCGCGCAGCGCGAACAGGAAGCGGAGCAGGCGCAGATTGCAGCCAGGCTCGAGGTCGAGAAGTCGCGCATCGTGGTCGATCGCGCGCTCGACGAGGAACGGATCCGCCGCGAGCAGGAGATCCAGCGCCTGGAAGTCGAGCGCCGCAAGGCCTTGGAATTGGCCGAGCAGGACCGGGCGGTGGCGATTGCCCAGGCCTCCAAGGCCCAGTCCGAAGCACAGGCCCTCGCCGAGACCGCCCGCGCCAAGGCGGTCGCCGCGGAAGAAAAGGTGTTCTCTGCGCGGGAGACGGAGGTTGCCGAACGCCGCAAGTCGATCGAGCTCATTGCCGCGTCGCAGGAAGCCGAGCGGCAGGCGATCCGCATCCGCGTCGAGGCGGAATCCGAGAAGGCGGCGGCTAGCGATCGCGGCGCGGCGCGGCGGATCGAAGCGGAAGCAGAAGCCGAGGCCGACAAGATCCGGGCGCTCGCCGCACGTCTCCGCTACGAGATTGAGGCGGAGGGCAATCGCCTGATGAACGAGGCGCAGAATGTACTGACGCCGGAATCCCGCGGCTCGGCGATGCGGATGAAGCTCTTGGAGAAGCTGGAAGGCATCATCCGCGAGTCCGTGAAGCCGATGGAGAAGATCGACGGCATCAAGATCCTGCAGGTCGATGGGCTGGGCGGTGGTGGCGGTGCGCCGGGCGGCGGGATGCGCGAAGGCTCGGGCAACTTCTCCGACAATCTGGTGAACAGCGCGCTGCGCTACCGCGCCCAGGCGCCCTTGGTGGATTCGCTGCTGAAGGAGATCGGTCTTTCCGGCGGTGATATCGGCCGGCTGACCAATGTCCTCGAATCCGCGGGCGAGGATGAGAAGCGCTAGGCCATGGTGAAGGTCTATACGTCGAGCGTGATCGATGCACCGGCGGACCGGGTCTGGGCCACGGTGCGCGATTTCAACGGGTTGCCGCAATGGCATCCCGCCATCCGCGACAGCCGGATCGAAGGCAATCATCCGAGCGACAAGATCGGCTGTATCCGCAACTTCAACCTGAAGGACGGTGGCAATATCCGCGAGCGGCTGCTGGCGCTCTCGGATTACGACTTCAGCTGCACCTATGCGATCCTGGAATCGCCGATGGGAGTCCGCGATTACATCGCGACCTTGAAGCTTTCGCCGATCACCGACGGCAACCGCACCTTCGCCGAATGGACCGCCGAGTTCGACTGCGAGCCGGAGCGCGCCGGCCCACTGGCGCAGCAGATCGGCCAAGCCGTGTTCCAGGGCGGCTTCGACGGGTTGAAGCGCTCGCTCGGACGTCGCTGACGTGATCCAGGTCCGCCGCAGCACGATCATCGATGCGCCGGTGGACCAGGTCTGGGCGATCCTGCGCGACTTCAACGGCCATGAGCGCTGGCATCCAGCCGTGGCGGAAAGCCGGATCGAAGACGGCCGTGCCGCAGACGAGACCGGCTGCGTGCGGCGCTTCCGCCTCGCTGATGGCGGCGAGCTGCGCGAGCAGCTTCTGACCCTCTCCGATCGCGACCATCGCTTCAGCTATTGCATCCTCGACGCGCCGATGCCGCTCTACGACTATGTCGCCAATGTCAGCCTGAAGCCGGTGACCGACGGCAACCGGACCTATTGGGAATGGTCGTCGAGTTTTGCCGCTCCCAAGGACCGCGCCGACGAACTGGCACGCCTGGTGGGCGAGGGGATCTACGAAGCGGGCTTCGCCTCGATCCAGGCCATGTTCGGGCAGGCAGCACCCAGCCGCCACAGCGCACGCGCGGTCACGGCGATGGGCGATCATCGCCCGCTCGACGGCGGCGCCGTAGTCATCGAACGCTATGGCGGGCCGGAGGTCCTGCGCTGGGAGCGCACGGTGTCGATGCCGCCTGGACCGGGCGAGGTTCGGATCCGGCATACGGCAATCGGGCTCAACTACATCGATGTCTACACCCGCACCGGCTATTACCCGCTGATCCAACCGCCCGGCATTCCCGGCATGGAAGCCGCCGGGGTGGTGCTCGACATCGGCCCTGGCGTGCATGGACTGATGCCGGGCGACCGCGTTGCCTATGCCTGTCCGCCGCCTGGGGCCTATTGCGAGGTTCGGACCATGAAGGCGGATCTGGTCGTCCCAATGCCCGATGAGATCTCCGACCGCACCGCTGCCGCGGTCATGCTGAAGGGCATGAGCGCCGAGTTCCTGCTGCACCGGGTCACAGCGGTGAAGGAAGGCGATACCGTGCTGGTGCATGCAGCGGCGGGCGGGGTCGGCCAGCTGCTGTGCCAATGGGCGCGGCACCTCGGCGCAACGGTCATCGGCACGGTGGGCTCGTTGGACAAGGCGAAAATCGCGCGCACGGCCGGCTGCGCCTATCCGATCCTCTACCGAGAGACGGATTTCGTCGAGCGCGTGCTGGAGATCACCGAAGGGCGCGGCTGCAACGTGATCTACGACGCCGTCGGCGCCGACACGTTCCTGAAGTCATACGAGGCGCTGGCGGTGCGGGGGCATCTCTGCAGCTACGGCCAGGCCTCGGGACCGATCCCGCCGGTCGACATCGCCGCCTTCGTCGGCAAGTCGGCAACGGTCTCGCGGCCGAACTTCGGTCACTACACCGGCACGGCGGCCGAAGTCAGATCGATCTGCGATCGCCTGTTCCGGGCACTTTCGACCGGGGTGCTGCAGGTGGAGATCAGCCAGGAGTTTCCGCTCCGCGACGCCGCCGAGGCGCATCGGGCGCTGGAGAGCCGGCGCACAACCGGTTCGACGATCCTGATCCCTTAGGCGGCGTGGGCCGCTGTGGCCTGCTTCCGGGCGGCGAGCGCGTGCACGACCAGGTCGATCATCGCCGCGGCGAATTGCTCGCGCGGGAGCCGATCCGTCCCGATGAGGCCGCCGCGCACGATCCCGATCAGCATCGAGGGCACCGCCTCGAGATCGACCGGGCGGAACTCGCCGGAGGCGATTCCTTGTTCCAGGATGGTTCGAGCGGCTTCGACGAAGGGCCGGCGGCGGCGGCGGAACTCGTTGCGCCAGCGCCGCATGACGGCGGACTGGTCGTCGGTCAGCATGCGGAGCGCCGCCACCTGGCCGCCTAGGGCGTTCAGCAAGGCCTGGAGCAGGCGTTCGAGCGACTTGCAGGGCTGGTCGTGGTCCTTGAGGATCGCGGCGACCTCGGAGTCGAGCCGGTCGAGTCCCGATTTGAAGACCTCCAGAAAGAGCTCTTCTTTCGAGGGAAAGTAGCGATAGAGCGTCGGCTTGCCGACCTCCGCCCGTGCCGCGACATCGCGCATTTGCACGGAATCATAAGGGTTTTCGCCGAACAGCTCGGCGGCGGCGGAGAGGATCTTCTGGCGGCGTTCCTGGCGCCAGTCGCGTCGGGGAAGCACAGTCATGACTTGTCACTGCGCGGTCGTTGAAAAGTAAACTTGTGGGTTCTATTTTAGGGATGCGGGCCGCCGGGTTCAAGCCGGAGCGACGTATTAACCGCACACGAAGTGCCGGCAGTGTACCATTCGGATGTCCGAAGGAGCGCCGGCGGGGCTGATGACTGGACCGATGCGGGCTCGGCTGTTTTTCCTTGTTGCGCTGATCGCCATAGCGGGCGGCGGTGGCGCCTTCCTTTACTCCCAACAGCACGGGACGGCGGCACAGTCGCAGCCGGCGCCGGGCGGAGCGCCCGGTGGACCCAAGGCGGTGGCGAAGGCCGTTCCGGTCGCCGTCGTGCAGGTCGAGGAGAAGCCCGCACCGGCGCAGATCCACACCGTCGGGCGGGTGCAGACCTTGGCCAGCGTTGCGGTCCGCTCGCGGATCGACGGGGTCATCTCCAGCGTCGCCGTCACCGACGGGCAGGAGGTGAAGGCCGGGGACGAGCTCTTCCGGATCGACGACCGCGAGGCACAGGCCTCGCTGAAGCTGGCGCAGGCCAATCTCGGCAAGGACACCGCTTCGCTGGCGAACGCCAAGCGGCAGGTTGATCGGCTGACGCCGCTCGCCGCCAAGAACTTCACCACCCGCCAGGACTATGACGCGGCGACGACCCTGGTCGAGACCTTGCAGGCCACGCTTGCCGCCGACCAGGCGGCGATCGATGCCGCCAAGGTGACGCTCTCCTACACCGTGATCCGGGCCCCGATCTCGGGCCGGATCGGCACGGTCACTCAGAAGATGGGCAACTCGGTGCGCGCCGCGGATTCGACCGCGCTGGTCACCATCAACCAGCTGCAGCCGATCCTGGTCGCCTTCTCCATCCCGCAAGAGAGCATGGGCGAATTGCAGCGGGCCATGACCGGCGGGAAGGTGCCGGTTGCCGCGAGAATCCCCGACAGCACCGCGCCGGTTCAAGAGGGCGAAGTCTCCTATGTCGAGAACGCGATCGATCCGACTACCAACACGCTCTCGGTGAAGGCGCAGTTCCCCAACACCGACGAGTTCCTCTGGCCGAGTCAGTTCGTCAACGTGACCATGACCGTCCGGGTCGATCCCAAGGCGACTGTCGTGCCCGCGGCTGCTATCCAGGTCAACCAGGACGGCTCCTATGCCTGGGTGGTGAAGCCCGACAGCACGGTCGAGATGCGCAGCGTGAAGGTGGCGCGCCAGTTGGGCGACGAGATCGTGGTCGAAGGCGAGCTCAAGGCCGGTGAGCAGGTCGTCACTGAAGGCCAGCTTCGGCTGGAGAACGGGACTAAGGTCGAGATCCAGAAAAAGGACGCGCCCGCACCCGAGACAACGCTCCCGGATGCGGCGGTGAGGATCAGCCAGTGACCCTGCCGGAGCTTTGTATCCGTCGGCCGGTGATGACATGCCTGCTGATGGTGACCTGCGTGATGCTCGGTCTCGCGGGATACCGGCAGCTCCCGGTGGCGGCTCTGCCGCGGGTCGATTTCCCGACCATCCAGGTGACGGCGACGCTCTCCGGCGCCAGTCCGGAGACCATGGCCTCGGCGGTTGCGACGCCGCTGGAAAAGCAGTTCGCGACCATCGCCGGCATCGACTCGATGACCTCGACCAACACCCAAGGGTCGACCCGGATCACGCTGCAGTTCGACCTCGACCGCGATATCGACGGCGCGGCGCTGGACGTGCAGTCGGCGCTGAGCTCGGCGGCGCGCCGGTTGCCGACCGAGATGACCGATCCGCCGAGCTTCCGCAAGGTGAACCCCGCCGATCAGCCGATCCTGTTCCTCGGTCTCACCTCCGACACGCTGCCCTTGTCGGCGGTGGATGAATATGCCGAGACCTATATCGCCCAGCGGCTCTCGACCCTCGACGGCGTCGCCCAGGTGCTGGTGTTCGGCGCGCAGAAATATGCGGTGCGCATCCAGGTCGATCCCAATCGCCTCGCCTCCATGGGGGTCGGCTTCGACGATGTCGCGAACGCCGTGGCCGCCGCCAATTCCAACAGCCCGGTCGGCTCCTTGAGCGGCACGCAGAAGAGTGCGGTGCTGCAGGCGCCGGGGCAGATGACCAATGCCGCCCAGTACCGCGACCTGATCGTCGCCTATCGCAATGGCAGCCCGGTCAAGCTTGGCGATATCGGCAATGTGCTGGATAGCGTCGAGAACAACAAGACCGCGAGCTGGCTCAACGGCCACCGTTCGATCGTGCTGGCGATCCAGCGCCAACCCGACGCCAACACCGTCGAGGTCATCGATCGGATCAGGGACCTGCTGCCCCGCATCCAGGCTGAGATCCCGCAATCGGTCCATGTCCAGGTCCTGATGGACCGCTCGCAATCGATCCGAGCCTCGGTCGAGGATGTGCAGTTCACGCTGGGCCTCACCATCGCGCTGGTGGTGATGGTTATCTTCCTGTTCTTGCGGAATTTCACCGCGACGATCATTCCGGCCTTGGCCCTGCCGGTATCGCTGATCGGCACCTTCGCCGGCATGTATCTCCTGGGCTATTCGATCGACAATCTGTCGCTGCTGGCGATCACGCTGTCGGTCGGCTTCGTGGTCGATGACGCGATCGTCATGCTGGAAAACATCGTCCGGCATGTGGAGAACGGCGAACGGCCCTGGATGGCGGCGTTGCGCGGCAGCAGGGAGATCGCCTTCACCATCCTCTCGATCACGCTTTCGCTGGTCGCGGTCTTCATTCCGGTCCTGTTCATGGGCGGCATCATCGGCCGCCTGTTCCGCGAGTTCGCTGTCACCATCAGCCTCACCATCCTGATCTCCGGCCTGGTCTCGCTGACCTTGACCCCGATGCTGTGCAGCCGCCTGCTGCGTCCCGGCGGGCATTCCGAGAAGCACGGCATGCTCTATCGCGCGCTCGAATCCTGCTTCAACGGCATGCTCAGGGCCTATGAGGTGACGCTAGCCGCCGCCCTCAAGTACCGGCTGATCGTGCTCATCATCACCGTCGCCTCGATCTGGGCCACCTTCCATCTCGCGGTCCTGGTGCCGAAGGGCTTCTTCCCGATCGAAGATACCGGCTTGATCTCGGTCTCGGTCGAGGGACCGGAGGACATGTCCTTCGCCGCCACGACCATCGCCCAGAAGCAGGTGGCGGAGATCATGCAGCAGGATCCGGCGGTCGCCGTCGTCAATTCGACGGTCGGCTCGTCCGGCTTCGGCGGCGGCGGCGAGAACACCGGCTCGATGTTCGTGGCCTTGAAACCGCTGAAGGAGCGGAAGGCCTCGATCCAGCAGGTGATCCAGCGGCTGCGCAACAAGGTCGGCAGCATCGCGGCGGTCAACGTCTACTTCCAGCCGATCCAGAACATCCAGGTCGGTGGCCGCTCGGCGAAGAGCCTCTATCAGCTCACGCTCCAGGCGGTGGATCTCGACGAGCTGGAAAAGGCCGCGCCCGAGCTGGAGAAGCGGATGGCGGCGATGCCGATCCTCCAGGGCGTCAATTCCGACCTCGAAGTTTCCAATCCCGAGCTTCTGGTGGACATCGACCGCGACCGCGCGGCGGCCCTCGGCGTCACGACCGAGACGATCCGCAACACGCTTTATGGCGCTTTCGGATCGAACCAGATCTCGACCATCTATCAGCCGAACAATTCCTACGACGTCATTCTGGAATCGGTGCAGCCGAAGAACACCAGCGAGAACGTGCTGTCGCAGATCTACGTCAACACCAGCAGCGGCACGCTGGTGCCGCTGGATTCGGTGGCGACCATCAAGCGGCAGGCGGGCGCGCTCAGCATCCAGCACCAGTCCCAGCTTCCGGCGGTCACGATCTCATTCGACCTCGCCCCGGGTGTCTCGCTCGGCCAGGCGACGGCGGCGATTGAGCAGGCGCAGCGCGACATGAAGCTACCGGCGGGTGTCTCGGCGAGCTTCCAGGGTACGGCGCAGGTGTTCCAGGATTCGCTCTCCGGCCAGGCGCTGCTGATCGGCGCGGCGGTGTTCGTGATCTATGTCGTGCTCGGCATCCTCTATGAGAGCTTCATCCATCCGGTGACGATCCTCTCGGGCCTGCCGGCGGCGGCTCTGGGCGCCCTGCTGACGCTGATGCTGTTCGGCACCGATCTCAACGTCATCTCGATCATCGGCATCGTCATGCTGATCGGCATCGTGAAGAAGAACGCCATCATGATGATCGACGTCGCTCTGGTCCGGCGCCGCGAGGGCGCATCGCCCGAGACCGCGATCCAGGAAGCCTGCCTGCTCAGGTTCCGCCCGATCATGATGACCACCATGGCGGCGATCATGGGCACCCTGCCGATCGCGCTCGGCCACGGCGCGGGCGCCGAGCTCCGGCAGCCGCTGGGCCTGGCGGTGGTCGGCGGATTGATCGTCTCGCAGCTCCTGACGCTCTACATCACGCCGGTGATCTACATCTACTTCGAGCGCCTGCAGGGAATGGTCCGGCGGGAGCCGGCGGTGCAGCCGGCACCGGGCGAGTAGTCACATCAGCTTGGCGTCGCGCCCGATCGCGAGCAGCGCGGATCTCAACAACGGATCGCCGTCGATCGCTTCGGCCTCGACGCCGAGCGCATCGAGCGCAGAGACATAGAGCTCGGTCATCCGCGAGGAGCCAATCACCGCGACGGTGCCGGTTACGCCTGCAGTGGCATCGCGCAACTCGGCGCCGATCAGCAGACCCGAGAGATAGGAGGCCAAGGCGTCGCCGGGCAACTCGCCGAACAGGCCGAGGCTGCGCACGCTGAACAGGCGGTTGAGCAACCCGCCGGCGGTCGCATCTTTGTTCACCGCAAGGCCGCGCTGGAACGCGGCTTCGTCATGCGGCGCGCCGGGCTTCATCAACTGGGCGAGCGTGCCGCTGCTGCAGAGCTGCGAGAACAGCTCGCCGGTCATATAGGTGCGGAAGCCGGCGAGGCCGCCGTCGCGGATCTCGGCCCATTTGGAATGGGTGCCCGGCAGCACGCAGAGCCGGCTCGATTGGGCCTGCAGCCACAGCCCATAGAGCTGGCATTCCTCGCCGCGCATCACGTCCGGCCGCCCGTCCTCGCGCGCCGAGAGGCCGGGCGCGATGCGGATCGGATGGCCGTCGAGATCGGGCAGGGCGATCAGGTTCTGCGCGAGCGCGTCGAATCTGGCCGGTGTCGCGACATAGGGTGCTTCGCGCCAGCCGAGCTTGCTGCCGACCATGCCGGCCATGACGATCGGCGCGGTCGGTGCGGCGCGCTTCAGCCAGTCGCCGACGAAGCCACGGAAAGAGGCCTCGAACGCCCGATCTTTGACTCCAAGAAGACCTTGATCGTCCTTGCGCTGGTCGAGCACCCGGCCGTCGCGATCGACCGCCCAGGCGCGCCGGTTGGTGGTGCCCCAATCGGCGAAGATACCGGTGATTTCAGACATGCGCTACAGAACGGCGACGCCACCATAGGCGAAGCTTTCGGGCGACTTCGCCGCCAGGGTATTGCGCAGCGGGGCGCCGAACTCCTTCATCTCGATCTCGAACACGTCGCCGGTCTCGGTGCGGATGCCGTCGGCGAAGCTCAAGGTGGCGGCGCCGAAATAGTGAATGTGCACGTCGCCCGGATGACGGAACTGCGTGTACTTGAAGTGGTGGTATTCGAGGTTGGCGACGGTGTGCGACATGTTCTTCTCGCCCGAGAGGAACGGCTTGGTCCAGATCACCTTGCCGTTGCGGATGAGGCGGCTGTCGCCGGCGACATGCTCGGGGAGCGCGCCGACGCGGAGCTCCGGCCCGACCGAGCAGGCCCGCAGCTTGGAATGCGCCAGCCAGAGGTAGTTCACCCGCTCGGTAATATGGTCGGAGAACTCGTTGCCGAGGGCGAAGCCGAGGCGGAACGGCTTGCCGTCCGGGCCGACGACATAGAGGCCGACGACCTCCGGCTCCTCGCCGCCGTCCTGGGCGAAAGAGGGCATCGGGAACTCGCCGCCCGGCCGCACCAGGGCGGTGCCGTCGCCCTTGTAGAACCATTCCGGCTGCACGCCAGCGCCGGCACCCTTGGGCTTGCCGCCTTCGAGGCCCATCTTGAACATCTTCAGGGAGTCGGTGAGGTTCTCCTCGCCGCTCTGAAGCTTGTTGTGCATCTTGTCGCGCGCCTCGGCGCTGCCGAGATGCGTCAGCCCGGTGCCGGTGATCCAGCAATGGGTCGGATCCGGATGGTCGAGCGGCGGCAGGACGCGTCCCTCGGCCAGCGCCGCCGCGTAATCGAAAGTCTCGCCGGCGCCGCGGCTCTCGACTTCGGCCTCAAGGCCGCGCTTGGCCGCGATGGCGGCCTGCGCCAGCTCGAGCATGGATTTCGCACCCGGGACGACCAGCGGCTTCGCGCCATCGACGCGCGCCACGGCGCGGCCGGAACCGAGTTCTAGCTGGATGAGACGCATGGTTTGGTCCTCAGTTCTTGCGCTTGTAATAGACGTCGAGGCAGACCGCGGCCAGCAGCACGATGCCTTTGATCACCTGCTGCATGTCGATGCCGACGCCGAGGATCGACATGCCGTTGTTCATCACGCCGACGATGAAGGCGCCGATGACAGCGCCGATGATCTTGCCGACGCCGCCGGTCGGGCTGGCGCCGCCGATGAAGCAGGCCGCGATCACGTCGAGCTCGAAGCCGAGGCCGGCTTTCGGGGTGGCGGTGTTGAGGCGCGCGGTGAAGATCAGGCCCGCCAGGGCGGCCAGGATGCCCATGTTCAGGAAGGCGTAGAAGGTCAGCCGGTCGGTCTTGATGCCGGAGAGGCGCGCCGCCTTCTCGTTGCCGCCCAGCGCGTAGACGCGCCGGCCGATCGTCGTGTTCGAGGCGACGAAGGCATAGAGCACGATCAAAGCGAACATCACCACCAGCACGTTCGGCAGGCCGCGGTAAGAGGCCAGCAGATAGCTGAACAGCAGGAAACCGAGCGCGATCAGCACATTGCGGCCGACGAAGATGATGAAGGGCTCTTCCGCGAGATCGTGCTTCTGCTGGTTCAGCCGCTCGCGGATGTTGAAGAAGACCATCAGCACGGTGGTGATGAGGCCGATCGCCATCGAGATCCACTTGAACTGGAAGGCGTTCGGGTTGAAATCGGGTAGGAAGCCGGTGCTCAGCAGCTGGAAGCCGACCGGGAAGGGGCCGACCGAAGCGCCGCCGAGGATCCAGAGCGCCAGGCCGCGGAATACCAGCATGCCCGCCAGCGTCACGATGAAGGCCGGGATCTTGAAGAAGGCGATGAAATAGCCGTGCGCCGCGCCGATCGCGGCTCCCGTGATGAGGCAGGCGATGATGACCAGCGGAAAGGGGACCTGCCAGTGCACCATCATGACGGCGGCCAGCGCGCCGACGAAGCCGACCACCGAGCCGACCGAAAGGTCGATGTGGCCCGCGACGATGATCAGCAGCATGCCCAGCGCCATGATGACGATGTAGCTGTTCTGCAGCACCAGGTTGGTGAGGTTGAGCGGCTTGAACAGCGTGCCGTTGGTCATGAACTGGAAGAAGACCATGATCACGATCAGCGAGATCAGCAGCCCGTAATCGCGGATATGGTGCTTCAGATAGGCGCCGATCGATCCGCGCGGTTCGGTGGTGCTGGGGGAGACGACGGTTTCCTGTGCCATCTCAGTCCTCCCACGACTTCATGATCGTATGCATGATCTTCTCCTGGGTCGCCTCCGGGGTTGGCATTTCGCCGACGATGCGACCGTCATTCATGACGTAGATGCGGTCGGTCATGCCCAGAAGCTCGGGCATTTCCGATGAAATGATGATCACCGCCTTGCCGCTTTCGGCGAGGCCGTTGATGATCCCGTAGATCTCGTACTTGGCGCCGACGTCGATGCCGCGCGTGGGCTCGTCCAGGATCAGCACTTCCGGGCCGGTGAACAGCCACTTCGACAGCACCACCTTCTGCTGGTTGCCGCCGGAGAGGTTGACCGTCTGCTGGAATACGCTGGAGCAGCGGATGTTGAGATCGCGGCGGTACTTGCTGGCGACCAGGATCTCCTTCGGGTCGTCGATGACGCCGGCCTTGGACGAGACACCGGGCAAGTTGGCGAGCGAGATGTTGCGCTTGATATCGTCGATCAGCACCAAGCCGTAATTCTTGCGGTCCTCGGTCACATAGGCGATGCCGTTATCCATCGCGCGCTGGATGGTCGAGACATCGACTTCCTTGCCGTGCATGAAGACCCGGCCGCTGATCTTCTGGCCGTAGGACTTGCCGAATACGCTCATGCCGAACTCGGTGCGGCCGGCGCCCATCAGGCCGGCGATCCCGACCACCTCGCCCTTCTTCACATGAAGGTCGATGTCTTTGATCAGGTGGCGGTCGGCATGGATCGCGTGGAACACGTTCCAGTTCTTCACCTCGAAGATCGTGTCGCCGATCTTGGAATGGCGCTCGGGATAGCGGTCGGTCAGATCGCGGCCGACCATGCTCTTGATGATCCGCGCCTCGTCGATCTTCTCGGCGCGGCAGTCAAGCCGATCGACGGTCGAGCCGTCGCGCAGGATGGTGATCGTGTCCGCGACTTCCAGGATCTCGTTCAGCTTGTGCGAGATCAGGATCGAAGAGATGCCCTGGGCGCGGAACTCCTTCAACAGCGCCAGCAGCGCATCGCTGTCGCTCTCGTTGAGGCTGGCGGTGGGCTCGTCGAGAATCAGCAGCTTCACGTTCTTGGAAAGCGCCTTGGCGATCTCCACCAGCTGCTGCTTGCCGACACCGATGCTGTCGATCAGCGTCTGCGGAGACTCGTTGAGCCCGACCTTCTTCAAGAGTTCCTTGGTGCGGCGGAAGGCGGCGTTCCAGTCGATGACGCCGGCCTTGTTGGCGATCTCGCTGCCGAGGAAGATGTTTTCGGCGATCGAGAGCAGCGGGACCAGGGCCAATTCCTGGTGGATGATGATGATGCCGAGGTGCTCGCTGTCGGCGATGCCGCGGAAGCGGCGCTCCTCGCCAGCGAAGTGAATCTCGCCGTCATAGGAGCCGTGCGGATAGACGCCGCTCAAGACCTTCATGAGCGTCGACTTGCCGGCGCCGTTCTCGCCCACGATGCCGTGGATCTCGCCCGATTTTACCGAGAGGTTGACGTTGCTCAGCGCCTTCACGCCCGGGAACGTCTTGGTGATCCCTCGCATCTCCAGAATGGCATCCATCAATCGCCTGCGACCTCCGCTCGCGAACCCGAGAAACAGCCCAAAAAATCCGGTGATTTCTGCGGCTTACTCTGCCCCAACGCGGCGCCGTTTTCCAGCCAAATGGGGGCCAGGCAAACGGCGCAGAATCGGATCTTCCGAAACGAAGTCGGGCTCCGCATGAAGCGGAGCCCGACCGGTAAACAGCGTCCCGCAGTTACTGCGTGATCTGTTCCTTCTTGTAGTAGCCGCCTTCCACCAGGATCTTTTCCCAGTTGGACTTGTCGACCGCGACCGGGGTCAGCAGGTAGGAGGGAACGACCTTGACCTCGTTGTTGTAGGTCTTGGTGTCGTTCACCGGCACTTCCTTGCCGCTCATCATCGCATCGATCATCTGCGCGGTGATCTTCGCCAGCTCGCGGGTATCCTTGTAGATGGTCGAGTACTGCTCGCCCGCGAGGATCGACTTGATCGACGGGACTTCCGCGTCCTGGCCGCTGACATACGGCATCTTCATGTCGCCGCTGCCGTAGCCGACGCCCTTCAGCGACGAGAGGATGCCGATCGAGAGACCGTCATACGGCGAGAGAACCGCATCGACGCGCTTGTCGGCGTAGTAAGCCGAGAGCAGGTTGTCCATGCGGGCCTGGGCCACGGCGCCATCCCAACGCAGGGTGCCGACTTTGTCCATGCCCATCTGCCCGGACTGCACGACCAGCTTCTTCTGGTCGATGTAGGGCTGCAGGACCGACATCGCGCCGTCATAGAAGAAGAAGGCGTTGTTGTCGTCCGGCGAACCGCCGAACAGCTCGATGTTGAACGGACCCTTGCCTTCCTTAAGGCCGAGCGCATCGACCAGCGAGGTCGCCTGCAGCACGCCGACCTTGAAGTTGTCGAAGGTCGCGTAGTAATCGACGTTCGGCGACTTCTTGATCAGGCGGTCATAGGCGATGACCTTGATGCCCGCGTCGTGCGCCTTCTGGAGCACGTCGGAGAGCGTGGTGCCGTCGATCGCAGCGATGACCAGGACCTTCACGCCCTTGGTCACCATGTTCTCGATCTGCGCCAGCTGGTTCGGGATGTCGTCGTCGGCGTATTGCAGGTCGGTGGTGTAGCCCATGCCCTGCAGCGTCTTGACGAGGTTGTTGCCGTCGTCGATCCAGCGCGCGGAGGACTTGGTCGGCATCGAAATGCCGATCAGGCCCTTGTCCTCGGCCTGGGCAGTGAGCGCGAAGAAGCTCATCGCCACCACGGCCAGGAGTGATTTCAGAAGTTTCACGTATTACCTCCCATCGGGATTGTGGGTGTTTGATCGCGTTTGAGTTGAAGGAGTTTGAGGCGTCCCGTGCGGAGGAGGCGGCCGATGCTATCGAGACGGTCGTGCGCACTGCGCGCAGTGTCCGATAATCATGGTGCATCCCTCCCAAGGTCGTCTACGATGCCGCCGGCCCGTTCAACCGGGCTCTCTCAAAATGGCGTCGATATTTGGCTACTATCATAACCGATTTTGGGCAGCAACGACATTATGTATGACAATTCCCGAGGTTGTGATAACGTCGGGGCCAAGCAAAACCAATAACCATATTTCTGGGACGGGCGGGCCTTTTTGCGGTGCAATATGTATGACAATACCGGCCTAGCCGCAACGCTGCGCCTGCCTTAAGCCATGCGCCAGCTCAAGCAAGGCGGCAAGGTTGCTGCGGTGCGCAAGAGCAGCCTGCACCACCAGGTCGCTCAGGACATCGGCGCGCGGATATTGCGTGGAGAGTTCGCTCCGGGCGATCTCCTGCCCAACGAGGCGGAAAGCTGCAAGGCTTATGGGGTAAGCCGCACCGCCGTTCGCGAAGCCATGAAGATGCTGACCGCGAAGGGCCTGATCATCTCCCGGCCGAAGATCGGCTCCCGGGTCCAGCCGAAGGAATCCTGGAACCTGCTGGATCGGGATGTCCTGGTCTGGTACTGCGCCGCCGCCGAGCGCAGCCATTTCCTCGCCAGCATGCACCAGGTGCGCGAGATCCTGGAGCCGGAAGCCGCGGCGCTTGCTGCCGTCAATCACACCGCCAGCCAGCTGAAGACGATCGAGCAGGCGCTGTACGGCATGCGCGATGCGACCGATCCTGCCGGCTGGAATACGGCGGACGTCCATTTCCATGTCGCGATCCTCTGGGCGGCGGGGAACGAGCTGCTGGTGCCGTTCGGCTTCCTGATCGAATCCGCGCTCGGCACCATGTTCGATTTTACCGTCCGCCACAATCGCGGCTGGCGCGACGCCTATCCGCTGCATGAGAATATCGTCACGGCGATCCGGAAGCGGCGGCCGGAAGCGGCGCGCAAGGCCGTGCGCGTGCTGCTTGCAGATACCGGTGCAGTCCTGGCACAACAGGCCCGCGATGCCAGCCGCGAGAAGCGGCGGTCGCAGAAGGTCAAGAAATAGGTCGTCCCGCGGGCGACCTGCCAGCACCAGCCGAGGGACTTCATGGATCTATCGAAATTGGCCCGCCATCCGGGCCTCAAGGGCCGCAGCGTGTTCGTCAGCGGCGGCGGCTCCGGCATCGGCGCCGCGATCGTCGAGGGCTTCGTCGACCAGGGCGCCAAGGTCGCCTTCGTCGACATCGACGAGACCACCAGCCAGAAGCTGGTCGCCGATCTGAAGGCGCGATACGGCAACGCGCCGCTTTTCATCCGCTGCGACCTGAAGGACATCCCGGCGCTGCAGGCGGCGGTGGCCAAGGCCGGCAAGGAGCACGGCGATCTCTCGGTGCTGGTCAACAACGGCGCCAACGACCAGCGCCACAAATGGGAAGAGGTGACGCCGGAATACTGGAACGACCGGCTCGCGGTGAACCTCAACCACGTGTTCTTCGCGATCCAGGCGGCGGCACCGCAGATGAAGCGCGCCGGCGGCGGCTCGATCGTCAATTTCGGCTCGATCAGCTGGAAGCTGGCGATGGGCGGAATGGCCGGCTACACCGCGTCCAAGGCGGCGATGCATGCGCTGACCCGCGGCATGGCGCGCGATCTCGGGCCCGACAGGATCCGCGTCAACACCGTACTACCGGGCTGGATCATGACCGAGCGCCAGAAGACGCTCTGGCTCACTCCGGAAGCCGATGCGATGCGCGATGCCGCGCAATGCCTGAAGGACCGGATCCAGCCCGAGGACGTCGCGCGGCTGGTGCTGTTCCTCGCCTCCGACGACTCCCGGATGTGCACCGCCCAGGAATGGACCATCGACGGCGGCTGGGCCTGATCGCTATTCCGCGCTGCGCGGCTCTGGTCGCGCGGCGCGGTGCCCGGTCACTTCCGCGCCGGCATCCGGTTGCAGCGGCAAATAGAACAGGAGCGACGCGATCGCGATCACACCGACCAGGAAGAAGGCCGGCGGAAAATCGGCGGCGATGATCGGCCCGGCGCCGTGCAGCGCGATGGTGAAATGCAGCACCATGGCACCGATCCCGACGCCGACGCTCAACGAGAGCTGCTGGCCGATCGAGGAGAAGCTCGAGGCCTGGCTCATCCGCGGCTGCGGGATGTCCGACATGGTGAGCGTGTTGATGCCGGTGAATTGCAGCGAGCGGAAGAAGCCGCCGGCAAGCAGGAGACCGAGGATCACCCAGCCCGGCGTCAGCGGCGTGAACAATCCATAGAGCGCCACGAAAGCGCCCGAGATCGCGGCATTGCCGATCAGCGTGCGGCGGAAGCCGAACCGGCGCAGCACCGGACCGGCGGTCGCCTTCATCAGCATGGCGCCGGCGGCGCTGGCGAAGGTCAGCAGGCCGGAATGGAACGGCGTGAGGCCGAAGCCCAATTGCAGCATCAGCGGCAGGATGAAGGGCAAGGCGCCGATCGCGATCCGGAAGAAGAAGCCGCCATAGATCCCGGCGCGAAAGGTCGGAATGGTGAGCAGCCGAAGATCGATGATTGGGTGCGGGTTGCGATAGGAATAGCGCACATAAGCCGTGAGCGACGCGGCGCCGATCACCAGGAGCGCGATGACGACCGGCGTCGGCAAGGTGCCGCGCCCGACGGATTCGAAGCCGAAGATGAGACCGGTAAAACCAATGGCCGTCATGACGAAGCCGTAGGTGTCGAACGGGCGGATGTCCTTCTCGCGGACGTTCTCGATGAACAAGGTCACCAGCGTGATGCCCAAAATACCGATCGGGATGTTGATCCAGAAGATCCAGCGCCAGGAGACATAGGTCGCGAGGAAGCCGCCGACCGGTGGACCGATCACCGGGCCGATCAAGGCCGGCAGGGTGAGATAGGCCATCGCGCGGACGAGCTCGGATTTCTCCACCGAGCGCAGCAGCACCAGTCGCCCGACCGGCACCATCATCGCGCCGCCGATCCCCTGCAGGATGCGCGCGCCGACGAAGCCGAAGAACGAGGTCGAGAGGCCGCAGAGGATCGAGCCCAGCATGAAGACCGCGATCGCTGCGCGGAACACATGCCGCGCGCCGAAGCGGTCGGCCATCCAGCCGCTGGCCGGAATGAACACGGCGAGGCTCAGGAGGTACGAAGAGATCGCGAGGTTGAGCCGGATCGGGCTCTCCCCCAGCGACTGCGCGATCGCCGGCAGCGCGGTCGACAGCACCGTCGAATCCAGATTCTCCATGAACAGCGCCGTCGCGACGATCAGCGGAACGAGGATCGGGCGGGGAATGCGGGTTGGCATGCGAGCAGCGGACCGGTGAGCTGGGGCGATTGCGCCACCTGGAATATAGAACGCCCGGGTTCCAACGGTCCTGCGTTTATCGTGCGCATGCCATACCGCGCACGCGGGGAACCGCGCGCCGGATAGAGCTGATTTTCGTGGGTTCCAGCGAGTTTTCGCTGGGTGGTTGGCAATTGGGTACGGGAGAAATGAAACTCAGCCCGGTACCCAACCGCCAATCAAATCGCCGCTTCCAGGTCGAAACGGCGTCGGTGAGGCATGAAAGGCGAAGCCGTTGAGGAGCTTCGCCGCATCATCACATCACGGCTTCCTTGGTGGCCTTGGACGGCCGGAAGCGGAACTTCTTGGACGCCGCGATCTTGATCGCTTCGCCGGTCTGCGGATTGCGGCCCATGCGGGCGGCGCGCTTCGCGACCACGAAGGTGCCGAGCGTCGTGCGCACCGGTTCCTTCTTCGAAGTCTTGGTCACGGTCTCGAAAAATGCCTCGATGACGGATTTCACGTCCTTGAGGGCGACGCCGCTTTTCTTCTGCACGGCGGCGAGCATGTCACGCTGGTTCATGGTTAGACCCCTATTGATTGGCGTAAGGGCGAATCGCCCACAGCGATTCCAAACTAACGAATATGCCGGGTCGCAGCAATCAAATGAGCGAGGAAAATCGCGGAAAATTCACGCTTGTCGCGACTCGGCACGCGCTCTATCTGCGTGCGACTCGGCGTCGATTCAGGGCATCGTCGCATTGCGAAGCGACCGCTGCATTGTGTACTGTCGCGGTCATCATTAGTCCGGCGTCAGGAACGCGACACGAAGTCGGCGATCCAAAGTTCTGGAAAGCAAAGCAACGGTGTCCAAGCCAAGCAAGAAACGCGAGCCGCTGCGTCGCGTGCCGCCGAAACGGCAACAGAAGGGCGCAGCAGATGCGTCGAAGAAGGACGCGGCGCTCGACTTCCAGGATCCGCATGCGGTCACCTCGCGCCGCAACAGTCTCGAATTGGCCATCGGCCGCGAGGTGCGCGACTTCCGCCGCAAGCTCAGCATGACCGTCGCCGAGCTCGCGACGATGGCGGGCATGTCGACCGGCATGCTGTCGAAGATCGAGAACGGACAGACCTCGCCTTCGCTCGCGACCTTGCAGGAATTGTCGAAGGCCTTGCAGGTGCCGGTCACCGCGTTCTTCCGCAAGTTCGAGGAAGAGCAGGACGCGACCTTCGTCAAGGCCGGGCAGGGCCTCACCATCGAGCGGCGCGGCACCCGCGCCGGCCATCAGTATCAGCTGCTGGGCCACTCGCTGAGCCGCAACCTCGCGGTCGAGCCCTATCTCATCACCCTCACCAAGGACAGCGACGTCTTCCCGGTGTTCCAGCATGACGGCATCGAGTTCATCTACATGCTGGAAGGCGAGGTCGGCTACCGGCACGGCGACCGGGTCTACGTGCTCCATCCGGGCGACAGCCTGTTCTTCGATTCCGACGTGCCGCACGGGCCCGAGCAGCTCCGCAAGCTGCCGATCCGCTTCCTCTCGATCATCACCTACACCCGCGGCGAGCGGGGTTGAGCTCGTTTTTCCTGCCAGGAAAAATAGTTTCCTGGCGCTTGAACGGGGTCCGGGGCTGGGCTAGTATCCGGCCAATCCTTCTGCCTGGAACCGGAGCAGCGCCATGTGCGGCATCGTCGGCCTCTTCCTGAAGAACCCCGCGCTCCAGCCGGAGCTGGGCAAGCATCTCGAGACCATGCTGATCGGCATGAGCGAGCGCGGGCCGGACAGCGCCGGCATCGCGGTCTATCACGCGGCCGTGCCCGAGGGGCAGTCCAAGATCACGCTGTTCAACGCCGACACGCAGTATCACTGGCATAAGCTCGCCGGCGACCTCGCCGACGCGCTCGACGTCGAGACCGACATCGACCAGAAGGGCAACCATGCGCGGCTGGTCGCGCATTGCTCGGAAGCGCGCGTGCTGCCCTGGATCCGCGCCAACCATCCCGATGTCCGCATCATGGGCTATGGCCAGCTCATGGAAGTCTATAAGGATGTGGGCATGCCGGCCGACGTCGCGGCGCGCTATGGGTTGGCGCATATGGAAGGCAGCCATGCCATCGGCCACACCCGGATGGCGACCGAGAGTGCGGTGACGACCGAGCATTCGCATCCGTTCACTCCGGCCTCCGACATGTGCCTGGTGCACAACGGCTCGCTCTCCAACCACAACAATCTGCGGAAGTGGCTCAGGAAGCAGGG
>Ga0209257_1001225_pt1 | contig 31975 bp, 27 predicted proteins | sample AraplaCvi_mCL_r2_FD_184277 | JGI IMG/M metagenome (GOLD analysis project Ga0209257, IMG submission 184277) | Arabidopsis root microbial communities from North Carolina, USA - plate scrape MF_Cvi_mCL_r2 (SPAdes) (version 2) | ecosystem: Host-associated > Plants > Roots > Endosphere | place: USA...
CGGATCTTCTGTTCGGAAAGCGCGTTGCGGCGGGCAACGAATTCCTCGGTCTTCTGGCGCGCTTCCTCGGTCAGCGCCGCAGCTTCACGCTCGGCGACAGCCACGATCTGGGCGGCTTCCGCTTCGGCTTCCTTGCGCTTGCGCTGGTATTCGGCGAGCAGGGTCTGCGCTTCTTCGCGCAGGCGCTTGGCTTCGTCGAGTTCCTTGCTGATGTTGGCGGCGCGCTCGTCGAGCGACTTCGCCATCATGCCCGGCACCTTCAGGTAAACGACCAGCGCCAGAAAGAGGACGAGGCCGACGAATGCGAAAAATGTTGCATCGAATGCCATAGGGATCAGGCCTCCGTCTTCGCGGCTGCGACCGCAGCCTTGATGTCGTCGCCGGTCGCCTTGGCGCCGATCAGCTGATCGACGATGGCGGTGGCGGTGTCTTCGGCGATCTGGCCGACTTCGGCAAAGGCCTTCGCCTTGATTTCGCCGATGCGGGTTTCAGCAGCGGCGAGCTTGTCGGCAAGTTCGGCTTCGATTGCGGTGCGATCGGCGGCAGCCTTGGTCTTGGCGGCCTCGCGGGCAGTTTCGGCAATCTTGTGGCCCTTGGAACGGGCGGCAGCCAGTTCCTTTTCATAGGTCTCCACGGCAGCGTCCGCTTCCGCCTTCAGGCGGGCGGCTTCGTCGAGGTCCTGGGCGATCCGGTCGTGGCGGTGTTCCAGAATGCCGCCGACGCGTGGAACGATGACCTTCTTCATCAGGAGATAGAAGAGGCCGAAGGTGATGACGAGCCAAAGCAGCTGCGACGAGAAATGGGTCGCATCGAATGGCGGAAATGTGCCGCCACCGTGTTCGCCGCCATGGGCAGCGCCGGTTTCGGTATGCACTTCGCCAGCAGGCGCGGCATGCGGATCAGTAGCGGCCGGCGCGGTCTGCGCATATGCCGAGGTCACGAACATCATCACCTCCAATATTCCAATGCGGGCAGGTGTATTCCAAATGCGAAGGATCACGGCGCGCCTTTTACAAGCGGCCGCGATCCGAATTCCTGGACAGATCTTAGACTGCGTACAGGAGCAGGAGAGCGATGAGCAGCGAGAAGATGCCCAGAGCTTCCGTAACGGCGAAGCCGAACACCAGACGGCCGAACTGGCTGTCAGCGGCGGACGGGTTGCGCAGAGCGCCCGAGAGGTAGCTGCCGAAGATGTTGCCAAGGCCAAGAGCCGTGCCGGCCATGCCAAAGCAAGCCAGGCCTGCACCGATGAACTTTGCTGCTTCCGCTTCCATGAGAAACTCCTTCGAAATGGTTGTTGCGGCTGATGACTGACGCCTCAGGACGCCAATGTCGGTTATCCTTAGTGCCCGCCGGGATGGATCGCGTCGTTGAGGTACATGCAAGTCAGCACCGCGAAGACGTAAGCCTGGAGGAAGGCGACGAGGAATTCGAGACCGGTCAGGGCGACCGTCATGATGAGAGGCAGGACTGCGCCGCCGATGCCGAGCGCGCCCATGGTTCCGAGCGAGGCGACGAAGCCTGCGAACACTTTGAGCGTGATGTGGCCGGCGAGCATGTTCGCAAAAAGACGAACAGACAGCGAAACCGGGCGGGACAGGAAGGAGATGACTTCGATCGCGACGACGAGCGGCAGAAGCGCGCCCGGAACACCGCTCGGCACGAAGAGCTGCAGGAAGTGCAGGCCGTGCTTGTAGAAGCCGTAAACCAGGACCGTGCCGATGACGAGAAGCGCCAGCGCGAAGGTGACGATAATCTGGCTGGTGATCGTATAGAAGTAGGGGAACATGCCGAGCAGGTTGGCGGTCAGCACGAACATGAACAGGGAGAAGACCAGCGGGAAGAACTTCATGCCGCTGCTGCCGGCGCCTTCGCGCAGCATGCCGGCGATGAACTCATAGGACATTTCGGCAACCGACTGCGCCCGGCCCGGGATGAGCCCGCGCTGCGACGTGGCGAAATACAGGAAGCCGGCGGCACAGGCCACCGTTGCCACCATGAACAGGGACGCGTTGGTAAAGGAGAAATCGATGCCGCCGATCTCGATCGGAACGATCTTGCTGATCTGGAACTGATGGATCGGATCGTTTGCCACCGTCTACCTCTTGTCCTTAGCCGCGCAGGTCGGCCCAGTTTCATTATTTCGAAGCAGGACCTAGCGGCCGCCGCTTCCCTTCTCATCTTTGCCGTTTTGCTGGCTCATGGTCGGTGACGGAGCCACCATTCCCACGGAGCGAAGCACATTCAGCACACCGGCACAGAACCCGAGGAGGAGGAGAACGATCATCCCCCACGGCGCAGTGCCGGCAAAACGGTCGAGCATATAGCCCAGAACAGCCCCAACCGCGACTGCGGAGATGAACTCGGAGGAGAGCTTGAAGCCCAAGGCCATGCCTTTTCGGCTTTCCTCGGATTGCGCGTCCCTCTTCGCCTCTGCCACGTCGTCAGCCTTCCTGTCCGCAAGTTCCGCAGACAAGCGCTTCCGGCGCTCTTCCAGACCATCGTCGCGGTGATCCGTCATGTGCGTCCTCCCCTATTTCTGCTTCCGGCACAACCGGTTTTATGCTTTCCAACCGCAAAAAATGCGATTAGCGAGGGATTTCGCGCCGTCGGGCCCGTTTTCAAGTCGCGCGCAACATAGTTTTGCCCGCCCCCATAGTCAAGGCGTCCAAGGCTCTTCGTTCTTGGTAAATTAACCAAGCAAATTCAATTGCTTAAAGCGGACACAACCAAAGCCGGGTAAAACTGTCGCGGGAATCGCCGCCTGTTGCGGCGATAATGACCCGGTCAGCTCCAGCCGCCGCCATAGGTGCGGTAGAAGACGTGCAGGCCGATGCGGCCGACCTTCTTCATGGTGCGCGCCCAGTCGGGGTGGACGTAGACGGCATGGTAATGGGTGGCGGAGCCGACTTCCGGAAGCCAGATCTTGCCGGCGGTCACCGCCATCGCCACTTCGCGGGCCATCTGCCAATGGTATTCGGAGCGGATGCGGTCCTTGATGTTGTCGCAGGCGAACGAGAACTGGCAGCGGTTGCGCCAGTCCTCATTCTGGTAGACGACGTCGCAGATCGTTTTCGGATAGGCCGGATTGCGCACCCGGTTGAGAATGACCTGGGCGACCGCGGCCTGGCCGCGGGCGGATTCGCCGCGCGACTCGAAATAGATGCCGGACGAGAGGCATTGCTGCTGCTTGGGGGAGAAGGAATCGGGCGGCAGCGGTGTGGCCGCCCAGGCATGGTCATCGGCGCTGATCGGCGGGATGAACCGGCCTGGCTTCTTCTTTTCGGTCAGAATCGCGTCGAACGGCGACTGCTTGGCAAAATCGGGTTCCGGCGGCGCATAGGCGGCGGCCAGCACATCGGCATTCGGATTGTTGATGAGGCTGGCGATCATCGGCATGAGCTCGTCCTCCGCCCGCTTCGGTTCGTCCTTGCGGAAATAGAAGGATGCGAGCTCTACCGGAGCGTCGTTCTTGCCGGGCTTCAGGAAGGCCGTCATCGCATCCTTCTCTTCGGCAGGCGACGTGAGCGCGCTCGAACGCTGCAGCACGGAGCCGGCGGAAAACGCCTTCGGCGGCAGCATGGGTTCGACCGTGACGATGCGGCCCTTCTTGGCTGCACGGTTGACGCGGTCTTCATCGGGGCGCGGGTCTTCGGATTTCTTTTCGTCGACGAGGGCGATCTTGCGGCCGTCCGGCAGTTCCAGGCCGGCATTCCCGGCAATCGCGGCCTTGAGGCCCGGAAATGCAAGCGAGGCCTGGTGGATCGACCCGGCCGGAGAATCCGTCAGCACCATGCGCCATTGCTCGGCACCGTCAAAACCGGTCAGAAGATCGGCGAGATCGCCATGGGCGGGGGCGGACGGAAAAACCAGCCAGCAGGCGAGGCCGAAGACGGCAGGGGAAGTCCATCCATTCAGTCCGGACGAGGACTTGCGACGCAATACACTCTTCGAACGCAAAACCTTAACTCCACAGGGCAACAGGAACCCGATGAAGATCAATCATTAACCTTGATGAGCGGTTAACGCCGGCTGCCGAAACGCCCGGCAACCGGCCTGATTTAGCACATTCACATGAATGTCAGCGCCGGCAAGCGTCAGATAATGACATGCGAGCCGAGTTCGACGACGCGGTTGGCCGGCAGGTGGAAGTAGTCGGACGGGTCTGTCGCCGTATTGGCCATGGCGATGAACAGCCGGTCCTGCCACATGGGCATGCCGGATTCGGCATCCGGCACCAGCTTGCGACGGCCAAGATAGAAGGAGGTCGACATGATGTCGAACTTGAAGCCCGTCTTGCGCAGATAAGCGAGCGCCTGAGAGACATTGTGCGACTGCATGAAGCCGAAGCGCAGTTCGATCAGCGTGAAGCGATCCGAAAGCTTTTCGATCTTGAACCGCTCCTCCAGCGAAACACGCGGCTTGTTGACCGTGATGATGGTCAGGACGACGTTCTTTTCGTGCAGGACGTGGTTGTGCTTGATGTTGTGCAGCAGGGCGGCCGGCGCGGTTTCCGGGTCGCTGGTCAGGAAGATCGCGACGCCGGGGACGGAGACCGGCGCGTGATCGCTCTTCTTCTCGACCATCGGAATGAAAGTCTCGAGCGGCACGTCGATGCGGCGGGTCTTTTCGAACAGGATCGCGGTGCCGCGTTTCCAGGTCCACATGACGATGGTGAAGATGATCGCCATCATTACCGGCACCCAGCCGCCGTCATGGATCTTCAAAAGGTTGGCGCCGAGGAAGACCAGTTCCAGGGCGAGCAGCGGAGCCAGGACGCAGATCGCAAAGGTTTGCGGCCATTTCCACTTCACCCGCACGAACTCGAACGCCATCAGCGTGGTGACGACCATGGCGCCGGTGACCGAGATGCCGTAGGCGGTGGCAAGCGATTCGGAACTTTCGAAGCCGAGAACCAGGGCGATGACGCCGACCAGAAGCAGCGTATTGACCGAGGGCAGGAAGATCTGTCCGGTATTGGTCTCGGAGGTGAACTGGATCTGCATGCGCGGCAGGTAACCGAGATGGATCCCCTGGCGGACCAGCGAGAAGGCACCGGTGATCACCGCCTGGCTGGCAATGATGGTGGCCGCCGTTGCCAGAATGACGACCGGCAGCAGCGCCCATTGCGGGAACATCAGGTAGAACGGATCGGACATCGCTTCCGGGTGTTTCAGCACCAGAGCGCCCTGCCCCAGATAGTTGAGCGTCAGGGCCGGGAAGACGAGCGTGAACCAGGCCCACTGGATCGGCCGGCGGCCGAAATGGCCGAGGTCCGCGTACAGCGCTTCGGCGCCAGTGACGGTCAGGAAGACGGCGCCAAGAACGACGATGCCGACGAAGCTCTCGTTCAGCATGAATTCGACCGCATATATCGGATTGAAGGACGCCAGGATGCTGTAGTCGTCCGAGATATGGGCAATGCCGCCCGCACCCATGACGACGAACCATACGGCGGTAATCGGTCCGAAAAACTGCGAAACCAGACCGGTTCCCTTCGACTGAATGGCGAAAAGACCGATCAGGATGCCGACCGAGATCGGCAGCACGGCGCTGCTCAGCGATGGCGCCACCAGCTTCAGGCCTTCGACCGCCGATAGAACCGACAGCGCCGGCGTAATCATGGCGTCGCCGAGGAAAAGTGCGGCGCCAATCAGGCCGAGCAGCATCAGCAGCGCCCTATGGCCGTTGGCGGACTTGGTCAATAGTGCCAGGAGGGAAAGCGTGCCGCCTTCGCCGTCGTTGTCGGCGCGCAGCAGGAAGAGCACGTATTTGAACGTGACGATGATCGTCAGCGTCCAGATCATCAGCGAGATGAGGCCGATGATCTCCAGTTCGGTGACGCCGTCGTGGGCGATCGGCTTCAAGGCCTCGCGAAACGCGTAAAGCGGGCTTGTGCCGATGTCGCCGTAGACGACGCCGATGGAGCCGATGGCCAGCGCAAAAAGCCCCTGGACCTTGGTTTTCTCGGCAGCATGATGTTCAGCGGGGTGACCCATGGGATGTCCGGCCTAAAGCCAGCCTTTCCAGCGAAAGAAGAAAAAGGGGAGGATGGCGGACGTCAGCATCGCGAGAAGCGCAAGCGGATATCCGAGATGCAAGCCGAGTTCCGGCATGAACTGGAAGTTCATGCCGTAGATCGAGGCGACGAGCGTCGGCGGCAGGAACACGACCGACGCGATCGAGAATATCTTGATGATGGCGTTTTGCTCGACATTGATGAGACCGAGAGAAGCATCGAGCAGAAACGCGATATTGCCGGCAATGTAGGAGGCATGTTCCGAAAGTGAATCGACATCCCGCGCCACGGTGCGACAGAGGTTGTCGTCGCTCCTGTCCTGGTTGATCAATGGCACGTTCATCAGAAAGGTCAACAGCCTGGCGAGAGAGCCCAGGCTGTCGCGCACCTTGCTGATCAGCCGGTGGTATTCGGCGATGTCGGCCAGCTTGCCTTCCAGGAATTGCGGCGGGCGACGCTTGCCGCGGTCGCGGAAGATGTCCGTCGACAGCGTATCGACGCGATCGACGGTCTGTTCGAGAATTTCGGCGGTGCGATCGGCAATGGTTTCCAGCAGCCTGGCCAGCAGGGTCGCACCGTCCCAGGCGCTTTCCGGGAAGCGTCCGAGCCCGGCGATGAAGAGCTGGAAGCTTTTCGGCTCCGCGTAACGCACGGTGATCAGCCGGCCGCCGGAGAGGATGAAGGCGACGTCGGTGAGCTGCGGATCCTTGCCGTCGGCGCGCCAGACCAGCGACGCGGTCATGAAGACCGAATCCTTCTCGATATAAAGGCGGCTCGAAGGTTCGATGTCCTTCAGATCATCGCGCGTCGGGACCTGAATGCCGACGAGGCCTTCGACATAGGCGTCTTCCTGCGGCGTCGGATCGATCAGATCGATCCAGGCGATGTTGTCGGGAAGCTGTCGCAGCGCCTCGGCCGGCGCAAGCGTCTTCATCGAGCCAGTGGCGCTATAGGCATTGATCAATCGTGGTCTCCGGCCGAGTTCGTCGGCCTTGAAAGAGAAGCGAGCTTGCCGGTTCCCTGGTTCCGGGACCGCCAGCCGGCCCTCGGCGGGACGGGCGTATAGAGACAGCCATAGTCAAAATCAAGAGGCGTATAAATCCCGCAGCGGGCGCCGCAACATGACTCCGGCGCCGAATATGTTCAAGGGGCCTTCGGCAACAAGACGATTCTCTACCTGCATCAAAGCCTTGGCCGAAAGTACCGGCCAAAGTGACTCTCCATCGCCGGCAGGGAGGTATTCCAAAACGCCTTGGCACATTTATTCGAATTTTTATTCGAAAACGATTGCCGGCGCCTGCCGCGGGGTGAGGCCACCGAGCTCGGCCCAGACCCTGGCGGCGATTTCCCGATAGATCTTGGCCGAGGCTCCCTCGGGATCGGAGGCGACGACCGGAGTGCCCGCATCGGAGCGTTCACGGATGTCGATCGTCAGCGGCACCTCGCCGAGGAATGGCACGCCGATGCGCTCCGCCTCGCTTCTGGCACCGCCATGACCGAAGATGTCGTAACGTTTGCCGGTATCGGGAGCGAGGAAATAGCTCATGTTCTCGACGATGCCGAGCAGCGGCACCTCGACCTTTCGGAACATGGCGATGCCCTTGCGCGCATCCAGGAGTGCCAGATCCTGTGGCGTCGAAACGATAACCGCGCCGGCAAGCGGCACCTGCTGGGCCATGGTGAGCTGCACGTCGCCGGTGCCGGGCGGCATGTCGACGACGAGCACGTCGAGATCCCCCCAGGCGACTTCGCGCAGCATCTGCAGAAGCGCCGACTGGACCATCGGCCCGCGCCAGATCATCGCGGTCTCCTCGTCGACGAGGAAGCCCATCGACATGGCCTTCAGCCCATAATTCTCCATCGGCTTGATGATGCGGTTCTCGATCTGCTGCGGCCGGCCGGTGATCTTCAGGAGGCGCGGCACGGAAGGTCCGTAGATATCGGCATCGAGAATGCCGACGCGCAGACCGTTGGCCTGAAGTCCGAGTGCGAGATTGACGGCTGTCGTCGACTTGCCGACGCCGCCCTTGCCGGATGCCACAGCGATGATGGCGCCGACCCCGGGTACTCCGGATTTCTCCCGCTGAGGCGGCTGGGCCGGCTGACCCTGGGGCGGATGGCTGTGGCCATGGGCGTGACCATGCGCATGCGAATGGGCGGCCGGAGCGGCGGTCTGCGGGCGCGGCGGAGGGGCCGAGCCCGCCTTGCGGTCCGCCGTCAGCGTCACCAGAGCACCCTTGACGCCCGGCATCGCCTTGACCGTGCGCTCGGCCGCCATGCGCAGCGGTTCCAGTTCGGTCGCCCGTGCGGCCGGAACGGTGATCGAGAAATAGACCTTGTTGTCGGAGATGAAGACGTCCGAGACCATGCCGCGCGAGACGATATCGCCTTCGAGGTCCGGTCCGCGCACCTTTGCGAGAACCGCCAGCACTTCCTCTTTCGTCACGTCGGCCATGATTTCAAAACTCCCGAATGCCTGATGCGGTAACGATCCCTCAGGAAGAGGGGCGCCGCGTTCGCAGATATATAGGAGTTCGGCATTGCCGGGAGCAAGCAAGATAAACCGCCGTTCGATCGGCAGCCATATGGCGCACTGATCGAACGGCGGCTTTTCTTGTCACGCCTCTTGGGGCGCTTCCAGTCCCCTCTGGACCTGCTCCTAGAGAAGCACGAAACATGCCAGACGGGAAGATACTTCCAGTTGATGAGCCTTTTCAATCACTTCCGGTCAAAAGTCCTGCTGCGGCGCAGCATTCCTTGGCGCCAGCCGCAATCCGCGGCGCTCAAGGCTTGAGCACTGACTAAACGTTGTGCATCGCAGCATATAAATTAGTTACTTGATCAAACCGATCCGGAGCGCTTTTGCGACCGCCTGGGTGCGGTTCACCGTATCGAGCTTCTTCGCCGCGCGGTTCAGATAGTGATTGACCGTATGCTCCGAGAGGCCGAGGATTTCGGCGATCTCGGCACTGGTCTTGCCGGCCGCCGTCCAGTTAAGACAGTCGACCTCGCGATCTGTCAGCGTGTCGGTGGTACGGACATCAAGATTGCGGATTTCCGCCAGCCGCTCGAAGACGTGGACGGAGATATACATCAACTCCATCATCTGCTGGTGCGTGAACGGCAGGCCGTCTCCTGCGAGGGAAACCGCGCCGCGGCTGCCCGACATGTCGTGGACCGGGAAATAAGCGCCCCGGACGACGCCGAATCTCCCGAAAAGACCGCGCGCCGGCCCTTGCCGTTCGGCCGTTACCGCATCCAGATCGAAAGTGAAGGGGACGGTCGACGCACGCAGCCGCCGAAGCACGGGGCTGGTCTGCATCATCCCTTCACGGTCGAAAAGGGACATCAGTTCCGCCGGCCAGTTGGTAATCACCGTGTTGTTGGACAATTCGAGCGACGTGGCGTGAGGCAGATTGAGGACCATGAACGCGCGGCAACCGTAGTGTTCGGTTATCCGCTTCATGAACCGAAATACGTCGAACTGCGTCTTGAGCTCGGCAATTTCTCCGACGCTCCACCCAAAAATCCTGGGCTCTTCTGCTTTCTCCGTATTGCCCATCATTTGCTTCTCTGTCCGCCCGGTCGTGTCGAGCGATTCCTGGCATTTCCCATACATCCGCCCAATCGGCCTTTCGTATTCGCAGTACCCGCTCCCGACGCGTGAGACATAGAGGGCTCTGTGGATTTGCCCACATATATTCCCGCCGAACGTGTCTGCGCGGTGAAGGCCGCCATTCCAGATTTAATTAGCTGCTGACTTCATATCAAATATCAATTCCGGACAATGATGACCGTGACTATCAAGTTCGGATAATGATGACATCCACTCGCATTTGCAAACCTTTTGCATGCTTCCAACCTCTTGTCAGGAGATAATTGTTGGGGATCAAATCACCTATGGCGGGAGTTTGCCGACTCTCTCGTCGATGATACTAATCGATCGCCCTGGCATGCAATTGGAGATTTCACATGGCGCCCACATACACTTTCGAAGGCAGCGTGCTTTCCTCCTCTCTCTGCGAACTGGGAGAAGGCCCCTCCTTCGAGTCGGAGACGGAAACGCTCTGGTGGTTCGACATTCTGGGCAAGCGATTGCACGAACTGCACCTGCCCACGGGCCGCGAAATCGTTCACACCTTGCCGGCCATGGGCAGCGCGCTTGCATCGATCGACGCGGCCCGACAGCTGGTGGCGACGGACAAGGGCCTCTTCATCCGCGATCGCGCCACCGGGGAGTTTTCCCCCTATCGCGAACTGGAGCCGGAAAAGCCGGGCAACCGCTCGAACGACGGAAGAATACACCCCTCCGGCAGCTTCTGGATCGGCACGATGGGCAGGAAGGCGGAGGACGGCGCCGGCGCGATCTATCATGTCCGCCAGGGCGAGGTGACCAAGCTCTTCGACAAAATCAGCATCCCCAATTCGATCTGCTTCTCGCCGGACGGTGCGATCGGCTACTATACCGATACCCGCGCCAACCGGCTGATGCGCGTATCGCTCGACCCGGCGACGGGCCTGCCGAACGGGGGAGCCGAGGTTCTGATCGACGAGAACGGCAAGCCGGGCGGCATCGACGGCTCGATCTGTGCCAGCGACGGAACGATCTGGAACGCCCGCTGGGGCCAGGGCGCAGTCGATCATTATTCGGCGGACGGGCGCCATCTGTCGCGTCATCTGGTGCCGGCACGCCGTACCACCTGCCCGGTCTTCATCGGCAAGGACCGCCTGGCGGTGAGCTCTTCCTGGGAGGGACTGGACGAGGCGGCCCGCGCCGAGGATCCGCTCGCCGGGGCGCTTTTCGAGATCGCGGTTTCGGTACAATGCGATCCTGAAGCAGCCTATCGCCTATAAAAAATGCAAAAGTCATTCCGAACTGGCAAAACACAAAAAGGTTCCGGGCAAGAAGCCTAAAATTTCGGCAATACTATCCGGAACCAATTCCTCCTTCATAACATTTTCCTCTCGAACCGGCGCGGTCGGAGAGCTCCGTAACGGAGAGCCGCGTGTTCAGAGAGATAAATAAATTGAGCAGAGGAAGGTAGGTTTGTTATGAAGAAGACCCTTAGCACGATGGCAGCCGTGGTTCTTTTGGCGTCGACCGCCATTGCACCGGCATTCGCCCAGACCCAGCCGGCCCCGCCGGCCTCCCCGGCTCCGGCAACCCCTGCCGCCCCGATGGCTCCGGCGGCAAAACCGGCTGACAGCGCTGCAACGCCGGCTGCAAAGACCGGCACCGACACGGCCGCCGCTTCCGGCAGCTATCTCACCGAACAGGGTGAAAACCAGATCAGCGCCAACGATTATATCGGCAAGTCGATCTATAACGCCGAAGACAAGAGCATCGGTAAGGTCAACGACCTCATTCTCGAAGAAAACGGCGGCATCGTTGCAGCCGTGATCGGCGTCGGCGGGTTCCTCGGTATCGGCGAAAAGGAAGTCGCCCTGCCGATGGACAAGATCACCATGACCCGCGATGCGAACAAGAACAACGAAATTCGTCTGACCACCACCGAAACGGCCGAAGCCCTTCAGGCCGCTCCGGAATTCAAGACCCTGGCTGACAAGCAGGCTGAAACCGACCGGACGACGACGTCGTCCACGGGCACGATGCCTGCTGCTGGCGGCGCCACTACCCCGTCGACGACCCCGGCTGCCCCGAGCAAATAAGCGCCCGGCCAGCCGGCGTGTCCGGAACGGGCGACACGTCGTCACCATCAGAGGGGCGGTACCGCAGGTGCCGCCCTTCGTTTTGGGATCTGACTGCAGAACCCGCCCGGGATCAGGCCCGTTCGATCGTCATGAAATCGCGGTAGTGTTCCTGGAGGTAACGGAGCGTCGCATTGCTGTCGACGGGCCGGCCGTAATAATAGCCCTGCCCCATCGCGCAGCCGAGTTCGCTGAGCTTGTCGGCATCGGCCTTTTCCTCGATGCCTTCCGCCACCACGGCCAGATTGAGGCCGTCGCACATGGCGATGATCGCCTTGACGATGTGTTCCGAGGCTCGGTCCGTGGTGATGCGCGAAACGAAGGCGCGGTCGATCTTGACCTTGTCGAAGGTAAAGTCGCGCAGGCGCCCCAGGCTCGACTGGCCGGTGCCGAAGTCGTCGAGCGAGATGCGCACGCCCTGCTGGCGCAGATCGGTGATGATGCGCTGGGCGGTATCGGCCGAGGTCATCACCGCCGTTTCGGTAATTTCCAGTTCCAGACGATAGGGATCGAGCCCGACGCGCGCGAGCGTCGCGAGGATGGTCTCGGTCGTGCCGGGGTCCATCAGCTGGGCGGAAGACAGGTTGAAGGAGAGGAAAAGTTCGCGCGGCCAGGAGAGCGCAGCCTCCGCAGCCTTCCGCAGTAACGTTTCAGAAAGCGCGTCAATAAAACCGCGCTCCTCGGCAAGGGGCACAAAAACCGCGGGCGAAACGAAGCCGAGATCCGCGTCGATCCAGCGGGCGAGCGCCTCGAAACCGACCACCCCGCCATCGCTGATGCGCACGATCGGCTGAAAGTGGACATCCACGGCATCGGCGATGATGGCGTTGCGGAGCGCCTGTTCCAGCTGGGTCGCCCGCTTCATCTCCTGGGCGATTTCGCGTGAATAGACGGTGATCTGTCCGCGGCCGCGGCGTTTCGAGCGGTAGAGCGCGGTTTCCGCGCTTTTCAGCAGTTCCTCGAAATCCTCGCCGGCGAACGGATAGATCGCGAAGCCGAAAGAGGCCGAAAGGCGAACATTGCGGTCGCCGAGATCGTAGGGTGCCGACAGCACGTCCTTGATCATCTGGCCGATGCGTTCGGCACCGACACGTTCGAAGACCAGAGGCAGGATGAAGGCGAATTCGTCGCCGTCATGGCGGGTAACGGTCGCGCCGTCCGGAATGCAGGCTTTCAGGCGATGGGCGACCTGGCAAAGGATCTCGTCGCCCGCCTCGGCGCCGAACAGATCGTTGATCGGCTTGAAACCATCGAGATTGGCAATGCAGATGGTAAAGGGCGCAGGATCCTGGGCTCGTTCGGCCGCCAGCAGGCGAACCTTGTCACGCAGACGGTATCGATTTCCGAGACCCGTCAGGGCGTCGCTATAGGCCATTGCCTGCAGTTCATTCTGGCTGACCTGCGGCAATGGGTTTCCCGCCGACTTCATGAATAATCCCGTTGCGCTTCACAGACGGGCGAAGGATGCGGGAAAAAGATTAAAAAATGATGGCCTGGGCTTAACTTAAATGAACAGATTGATTAATCGGTTAAGCATACGACTGCTTCGCGACCTCGCCGAGATAGGTGTGGAAGACGGCTTCGATCGCCTCGGGGCTGATCGGTTTCAGAATTACTTCGTTCATGCCCGCGGCGAAACATTGATCCCGATCGCTGTCGAAGGCCTGTGGAAGGACGCCGATGATCGGGATGGAGTTGTCGACCGTCTCCAGGCCCCGGATGCGCACGCTCGCCTCGAACCCGCTGAGCTTTGGAAGGGTAATGTCCATCAGGATCAGCCGCGGTGACTGTTCCTGCCACAGCCGGACCGCCTCTTCGCCGTCAGCGGCGATCGCGTAACGATAACCCAAGCCCTCGAGGATCTGCGAAAAGACGATCTGGTTGACCTCGTTGTCCTCGGCGACCAGGATGTCGATGCCAGCGCTTTCCCTGGCTGGAGAGGCGCCCCGCCAGTCCTTGTCGCGCGCAGTTTCAGCGGTATCGCGCTGTTCGAACTGGCGGACGACGCTCGCCGCCAGTTCCCGCTTCACCCGGAAGCCGTCGATCGCCAGCGCCGCGATGCCGTGCCGCCCGACGATTTCAAGGCAATGCTTGTCCGCCAGCGTATCGACGACGACGAGATCGACTGCGATCCCGGCGTCTTTTGCAAGCTGCAGGAAGAGTTCCAGCTCCTCGTCGCCTGAAACCGATGACGTATCCAATCCGAGATCTGCCAGAATCTCCAGTGCCTCGGAGGTTGTCCTTGGATCGGAGGAAGCGACCAGGACCTTGCGGTCGCAAATGTCGGCCTTGCGGGGCACGGCCTCGGTCTTTACCGACACCGCGCGATCATGCCGGGTCAGCGAGGTTTCGATCAATCCGCCCCGGCTCATACGTGGCGCGACCTGCCCGCCGTCCCCGGTTTCAACAAGATTGGTAATGTCCTCCATGGCGGTCACCAGGTAATAACGGCCCGGTTTTCCGATCCGGTATTTGTTGGCGATGATGACGACCTGAGAGCCGTCCGGCCGCGTCACCAGTTCGGTCATCTGCTCCGGTTCGCCAAGATCGAGGACCCCTCGATTGATGCGGTCGAGGCGTTGCTCCACCTGGGGCGGATGGATGTCGGATCCTTTTCGACCGAGAATCGCTTCGGGCGGCAGGTCGAGGAAACGCGCCGCCGTCCTGTTGACGGCGACAAAGGTCAGATTGCTGTCCTTGACGGTGATCGGGAACGGCAGATTGTCGAGCACCTCTTCGGTGATCTGCACCCGTTCCATATCGGCCCGCCACTGTTCCTCGCGCTTCTTGTGGTCCGATATGTCACGGACGACGCAGACGCCATAACCGGAAGACAGGCGGCGCTTGGCAAAACTCACCCAGCGGTCGGTGCCGCGGCGCTCCTGCGACTCGGCCCGCTCCTTCCAGAGCGAGGCGATCTGTTCGGCAACCCAATCCTCGCGGCTCAGCATGCGGCGCGGGCCGGAGGCATCGGTCAGGAAACGTCCGCCGCCATCATAAATGGCACCAAGAAAATCCCGAAGACGCGTGCCGGGCGCGAGAAAGCTCTTAGGCACCGGCAGGAGGGTCAGCAACTGCTGGCTCGCAAAGACGATGAGGTCATTCTTGTCATAGACAAAGACGCCGCCCGAAATGCCCTCGGAGATCACTTCGAGCATGACAGCTTGAATGTTTGCGTCCGCCGACGCCAAATCATTCATAGGATGAAACTCCCTGTATGCTTTTTCGGCCCGGATGAAGAGCGGACCGTAATGCCGATATTCGCCTCTCGGCGTTATTCCTTCTAGTTTTCGTCTGGTCGGCGCGGGAACATGCTGGCTCCAAGTCCTCAACGGGCGATCGGGGCTCGCATGACGGTGCCCAGCCGGCCGCCATCCCGATCACTCGCGGGAAGCTGGCGCTTCCCCGGTTTCATCCAAGTTCAATACCGGACAAATTATCGCCCTTATCTTAAAGTCGGATTAATGAACGGCCGTGCATCAACCCTAGATGTCCTTTCAATCGTTTAGGAAAGGTCTCTCTCCGGGCTTTCCTTCCGGCGCCGAATCCGAGAAAATGGCGCATGCCCGTCAAACAGCTGCCTGAAACCCTGATCAACCAGATCGCCGCCGGAGAGGTCATCGAAAGGCCCGCCAGTGCCGCGAAGGAACTGATCGAGAATGCCATCGACGCCGGTGCAACCCGCATCGAGATCGCCACCGCGGGCGGCGGCAAAAGCCTGATCCGCATCACCGACAACGGTTCCGGCATGGATGCGGCGGATCTCGATCTGGCGGTGCGGCGGCATTGCACCTCGAAGATTTCCGAGACGCTCGACGACATCCGCACGCTCGGCTTCCGCGGCGAGGCCCTGCCCTCGATCGGATCGGTGGCGAAACTCACCATCACCAGCCGTCGCAACGGCCATTCGGAAGGGTCGCAGGTGGCGGTGATCGGCGGCAGGATGTCCGGCGTGAAACCGGCGCCGGCCAATACCGGCACGGTGGTCGAGGTGCGCGACATCTTCTTCGCGACACCGGCGCGCCTGAAGTTTCTCAAGACCGAAAAGGCCGAGGCCGGCGCGATCACCGAAGTGGTGAAGCGCATGGCGATCGCTTTTCCCCATATCCGCTTCGTACTGTCGGGCTCCGACCGCACGACGCTGGAATTCCCAGCGACCGGCGACGACCATCTCTCCCGCATGGCGCAGATCCTCGGCACCGATTTCCGCGACAATGCGATCGAGATCGAGGCAATGCGAGAGGATGTCGGGCTTTCCGGTTTCGTCGGCGTGCCGACCTTCCATCGCGGCAACTCGGCGCATCAATATGCCTTCGTGAACGGCCGGCCGGTGCAGGACAAATTGATCCTTTCGGCGCTGCGCGGCGCCTATGCGGAAAGCGTGCCTTCCGGCCGTTATCCGGTGGCGGTCCTGTCGATCCGGCTCGATCCGGCACTGGTGGACGTCAACGTCCATCCGGCGAAATCGGACGTGCGGTTCCGCGATCCGGGCCTCGTGCGCGGGCTGATCGTCGGGGCGATCCGCGAGGCGCTGCATCGCGAGGGGGACCGGGCGGCAACGACCGGCGCCTCGGGCATGATGCGCGCCTTCCGTCCCGGCTTCCAGCCGGCTCAGGCGGCACCACGCACGCCCTGGGCGGCGGCCGCCTCGCCTTTTCGGCCGCTCCATCCGCAGCCCGCCAACGACTTTGCCGAACAGGTGCAATCCGGTTTCGACGTGCTGACCATGCCGGCCGCGCGTGCCGATGCGGTGATCGCCGAACCCGTGCAGAGAACTGCCGCCGAGGAGGCGCCGCGTTACCGGCTCGGTGCCGCCCGCGCCCAGGTTCACGAGAACTATATCGTGGCGCAGACCGAGGACGGGCTGGTCATCGTCGATCAGCACGCCGCCCATGAACGGCTGGTGTTCGAGGCGATGCGCAAGGCGCTCGACAACAAGCGGCTGGCAAGCCAGGTGCTGCTGATCCCCGAGATCATCGACCTGCCGGAAGAGGATTGCGACCGGCTGATGGCGAATGCGACGGAGCTCGACCGGCTGGGGCTTTCGATCGAACGGTTCGGCCCCGGCGCCGTCGCCGTGCGCGAGACGCCCGCGATGCTCGGCGAAGTCGATGCGGCCTCGATGGTGCGCGACCTGGCCGACGAGATCGCCGAATGGAACACCGCAGGCGGCCTGCGCGGCAAGCTGGAATATGTCGCCGCCACCATGGCCTGCCACGGTTCGGTGCGTTCCGGCCGACGGCTGAAGCCCGAGGAGATGAACGCGCTTCTGCGGGAAATGGAAGCCACGCCCGGCTCCGGCACCTGCAATCATGGGCGCCCGACCTATATCGAGCTCAAGCTTTCCGATATCGAACGGCTCTTCGGCCGAAGCTGAAAAAGCTGGCAATTCAGGCACAATCGGGTTAGAGCAGGCGCCATGTTTTTCCGCAGGAGACGACAGATGAACCGGTTCGAGGGAAGCGGATTCCGCGAAGCGAAGATCCGTTATCTCGACGGCGACTACCAGATCCTGACCGCCGGTTCCTATGTCGTGTGCGCCATGACGGGCGTGCAGATCCCGATCGACGAGCTGCGCTACTGGAGCGTCGCCCGCCAGGAACCCTATGTCGATTGCGCCTCCTCGCTGGAAGCCGACAAGCGCGCCGGCATGCTGCCAAACCAGAGCCGCGGCTAAGCCTTCGCGACATTTCCTTCCCGGATGCGCCGCTGCCGGAAATTGGCGATCGCCGTGTCGATGATCTTGCCCGGCGCCTGCGGATCGTCGAATGCCATGTCGACCTCGACCACGCTTACCTTTTCCGCCAGTTCCTCCATGCGCCCGTGATGACCCTGCAGCCGCACCGCATCCTTGGCGGTGGTGACGAGCAGCAGATTGTCCCTGGCGGCGTCGTCCAGCAGGTCGGAGATTTCGTCCTCGCTGAAATAGTGATGATCCGGGAAGGCGCGTTTTTCCATGATCAGGCCGCCGACCTCTCGGACGGTGCGGTAGAATTTTTCCGGATCGGCGATGCCGGCGAAGGCGAACAGCGCCCTGCCCGCCACCTCACGGTTTTCGCGCGGCTTCAGCGCGGCGACATAGACCTGCTTGCCGGCGCGCGCAGCCTGACGCACCAGCCTGTCGGCCGCCTCGCCGTTTCCGACCTTGAGGATCGCCGAGAGCTGGCGCATCTGCTCGGATATTGGCGCCCTGACCGGCCCGCCGGGAACGAGATGGCCGTTGCCGATGCCGCGCACCGTGTCGATGACCACGAGCGCGAAATCGAGCGCCAAGCGGGCGCTCTGGAAACCGTCGTCCATGATGATCAGGTCGGCGCCTTCCGCGACCAGCCTGTGGGCGCCATCGACGCGGGTGCGGGAAATCACCGTCAATGTCTCCCGGCAGAGCAGCAGCGCCTCGTCGCCCACCGCCTCGGCCCGGTGATGTTCGGGATCGACCACGGTCGTGACGTCAAGCGAGCCGCCGTAACCGCGGCTGAGGAACCCGGGCTTCAGGCCTTTTTCCCTGGCGGCGCGGGCGAGCGTGATGGCGGTCGGCGTCTTGCCTGCTCCGCCCACGGTGAAATTGCCGATGCAGATGACCGGCACGGAGACGCTGGCACGCCTGGCTTTCGCCATGCGGCGGCCGGCGATCCGGCCATAGAGAAACGAAATGGGCGCAAGGCCCCAGGCACGCCAATCCGCTTTCGTCCACCAGAATGGCGGTGCTTCCGATACCATACCTAAACTCCGGCTGATCCGTTCTGGAACAGCCCGCGAAGAAAATGGGAGTTTTTCCGAAAAGGCAAGTCCTTGAAACCAAAGCGCGGTTCAGGCAAGGAGCTTTTCCGGCAAGAGGTCGATCAGCGCAGTGATGTCGTCGAGGCAGATATCCGCCGACGCCGACAGCGTTTCGCGCGAACCGGTGCCGGTCAGCACCGCGACCTTCAGGCCGACGCCTGCCTTGGCGCCCATATGCATGTCGTGATTGTTGTCGCCGACCATGGCGACTTCCGCCGGATCAAGCCCGGTGGCGCGGCAGAAGCCGAGCACCATGCCCGGCTCGGGCTTGACCCCGTGACCGCTGTCGTAGCCGGCGATGAAATCCACATGATCGATGATGCCGAAACGGATGGCGGTCTGGCGGATCGCCTCTTCGTTGTCGCTCGATGCTATACCGAGCTTGAGGCCCCGCGCCTTGAGCCTGGCGAACAGCGCCGCCAGATCGGTAACGGCCACGGAAAATTCCGCCGAGCGGATGAAGAGTTCGTCGAGCAGCCGGGTGAGTTCGGCGACGTCGACAGGCGAACCGGCGGCGACGAAGCCGGCGGCGATCTCGGCGGCGTTGCCGGCGGCCAGCAGGCTGTCGGGCCGGGTGTGGCCGGAGACCGGATCCATGCCGGCGGAAAACAGGAGCTGCGGTTCGAGCTCGGCATTGCCGGCGGACGCGATGCGGGCCGCCTCGCGGTTCACCGGTCCCCAGCTTTCGTCATAAAGCAAAAGCGTGCCGTCCTTGTCGAACAGGATTCCGGCTATTCGGGCGAGCTTTTCCGGGTTCATCGGACAGCGGCGGCTTTCGGCTGCAGCCTGGCACTGACCGTCAGCGGATTGACGTAGGGCTCCAGGGCTTTGACGGTCTTCGACAGCGCGCCGCGCATCTCTTCCATCGCATCATGGCCGGAATCGATCATCTTCACGCGGGCGAGATCGTTGATCATCAGGTAGTGCACGGCTTTCGCCAGCATCTCGACATCCTTGACGATGCGGGCAGCGCCCTTGCGCACCAGATGCTGGTAGGCGTCGCGGAAATTCTGGACATGCGGGCCGGACAGCACGGCGCAGCCGAGCATGGCCGGCTCCAGCGGGTTCTGCCCGCCCTCGTTGGTCAGCGACCTGCCGACGAAGGCGATCTCGGTGAGGCGCAGGTAAAGGCCCATTTCGCCGATGGAGTCGCCGAGGAAGACATCGGTCTCGGGCGTCACGATATCGTTGCGCGAGCGGCGCGCCACGGTCAGGCCCGCTTCCTTCAGCATCTCCTCGACCGCGTCGGCGCGATCGGGGTGGCGCGGCACCAGAATGGTCAGCTGGCCGTTCTTCGGTTTCAACGCCTTGTGGACGTTCGCCGCCGCCTTTTCCTCGCCATCGAAGGTCGAGATAGCCGCCCAGGTCCGGCGGTTGCCGATCTGCTTGCGGTAACTTGTCAATATCGCCTCGTCGCAGGGCGGCGGATCGGTATCGCTCTTCAGGTTGCCCGACACGATGACCGGCCAGGCGCCGAGATCGCGGAAACGCTCGGCGTCCAGATCCGACTGGGCGATGACGAGGGCCATCTTGCCGAAAATCGCCTCGGCGATCGAACTGCGGTTGCGCCAGCGGTCAAAGGAGCGGTCGGAGATGCGCGCATTGACGCGGATCTGCGGAATGCGGCGGCGGGCAAGTTCGGCGATCGTCGTCGGCCAGATTTCGGATTCCGCGGTGATGCAGGCATCCGGCTTCCAATAGGCGATGAAACGCTTGATCGGGAATTTCAGGTCGAGCGGCACATATTGATGGATCACCTCATCGGCCAGCCGCGACCGGACGAGATTTGCGGAAGTCACCGTGCCGGTCGTCAGGAGAATGTGGACTTCGCGGCGGCGCAGTTCGCGGATCATCGGCATGATCGCAATGGTCTCGCCGACGCTTGCCGCGTGCACCCAGATAAGCGGGCCGCGAGGGCGGGCAAGGCTTGCATAACCCAACCGCTCGAGCTTGCGGGTCCGGTCTTCCTTGCCCTTCATGGCGCGATACGCAAGGTAAGGGCTTACTAACGGATAGAGCGCGATACCGGCCACCCGGTAACCAGCAAGAGCCATGCGCGCAGAAACCTTGCTCACCGCATTTGCCCCCGATGCATGATGGCCGCCATCAATATGATAGACCCTCCGATTGCTCATCCGTAGCCCAGTTTTTTGTGTTTTACAAATGCGTCAAAAAAGGGTCCCCGGGATCGATACCAGACGAGAGACCAGCATTGCGAGCAGAATGTAAAACGCGAGGCTTATCTCAAGCCGACTTAGTATCAGGATCGAGCAAACGGTGCATATGCACGATGAAATAACGCATGTGGGCGTTGTCGACTGTCTGCTGCGCCTTGCCACGCCAGGCGATCAGGGCGCTGGCATAATCGGGGTAGATTCCGACGATATCGAGGGCCGAAAGGTCCTTGAATTGGAGGCCTTCCAGGCTCTGCAGTTCGCCGCCGAAGACCAGGTGCAGAAGTTGTTTCTTTTCGCCCGTTTCCGTCATTGTCCGATATCCGTCCGTTCCAGCTCCCCCGGCTCTTCCTGTGCTGCATTCTTCGGGAAAGGTCAACCCGGAGCGAGGCCGGCAAGCTGGGGCAAAAGGCTGCGGAGCGCATGTTCGGCCCCGGCCGCCAACATTTCGTGGCTGACGCTCTCGCGGTTATAGACGAGCCGGTTGCCCGCAAGATCGATGAGGCGCCCACCTGCCCGCTCGAGGATGAGGTCGGCGGCGGCGAGATCCCAATCGTGGGAGGCGCGCTTGACGACCGTGCCGTCTATGCTGCCGTCGGCGATCATGGCGAGCCTGTAGGCGAGCGACGGCACATGCCGCACCCGGCGGACTTCGTCGCGAAAACCGGGCTCGAATTTCCTGACCAGGGCCTCGTCGGCCGCAATGACCAGTTGACCATCGGCGCGCTTGCCGGTGACCGAAAGCGGCCGCCCGTTCTTCAGCGCCGGCCCATCCTTCGCCGCACAGAATTCCTCGTCGAGCGCGGGCGCGACGAGGACGCCGGCGACCGGCTGACCGCGATGCACGACGGCGACCGAAACGCACCAGGTCTTCTCGCCGTTGATGAAGGCGCGCGTGCCATCGATCGGATCGACGACGAAAAGCGTTTCGCGGCCAAGCCGGACAACATCGTCGTCGGTTTCCTCGGAGAGCCAGCCGTAGTCGGGCCGGGCTTTCAGGAGCAGGGTCTGCAGCCGGTCGTTGGCGGCAAAATCCGCGGCGCTGACCGGCGACTTGCCCTCGTTCTTCCACCAGACCTCCGGCGAGCGGCCGAAAAAGCCGTGCGCGATCTCGCCGGCCTGGCGCGCCGCGTCGAGAATGAGTTCGAGGTCCAGCCCCCAGTCCTGCGCTACCGGCATCGGGATCAGCGTCCCGCCAGCGTCATGCCCTCGATGGCGATGGTCGGAGAGGCGACGCCGAACTTGCGGTCGATGTCGTTGGCCGGCGTCAGCCGCATGAACATGTCCTTGAGGTTGGAAGCGATCGTCACTTCCGAAACGGGATAGGCGAGTTCGCCGTTCTCGATCCAGAAGCCGGTCGCGCCGCGCGAATATTCGCCGGTGATCATGTTGACGCCCTGACCGATCAGTTCGGTGATGTAGAAGCCGTTACCGATCGACCTGATCAGGTCCTCGGGTGAAATATCGCCGGGCTCCAGCGCCAGGTTGGTGGAGGCAGGCGATACCGCCGTGCCGCCGCGCACGCCGCGGCCGTTGGTGGCAAGTCCGAGCTCGCGGGCCGTCGAGGTCGACAGGAACCAGTGGTTCAGGACGCCGTCCTCGATCATCACCATGCGCTCGCCGGACACGCCCTCGCCGTCGAACGGACGCGAGGAGGAGCCGCGCACGATCAGCGGATCATCGGTGATGTTGAGACCGGCCTTCAGCACCTGCTGGCCCATCTTGTCGCGCAGGAAACTGGTCTTGCGGGCGACTGACGCACCGTTGATGGCGCCTGCGATATGGCCGACGAAACCGCGGGCGATGCGCGGATCGAACACGACGGTGACGTTGCTGCCGGTATCCACCTGGCGGGGATTGATGCGCTTGACGGTGCGCTCGCCGGCACGGCGACCGATCAGCCTCGGATCATCGAGTTCGGCGGCATAAAGACGGCTGTCGAAATCGTAGTCGCGCTCCATCTTGGTGCCCTCGCCGGCGATGACGCTGACCGAGCGGCCGAAACGGCTGGCCATGTAGCTGCCGGAAAAGCCGTGGGAGGTGACGAGCACGAGGCCGCCCATGCCCGACGACGCGCCGGCGCCGGAGGAGTTGGTGACGCCCTGAACGTCGAGCGCCGCCTGTTCCATTTCGAGCGCCGCTTCGCGCAGCGCGTCGGTCGGCACGTCGGTCGGGTCGTAGAGTTCGAGGTCGGGATAGGATTTCGCCAGATCCGCCTCGTCCGCAAGGCAGGCGAACGGATCTTCGGGAGAGACCCTGGCCATGGCGACGGCGCGCTCGGCAAGCACCTTCATGTCGAAGCCGGGATTGGCCGAGACGCTGGCGACCTGTTTGCCGACGAAGACGCGCAGCGAGAAATCGTCGCTCTCGGAGGCTTCCGTGCCCTCGACCTTGCCGAGGCGGACGCTGACGGAGCGGGACCGGGAGCGAACCACGACCGCATCCGCCTGATCCGCTCCCGCGGCCTTGGCAAGATCGATCAGTTGGCTGGCGCGGGAAAGCAGGTCGGCGGAATCGATTTCAGAGGTCATGATTGCAAGCCTTTCATTCTCGTCCCATTTATTGTGCACTGTCAGAAGCATCAAGGGCGGCTCGCCGATTCTTGATGTCCCACCATAGACTGAAAGTATCCCGCATGACCGCTCCCGGCTCGCTTTTCTCGCAAATGCTTCTTCTGCTTGCCGGCGCGGTGATCGCCGCCCCCCTGTTCAGGAAGCTCGGGCTCGGCACGGTGCTCGGTTATCTCGCCGCCGGTGTGGTCATCGGCCCGATCATGCAGCAGATCGTCGAGACGGAAGAAGTGCTGCATTTCGCGGAATTCGGTGTCGTCTTCCTGCTGTTCATCATCGGGCTCGAACTGAAGCCCTCGCGCCTTTGGCAGATGCGCGGCGACGTGTTCGGCCTCGGGCCGGCACAGGTGGTGATTTCCGGACTGGCGCTGAGCGGACTGGCGCATGTGACGAACATGGCGGACTGGCGCGGCAGCCTGATCGTCGGCTTCGGCCTTGCGCTGTCCTCGACGGCGTTTGCGCTGCAGATCCTCAATGACGACGGCGACATGAACAGCCATTACGGCCAGCGCTCGTTCTCGGTGCTGCTTTTCCAGGATCTCGCCATCGTGCCGCTCCTGGCGCTGATCACCATCCTGGCGCCGGGGACCAAGGAGGCCGAGGCAGCGCCGCTCGTCGACTTCGCGATTGCCGTCGGCGCCGTCGGCGCCATGGTGATCGCCGGCCGCTATCTCCTGACGCCGATGTTCCAGATCATCGCCCGAACCGGCGCGCGCGAGGTGATGATCGCGGCCGCCCTGCTGGTGGTGCTGGGATCGGCGGCGGCCATGCAGGCGGTCGGCCTGTCGATGGCAATGGGCGCCTTCCTGTCGGGTGTGATGCTTGCCGAATCCTCCTACCGGCACGAGCTGGAGGCGGATATCGAGCCGTTCCGCGGGTTGCTTCTGGCACTGTTCTTCATGGCGGTCGGCCTGTCGCTGGAAGTCCACGTCATCCTCGACAACCTCTTCTTCATCCTGCCGGCCGTGCCGATCTTCATGGCGCTCAAGGCGCTGATCGTCTACGGGCTCTGCCGGCTCTGGGGTTCGCCGCATAATGACGCCGTGCGCATCGCCTTCCTGCTGCCGCAGGGCGGCGAATTCGGTTTCGTGCTGTTCACCACCGCGACCGCCGCCGGCCTCTTCTCGTCTGCCACCGCCTCGCTGCTGATCGCCGGCGTGACGCTTTCGATGGCGCTCACTCCCTTTGGAGCGGCCCTTTCCAAGCGGCTGCTCAATGGCGAAAGCCGCGAGGAACTGGAGGAGGATTTCGACGGCGCCGGGGCAGACGTGCTGATGATCGGGTTTTCCCGTTTCGGCCAGATCGCCGCACAGATCCTGCTTGCCGGCGGCCGCGAGGTGACCGTCATCGACGATTCCGCCGATCGTATCCGCCAGGCGGCCTCGTTCGGTTTCCGCATCTATTTCGGCGATGGGACAAGACGGGACGTGCTGATCGCGTCGGGCATCGAAAAGGCGAAAATCGTTGCCGTCACGACGCAGAAACGCGAAACGACCGACCAGATCGTTGATCTCATCCGCTCGCAATTCCCCGACGTGCGCCTCTATGTGCGCTCCTACGACCGCATCCACTCCCTGTCGCTGCGGGACCGGAACGTCGAATACGAGCTGCGCGAGACCCTGGAATCCGGTCTGCTGTTCGGAAGAAAGACGCTGGAAGCGCTCGGGATGAGCGAAATCGACGCCGAGGAAATCGGCGACGACATCCGCCAGCGCGACGAGGAACGGCTGCAGATCCAGGCCGTCCAGGGGCTCGGCGCCGGCCGCGAGATGCTGTTCAACAGCCCGGTCCGACCGGAACCTCTGATCAAGCCGAAACGGGCACTGGTGGTCGACGACGAGCTGAGCGCCGAGCCGATGACGGCGGAGAACGGTTAGCCGTTCGCTGCCGCTGCCGCGTGAAGCGCGTCGATGGCGCGCTTCAGCTCGTCCTTGACATGTTCGGACTCGTCGAGGATGTCGCGGGCCTTCAGGAAGTCCAGGACCCGGAAACGGTTGACCGAGGGCCGGAGGAAAATCTGCGGCGGATTGAGTTTCAGCTTGAGCGCAATGCTCGCCTGCATGGTGAGCTGGCTGGCGCCGAACAGGCTGTCGATGCGATTGGGCGCATGGGTGCCATCGCCTTCCGGCGCACCGACCACGTCGACGCCGATCACCACGTCGGCAACGTCCATCAGCTGTTCGTAGGGCACCGGATTAAAGACGCCGCCGTCGATCATCACCCGGCCGTTGACCCGGACCGGCATGAACAGGCCGGGAATGGCGGCGGAGGCCGCGATCGCGGTGCGCAGCTCGCCCTGTTCCAGGATCACTTCCGCCTGGCCGTAATAATCGGTGGCGGAAATCTTCATCGGGATCACGAGTTCGTCGAAATCCTCCGGCACCTGCGGCGGCAGGAAGGCATCGAGGATCAGTTCGAGATTGAACTGGCCGAAACGGAAGCCACCGAGCTTGTCGCGCATCGTCGCGGGACCGAGGCCCCAGAGCTTGTTCAAGAGGGTGCCGCGGTGCCCGACCGTTTCGAGCGCATATTGGCGGATCTCGCGGCCGGTCATGCCGGAAGCCATGCCGGCGCCGATGATCGCACCGATCGACGAGCCGGAAATCGCCACCGGCCTTATCCCGAGCTCATCCAGGGCCTCGATGACCTGGATGTGCGAAAGGCCGCGCGCGCCACCGCCACCGAGGGCCACGGCAAACGTCAGACCGCCCTTGGCGCTGACCGCTTCGAGATCGGGAATTGCGAGCCTCGTATTCATTCCTCTGACCTCAGGCCGGCTGGTAGCGGAAAAAATCCATGCGGGTATCGCCGAAGGTCCGGCTTTCCAAAAGCTTGAAGACGGCATCGACGGCAGGGTTTATGTCGGCCCGCTCCTCCAGAATGGCAAGGGCTCCGGGTGCCAGCCAGCCGCCCGCATGGGCCGAAAGCATGGCGCCCTCGCCGAGCCCCTGGCCATAGGGCGGATCGGCGAACAGGAAATGGAACGGCTCGATATTGTTGGCCGTGCCGAGCTTGGTGGCGTCGCGGCGGAGAATCCGCGCCCGGCCATGCAGGCCGAGGCTGTCGATATTCTCCCACAGCAGCCCCCGGCCCTCGACGCCGTTTTCGACGAAGAGCGCGCTCTTGCAGCCGCGCGACAATGCCTCCAGCCCGACCGCGCCGGTGCCGGCGAACAGGTCGATCACCCGGCCGCCGTCCAGCGCCTGGGGATAGACGTGGCCGATAATGTTGAACAGGCTTTCGCGCGTCCGGTCGATGGTCGGCCGGATGTCGTTCGTTTTGGGCGTGGCCAGAGACCGGCCGCGAAATTCACCACCGACGATCCGCACCGCGCATCACCCTCTCGGCGTGCGCGGCTTGCCGCCGGCCGGGCGTCCGCCCGAGGCGGGCCGGCCACCGGGCTTGCCACCCGCACCCGCCGGCTTTCCACGACTGCCGGAAGGCTTTCCGCCAAAGCTCTTGCCACCGCCCGGCTTGCCGCCAAACGGCTTGCCGCCGGGTTTTCCGCCACGGGGCTTGTCGCCAAAGGGCCGGTCGCCTGCGGGACGATCTCCGCGAGGCGGCCGATCCGAGAACGGCCGGTCGCTGCGCGGACGTTCCGAACGGCCCTCGCCTGCCGAGAAGGAGCGCGCGGGGCGCTCGCCATCCTCGCGCGGCTTGCGATCACCGCGGGGTTTGTCGCCGAAAGAGCGCTCGCCTCTCGGCTTGTCACCGAACGGGCGATCGCTGCGCGGGCGCTCGGAACGACCTTCGCCGGAGAAGGACCGTGCGGGACGATCACCGTCCTCGCGCGGCTTGCGGTCACCGCGGGGTTTGTCGCCGAACGGCCGGTCGCCGCGGGACGGGCGATCGCCGAAAGCGCGCTCGCCACGCGGGCGCTCTGCGCGTGCATCGCCCGAGAAGGATTTCGTCCGGGGGCGGTCGCCGCCTTTGCGCGGCTTGCGGTCGCCAAACGAGCGCTCGCCTCTCGGCTTGTCACCGAAGGAACGCTCGCCACGGTCCGGCCGATCGCCAAAGGACTTCTTGCGTCCGAAATCGCCCTTGTCCTGTTTGTCGGGGCCGTCGGCGCGGATCCAGTCGCTGTCTTCTTCCGCGCGGTTGACAAGGACCGGGCGGTCGTTCTGGGGTGCCGGCTTCTTGAAAAGCTGCTCGGCCTCGGCGCGGGCGGAGGATTTGCGGGTCTTGCTTTCGGTGGTCGGGCGCGCGCCCGGCGCCATCCAGACATTGGCTGTGCGGCTGGTGCCCAGGGGAGGACGCTTCTTCGGCCGGTCGTCCTCGTCCTCGACGCGGCCGCCGAACGGCTTTGCACCACGCGGCTTGTCGGCGAACTTGCGGTCGTCGCGCCTGGTGTCGAGACGGCCGAGCGCCTTTTCGCGCCGGTCCTCGGGCTTGCCGGCACGCGGACGCTCGGTCTTTTCAGGCCTTGCCGCCCATTCCGAGTGCTCGGTGCGGGCGGACCGTTCCGCACGAGCGGGCTTTTCGTCCTCTTCCGCAGCGGTCTCGGTATAGATCGGCGCGTCGAAATTGGCCTTGGATTCCTCGATCAGTCGCGGACCGAGCTGGTCGCGCAGCATGCGACCGCGCACTTCGACCACCTCGCCTTCCGGCAGGTCACCGAGCTGGAACGGCCCATAGGAAATGCGGATCAGGCGGTTGACTTCCACCCCGAGCGCGCCGAGCACGTTCTTGATCTCGCGGTTCTTGCCTTCGCGAAGGCCCATGGTGATCCACGAATTGTGGCCCTGGGTGCGGTCGAGCGTGGCGTCGATCGAGCCATAAAGCACGCCTTCGACGGCGATGCCGTCCTTCAGCTTGTCGAGCGCTTCCTGATCGATTTCGCCATGGGCGCGCACACGGTAGCGGCGCAGCCAGCCGGTGGTCGGCAATTCGAGGACGCGCGACAGGCCGCCGTCGTTGGTGAGCAGCAGCAGGCCTTCGGTATTGATGTCGAGGCGGCCGACGGAGAGAACGCGCGGCAGGCCTTCCGGCAGGTTGTCGAAGACGGTGGGACGGCCTTCCGGATCGGAATTGGTGGTCACCAGGCCGGCCGGCTTGTGGTAGAGCCAGAGGCGGGTGCGCTCGATGCCGCGGATCGGCGCGCCGTCCACTTCTATTCTGTCGGCCAGCGTGACATTGACGACCGGCGTATCGAGAACCTTGCCGTTCAGGCTGACCCGGCCTTCCATGATCATCCGCTCGACGTCGCGGCGCGATGCCACGCCGACGCGGGCAAGGATCTTGGAAATGCGCTCGGGCTTGCCTTCCGCCTCCATGGTTTCCGGCGCGGGCGGCAGCTTGCGGACCGGCTTTGCCGCCTTTTCAGCGCCGGCCTTGGCCGCGAAACCCTTCTTCGGGCCGAGCCCCTCCTTGGCGGAAAAACCCGCCTTGCCGCCGGCACCGGCCTTCGCCTCGGAGCGGGGTTTGGTTTCGCGAACGAAGGTCCTGCCTTCGCCGCGCTTCGGCTTGTCTTTGGAATTCATTTGTTGTTTGCCTGAAGCGTGATGTCTAACGGAGCGATCCGGACATTCTTGTTCGTGTTGACTGAGATGGATTCGTGCCCGCACCCGGGCTTCCGGTTGGATGCTTCCTACCAGTTCACGCGATCCGGGTTAAGAGGAAATCGCCGAAATGCCTAATACCGATGGGTTCATGGACGCAGCACTTGCAGAAGCCAGGGACGCCGCCGCCCGCGGCGAGGTCCCGATCGGCGCCGTGCTGGTGCTCGATGGCGCGATCGTCGCCCGGTCCGGAAACCGGACCCGCGCCGAAAACGACGTCACCGCTCATGCCGAAATCGCCGTCATCCGCGATGCTTCGGCAGCGCTTGGGCAGGAACGGCTGTCGGGTGCCGATCTCTACGTGACGCTCGAACCCTGCACGATGTGCGCGGGGGCGATCTCGTTCGCCCGCATCCGGCGGCTCTATTACGGCGCCGAGGATCCCAAGGGCGGAGCGGTGGATAACGGCGTGCGTTTCTTCGCGCAGCCGACCTGCCATCATGCGCCGGAAGTCTATTCCGGCCTCGGAGAAAGCGAGGCCGCGGTGCTGCTCACCGATTTCTTCAGATCGAAAAGAGAGGATTGAGGCGCCGGCTCAGAAGAGCTTCCACCAGTCGCCGCCCTTCCTGGCGTCGGCGGCCTGCGCCTTGCGACGCTTTTCCTTCTGGCTCTCGGGCTCGCCGACATCCGTCAGGGCAGCCGCATCCGCCGAACGGAATTCCGCAGGCGGCTCGGAGAGCGAACGACGGCGCCCGGTGACGCTGACGGTTTCGGCATCTGCCTTGGCCTTGCGGAAGGCTTCCCATTTCTCGGTCTCGGTCATCTGACCGGCCTGGCCGCTGCCTGCAAGAAGCGGCGAACGATAGTTGGGGTCCTTTTCGTTCGCGGCGGCCTCGTCGCGCAGGCGCTTGCGGGTTTCTTCCGGAGATTCGACCCAGTTGGGGTTGTTCTCGCGGCTCGCCAGCGACTGCTGGGGCGCCGGCAACGTCTGGTCCTGCCCCTTGGCGACCACCAGCGAAGGACGCGGGTTGTACTTCAGGCCGGCTTTCGCCTCGGTATTCTTGCCACCGAGCGATACAGACTGGCCGAGATCGTCGGTCAGCTGTTCCATGGCCGTCTTGTCGGTGCCGTAGGTCGGACCACCGATGCAGCCCGAAAGGGTCAATGTCGAGGCGAGGATGCCAGCCACGCCCAGGCTGACACGAAACGCAGATGTCGCTTTCATCAAAACCCTTCCAGCGGCGCCCGTCCTGACGCCTCAGACACACTCAAACGCCTGATGGCCGGAAAATCCGGCCAATTTCAGGCAGTTTTACCGGATGATTGCCCAAAGCGCAATCATCCGGCGATTTCAAGCGATCAAAGCCGGCCGAGAGCGGCCAGTTCGCGCAATGCGGCGGCATCACGCGCCGACACATCCGGATAGGCTTGATCGGAGCCGACATCGGTCGTCACCCGCCACGAGCGGGCACATTTGGTGCCTTCGGCGAGCTTGGGATCGACGGCGACGCCCTGCACTTCGGCCAAGCGGAAGGCAGTCTCCGGCCCTTCGCCCGAAACGATGGCGATGCCCGAGGTGATGCAGGTCTCTTCGAAATCCTGACCTTCCAGCGCCTTCATCAGCTCCGGGTCGTTGACATAAACGACAGGTGCCGCTTCCAGCGAAGAGCCGATCCGCTTGTCCTTGCGCTCGATTTCGAGCGCGCCTGTGACAACCGAGCGCACCTTGCGGATCTGCGCCCACTTCTCGGCAACCGCCTCGTTTTTCCACTCGGCGGGAACCGTCGGGAACTGTTCGAGATGGACCGAAACCGCGTTGGGGTTACGCGACAGCCACGATTCTTCGGTGGTGAACGGCAGCATGGGCGCAAGCCAGGTGACCGTGCAGTCGAAGATCTTGCGGATGACGGCAAGGGCGGCGCGCCGGCGCAGCGAGGACGGCGCGTCGCAATAAAGCGCGTCCTTGCGGATATCGAAATAGAAGGCCGACAGCTCGATATTGGAGAAATCGATCAGCGCCCGGGCGATCTTCTTGAACTCGAAGGCGTCATAACCCTCGCGCACGAGCTTATCGAGCTCGGACAAGCGATGCAGCATCAGCTTTTCGAGTTCCGGCAGATCGGCATAGGCGATCTCCTCGCCCTCGTCATGGGCGAGCGTGCCGAGCATCCAGCGGATGGTGTTGCGCAGCTTGCGATAGGCATCGACATTGGTCTGGATGATGGTCTTGCCGAGGCGCTGGTCTTCCCAATAGTCGGTGGTCATGACCCAGAGACGCAGGATATCGGCGCCGGCATCCTTCATGACATCCTGCGGCGCCACGACATTGCCGAGCGATTTCGACATCTTCTGGCCCTTCTCGTCCATGGTGAAGCCATGGGTGACGACCGTGTCATAGGGCGCCCGGCCGCGGGTGGCGGCGGATTCCAGCAGCGAGGAATGGAACCAGCCGCGATGCTGGTCGGAACCTTCCAGATAGACGTCGGCCGGCCATTTCAGATCCGGGCGGTCTTCGAGCGTGAAGGTATGGCTGGAACCACTGTCGAACCAGACATCGAGGATATCCCTGACCTGGGTCCAGCCTTCGTTGGCGCGGGAGCCGAGGAAGCGCTCGCGCGCGCCTTCCGCGAACCAGGCATCGGCCCCTTCGAGATCGAAGGCTTCGAGGATGCGCTTGTTGACCGCCTCGTCCTGGAGGATCTCGCCTTCCTCGTCGACGAAGACGCAGATCGGCACGCCCCAGGCACGCTGGCGCGAAAGCACCCAGTCCGGGCGCTGCTCGATCATGGCACGCAGACGGTTCTGGCCGGCAGCGGGGACGAAACGCGTGTCGTCGATGGCGTTCAGCGCCCGCGAGCGCAGCGTCGTGCCGTCGGCGAGCGTCTTGTCCATATAGACGAACCACTGTGGCGTGTTGCGGAAGATGATCGGCTTCTTCGAACGCCAGGAATGTGGATACTGATGCTTGAGGCGGCCGCGCGCAAACAGCGCGTTGCGCTCGATCAGCGCCTTGATGACGCGGTCGTTGGCATCGCCCTTCTTGCCGTTGTCATCCATGACACGGGCGCCCTCGAAACCGGGGGCATCGGCGGTATAGGCGCCGGCATCGTCGACCGGGAACGGGATTTTCGTGTCGATGCCGCGGGCTTCGAGATCACGCACGTGATGCATCCAGGCCTCGAAGTCCTCGCGGCCGTGGGAGGGGGCGGTGTGGACGAAGCCGGT
>Ga0209257_1001226_pt1 | contig 31906 bp, 29 predicted proteins | sample AraplaCvi_mCL_r2_FD_184277 | JGI IMG/M metagenome (GOLD analysis project Ga0209257, IMG submission 184277) | Arabidopsis root microbial communities from North Carolina, USA - plate scrape MF_Cvi_mCL_r2 (SPAdes) (version 2) | ecosystem: Host-associated > Plants > Roots > Endosphere | place: USA...
TGCCGCATTCGCTGATCGGGGCGTCGAAGCTGCGGGTCAGGCCGTGCTTCTGCTGTAACTGGTCGGTGACGCGGAAGACCCCGCCGAAATAGCCGGCGTCCTCGCCGAACGAGAGCACGTTCGAATCCTCGCCCATCTTCACGTCGATGGCGGAGTTGAGGGCCTGGATCATGTTCATCGGCTGCACGCCGCCGGCCAGATTGGGGGCGGGCGCAACCGACTTGGGCGCGTGGTTCTGATCGACCATGTCGGGTTCGACGCCGTCGGCGCGGTCGGCTTCGGTGAAGGTGGTTTGAGCGCTCATGGTCAGACTCCCACCTCGCGACGTTGCTCGATCAGGCGCCAGTCCTCGGTCGCATAGACCTCCTCGAACATGGTCTTCACGCTGGGGCGCGACTGGCCGAGCGTGCCGATGGCCTCGGACTCCTTGCCGGCGGCGCGGACCTGTTCGACCGCGTCCTTCTCGGCCTCGGCCTGCTGGTCGTCGGACCATTCGCCGAGCGCGATCAGGTGCTGCTTCAGGCGCTCGACCGGATCGCCCAGCGGCCATTTCTCGTGCTCGTCGCCCGGGCGATAGCGGCTGGGGTCGTCCGAGGTGGAGTGCGGCGCGCCGCGGTAGGTGAACAGCTCGATGACCGTCGCGCCCTGGTTCGTCCGTGCACGTTCCTCGGCCCACTTGGTCGCGGCCCAGACGGCGAGAAAGTCGTTGCCGTCGACGCGCAAGGCCGGGAGGCCGTAGCCGATGGCCTTGGAGGCGAAGGTCGTCTCCAGCCCGCCGGCGATGCCCATGAAGGACGAGATGGCCCACTGGTTGTTGACGACGTTCAGGATCACCGGGGCGCGGTAGACGGCGGCGAAGGTCAGGGCGTTGTGGAAGTCGCCTTCGGCCGTGGCGCCGTCGCCGATCCAGCTGATGGCGATCTTGTCGTCGCCCTTGTAGGCGCTGGCCATGGCCCAGCCGACGGCCTGCGGCACCTGGGTGCCCAGATTGCCCGAGATCGTGAAGAAGCCGTACTCCTTGGACGAGTACATGATCGGCAGCTGGCGGCCCTTGATGGGGTCGGCGGCGTTCGAATAGATCTGGTTCATCATCTCGACCAGCGGATAGCCGCGCGAGATCAGAAGGCCCTGCTGGCGGTAGGTCGGGAAGCCCATGTCCTCGCGGCCCAGGATCATGCCCTGAGCGACCGCGATGGCCTCTTCACCCGTGCACTTCATGTAGAAGCTGGTCTTGCCCTGCCGGTGGGCGCGGTGCATCCGGTCGTCGAAGGCGCGGGTCAGGATCATGGCCTTCAGACCCTTGCGCAGGGTCTCCGGGTCCAGCTTCGGATCCCACGGACCGACGGCCTTGCCGTCGTCGTCCAGGACACGGACCAGCTTGAAGGCGTGGTCGCGCATCTCGTACGGGGTGGTCGCCACGTCCGGGCGATCGACCGCGCCGGCGGGGTCGAAGCGCAGATGGCTGAAGTCAGGGGCGTCGCCCGGACGGCCTGAAGGCTCGGGCACGCGCAGGGACAATTGGGGGGTATTGGGCTTCTTCATTCCGTCCTGCTGTCCGGTTGATCCGACCGCGTTTTCCTCAAGCCTCGATCTAGCACGAGGCCCGTGCCAAGGCTCGCTCGATTTCGACCTTGCACTATGCCGATCAGGGGTATTTTATTGCGTCATAATAACAAGTGGAGAAACGCCTTGGCCGAAGAGCTGGATCCCGTCGACGCCCGGATTCTTGACATCCTGCAACAGGACGCCGGCCTGTCGGTCGCCGAGGTCGCCGACCGGGTCGGTTTGTCGGCCTCGCCGTGCTGGCGCCGGATCAAGAGGCTGGAGGATACGGGCTTCATCCGCAAGCGGGTGACCCTGCTGGACGCCGAGAAGCTGGGCCTGGACTTCGAGGTCTACGCCATCGTCAAGCTGAGCCTGCCCTCGCGCGAGAACCTGGACCTGTTCGAGGCCGCCGTGACCCACTGGCCGGAGGTGGTGCAGTGCGCCACGATCACCGGCCGCGAGGACTATGTGCTGCGGATCATCACCTCCGACATGCACGCCTTCGACAAATTCCTGCGCGAGAAGCTTCTCAGCCTGGCCATCGTGTCGGACTGCGAGAGCCACATCGTCACGCGCGGCGTGAAGAATGTGACCACCCTGCCTCTTGGCATCGTGACCCCGCACGTCGGATAGTGCCGTTCGGCTCGACAGGGCCGGACGGGGAAGACTGACATGATCGAGATGGTGATCGACGCGCGGCGCAAGGACCTGGGCGGGTTCGAGGTCGGACGCGTGCTGCCGTTCCATTCGCGCCGCATGGTCGGCCCGTTCATCTTCCTGGACCAGATGGGGCCGGCCGAGTTCGCGCCGGGGGTCGAGGCGATCAATGTGCGGCCGCACCCGCACATCGGCCTGTCGACCCTGACCTATCTGTTCGAGGGCGAGATCATGCACCGGGACAACACCGGCGTGACGCAGGCGATCCGGCCCGGCGAGGTCAACTGGATGACCGCAGGCAGCGGCATCGTCCACTCCGAACGCACCGATCCGCTGAAGAAGAGCCAGGGCGGTCCCATGCACGGGATGCAGGCCTGGATCGCCCTGCCGACCGAGCATGAGGAGACGGCTCCGGCCTTCCACCACCTGGGGGAGGACGGCCAGCCCGCCTATGAGAACGGCGGCCTCTTCGCGCGGCTGGTGGCCGGCGAGGCCTACGGCGCCAAGGCCGCCGCGCCGATCTCATCGCCGCTGTTCTACGTCCACTGGGAGCTGGCCGAGGGGGTGCGCACCGCGCCGCCGCCGGGCACGGGAGCCGGCGGCTATTCCGAGCGCGCCCTGTATGTCGCCAAGGGCGAGATCGAGGTCGGCGACCGGGTCTTCCACGAAGGCCAGATGATCGTGCTGGAGCCCACGGCCGAGCCCACGGTCAAGGCGATCCGCCCTTCGACCGTCATGGTGCTGGGCGGCGAGCCGGTCGGGCCGCGTGTGATCTGGTGGAATTTCGTCTCGTCCACCCAGGCCCGGATCGACCAGGCCAAGGAAGACTGGAAGGCCGGACGGATGGCCCTGCCCGCCGAGGACGACCTGGAGTTCATCCCCCTGCCCGACACGCCGTCGACGCCGGAGCCGGCGCCGACGAAGCCGGAACCGACCCACCCCGTCTGATCCGCCATCCGGGGCGCGGCGTTTATCGCACCGCCACCCAGTCGACGATGGTCTTCAGGGCCTGGGGGTCGAGGGTGGTGGCGATGCCGGCGTACTCCGCCGGCAGCCCGGTCACGGCCGGCTGCATCAGATGGTTCAGGTTCGGCAGGACCACGATCTCGGCCGAGGGCAGGATCGCGCGCAGGGCCGTCGCGTTCTGTTCGGCCGGGACCTGGGCATCCTTGCCGCCGTAGAGGGCCAGCACGGGGATATGCAGCGCCGCCAGCGACGGCCGGGGGTCGTGGGCGACGAACCAGCGGGTCCACGGGGCGCTGACCTGGGCGGCGGCGGCCTGGCGCTGGGCCTCGGGCAGGCCGGCTTCGGCGAAGATGGGATCGACCGCCGCCGCGACATCCCGCGCCGACCCGGCGTTGGCCGCGACGGCCGCCATGATCCGGGCCTGCAGGGCGACATTGGCCTCGACCGTCGCGGGCGGCAGGCCCGAAGCCTGCTGGATGGCGCGCGACTGTTCGACCAGCAGGTCGCCGCCGGACACCGCCGGCCCGGCGATCATGACGAGGAAGGCCACGTCCGGATCGGCCCCGGCGACCAGCGGCGCGATGGTCCCGCCCTCGCTGTGGCCGATCAGACCGATGCGGTCGTGCGCGATGTCGGCGCGCGCCTCCAGGAAGGCCACCGAGGCCTCGGCGTCGACGGCGAAGTCGGCGCTGGTGGCCTCCGCGACCGGACCGGTCGAGCCGCCCACACCCCGGTCGTCGACGCGCAGCACGGCGACGCCGCGCCGGGTCAGGGCGTCGGCGAGGACCAGGAAGGGCTTGTGGCCGAAGACGGTCTCATCACGGTCCTGCTGGCCCGAGCCGGTGATCAGCAGGACCGCGGGAAAAGGGCCGGCGCCCTCCGGCAGGGTCAGGGTCCCGGCCAGCTGCACGCCCGGGGTCGGGGTCGCGATGACCACGTCCTGACTGCGATAGGGGAAGGGCGGGACCGGCGTCTGCGGCCGTGACGGCGCGGCGGCGGGCGTGATCACCGGCGGCGGCGGCGGCGCGGACGGCGCCAGCTCCATCACCCGGGTCAGGACCAGCGGCAGGCTGGCCCCGCCCTGGCTCAGCACGCCGTTCACGGTCCGGCCGGCGTCGGTCAGCGTGCCTTCGAAACTTCCACCCGCGGCGGGCACGGCGAAGCGGACCACCCCGCCCTGCACCGACAGGCCGCTGACCGGCAGGCCGTTGACGCCCTGGTCCGGGCTGTCGATCGTCGCCCCGCCGACGGCGTCGACGTTGAGCACCACGCGCAGGCTTTGGCCGCCGACGTTCACGCGGCCTTCCCAGCGGCCCGCCAGCTCTCCGGCGGGGGTCTGGGCCCCGGCGATGGACACGGCGGCGGCGAGGGTCAGCGCGAGAATGGTCATGGGGTCCTCCGTGAGCCGAACCTAGGCGGCGGGCCGCCGGTCGCCAAGGCGCGACGCTTGGAATGGCGATGATCGCAATCCGTAACCGCCCCGGGTCTTGAAAGCCGACGGCGGGACCCGATCTGTCGGCCATGACCGCTTTCTCCGTGCTCGACCTGTCGCCCATCGTGGAGGGCGGAGACGCCCGCCGCGCCCTGCTGGAAACCGCCGAACTGGCCCGAACCGCCGAAAGGACGGGGTTCAAGCGCTTCTGGCTGGCGGAGCACCACAACATGCCCGGCATCGCCAGCGCGGCCACGGCGGTGGCGCTGGGCTTCGTGGCGAGCCAGACCCAAACCATCCGCGTCGGCTCGGGCGGGATCATGCTGCCCAACCATGCGCCGCTGGTGGTCGCCGAACAGTTCGGGACCCTGGCCGCCCTCTATCCGGACCGGATCGACCTGGGGCTGGGCCGCGCGCCCGGCACCGACGGCGAGACCGCCCGGGCGCTGCGCCGCTATTTCGAGGCCGCCGACCAGTTCCCGCGCGACGTGATGGAGCTGCAAAACTTCCTGGGCGATCCGGTCGAGGGTCAGCGGGTCACCGCCTGGCCGGGGGCGGGATCCAAGGTGCCGGTCTGGCTGCTGGGCTCCAGCCTGTTCAGCGCCGAACTGGCCGCCCACCTGGGCCTGCCCTTCGCCTTCGCCAGCCATTTCGCGCCCGAGCTCTTGCTCCAGGCGCTGGAGACCTATCGCGCCGGGTTCCGGCCGTCGAAGCAACTGGCCGCGCCCTATGCGATGGCCGCCATCAACGTCTTCGCCGCCGACAGCGACGCGGAGGCGCAGCGCGTCTCGACCTCGATGCAGCAGGCCTTCGCCGCGGTGGTCACCGGCAAGCCCGGCAAGCTGAAGCCGGCGGTGGACGACATCACCACGGTGCTGGACGCCCGTCAGATCGCGGCGGTCGAGAGCCGCCTGACCTACGCCGCCGTCGGCGGGGTGGAGACCGTGCGGACCAAGCTGGCCGAGTTCATCGCCCTGACCAAGGTGGACGAGGTGATGGTCACCGGCATGATCCACGATCTGGACGCCCGGCTGCACAGCCTCGAGGTGACGGCCGAGGCGATCGGCGGGCTCTAGAGCCCCTTCAGGAAATCGATCAGCCAGGCGTTCACCGCGTCGGGCCGTTCCTGCTGGATCCAGTGGCCGGCGCCGGGGACGACGACCTGCGAGCGCAGGTCGGGGACGATGTCCTTCAGTCCCGCCTCGTGCTGGCCCGAATAGTGACGGACGGGGTCGCGGTCGCCGACCATGAAGGCGCCCGGGACGCGGACCCGCGCCTCCTGCAGGAAGGCCGTCAGCGACCAGTTCAGGTCGATGCATCGATACCAGTCCAGCGGGGCGCGGAAGCCGCCCGCCGAGAAGGCCGCGACGTATTCCGCGAAATGCTCCGGGCTCATCCACGGCGGCAGGGGGGCGTCCTCGGGGACGGTGGAGATGAAGTTTTCGCCGGGCTGGATGAAGCCGGTCGACTGCAGCTCCGGCGGGGTGGCGCCGTCATAGGCCCAGAAGCCCTTGCGCAGGCCCGCCGCCACGTCGGTCTCGAAGACGGCGTGGGCGTCCGGGGCCTGGAACTGGTTGATGTAGAGCTCGCCCAGGCCCGCGCGCTTGGTGATGGCGGCCATGGCGACGGTGGGCGGCCCCTTGGCCCGGCGCGGCTGCAGCGGCACGGACAGGGCGGCGACGGCGGTGAAGACGTCGGGCCGCATCAGGGCGCAGTGCCAGGCCACCGGCGCGCCCCAGTCGTGCCCGACGACGGTGCAGGCCTGATGGCCCAGCGCCCGGACCAGATCGACCATGTCGCCGACCAGATGGAGGATGGAATAGGCCTCGCGCTCGGCGGGTTTGTCGGTTCCGCCATAGCCGCGCATGTCGGGAGCGACCGCGTGATAGCCGGCGCCGGCCAGGGCCTGCACCTGGGCGCGCCAGCTGATCCCGAGTTCGGGGAAGCCGTGGATCAGCAGGACCAGCGGGCCGGAGCCGGCCTCGAGGATCTGCTGGGTCAGGCCGTCGGTCTGGATGTGGCGGGTCTGCATGGACGCACCCGATCACCGGGCGCGAACAGGCGCAAGCCGTTTAGAGCTCGACGCCCGTGGTGCGCATGATCTCGGCGCGCAGTTCGGGCATGCCGTCGCCCTTTTCCGCCGAGGTGACGATGACCGCCGGGAAGGCGGCGGGGCGTTTGGCGATGGCCTTGAGGGTCTCAGCCTGGACCTTCTCGGCCTCGCCCTTCTTCAGCTTGTCGGCCTTGGTCAGGACGATCTGGTAGCTGACGGCGGCGAGGTCGAGGGCGTCCAGCGCCTCGGTGTCCACCGACTTCAGCCCGTGGCGGGCGTCGATCAGCAGATAGACCCGCTTCAGGGTCACCCGGCCGCGCAGGTAGTCGCGGCCTAGGTCCTGGAACTTCTTGACCGTCGACTTGGACGCCTTGGCCCAGCCGTAGCCGGGCAGGTCGACCAGGCGCATCTTGCCGTCGAGGTCGAAGAAATTGACCTCGCGCGTGCGCCCCGGCTCGTTCGACGCCCGGGCCAGCTTGTGCATGCCGACCAGGCCGTTGATCAGGCTGGACTTGCCCACGTTCGACCGACCCGCGAAGGCGATCTCGGGCAGGTCGGGATCGGGCAGCTGCTCGATCTTGGCGCAGCCCATGACGAAGGTCGCCGGACGCGCGAAGAGGATGCGCGCCTGTTCCAGTTCCTCTGGGGTGAAAGCGTCCAACTAGACCTTCGCCTTCTGGAACCGGGCCAGGAAGGTGTCGATCGGGTTCTCGGCCTTGAAGCGGTGCATGATGATGTACTGCTGGAAGATGGTCAGCACGTTGGACCAGGCCCAGTAGATCAGCAGGCCGGCCGGGAAGTTGGCCATGATGAAGGTGAACACCACCGGCATGAACTGGAAGATCTTGCGCTGCATGGGGTCCGGCGCGGGCGGGCTCATGGCCATCTGCAGCCACATGGTCGCGCCGTAGACGATGGCCAGCACGCTGAGGCCCAGGCTGAAGCCGCCGCCCGGATGGCTGACCAGCAGATTGCCGATCAGGGGCGCCGTCGACGGATCCCAGGGGATCAGGCCGAACAGGTTCCAGATGGTGGTGTGATCCGGCGCCGACAGGTCGCGCAGCCAGCCGAAGAAGGGCGCGTGCCGCATCTCGATGGTCACGAACAGCATCTTGTAGACGGCGTAGAAGACCGGGATCTGGAGCAGCAGCGGCAGGCAGCCGGCCAGAGGATTGATCTTCTCCTTCTGGTACAGGGCCATCAGCTCCTGCTGCTGCTTCTGCGCGTCGTCAGGGTGCTTCTTCTTGATCTCCTCCATCTTGGGCTGGAGGTTCCGCATCTTGGACATGCTCTCGTAGCTCTTGTTGGCCAGCGGGAACATGATCAGGCGAACGGTCAGGGTCAGCAGCAGGATGGCGATCCCGAAGTTGCCGACCAGTCCGTAGAAGAACTCGACCAGCAGGAAGATCGGTCGCGTCAGGAAGAACAGGAAGCCCCAGTCGATCGCGTAGATGAAGCGCGGCAGATCGAGGCTCTTCTCGTAGCCGGCCAGGATCTCGTTGCGCTTGGCGCCGGCGAACAGGCGGGTCGTCTCGGTGATCGTGGCGTTCGGTTGGATGGTCCGCGCTTCGCCGACCATGTTGGCCTGGTGGATGTCGGCATGGGCCGAATCGACGACACGGAAGGCACCCTCGATCTTCTCGTCCTGGCTCGGGATCAGCGCCGCCAGCCAGTATTTGTCGGTGATGCCCATCCAGCCGCCGGTGGAGCTGTGCTCCTGGTTCGGCTTCTTGGCCCAGGCGCCGTACTTGAGCTGGGTGGTGGTGTACGAACCGTCGGTGCCGAAGGTGCCGATGGCGCCCTCGTGCAGGACCTGGTTCTTGCCCAGGTCGTCGGGGATGCCCTGACGCTGAATGCCGGAGACGGCGTTCAAGGTCACCGGACGCGGGCTGAAGTTGGCGACCGTGTCCGTGACGGTGAACAGATACTGTTCGTCCACGGTGATCTGGCGGGTGAAGCGCAGGCCTTGACCGTTGTCCCACACCAGCTTGATCGGGGTCGTAGGCGTCAGGACCGAGCCCTCGGTCAGTTGCCAGGCGGTCGCGGCCGTCGGCACCCCGCCGGGGATGTTCGGGCCGCCCCAGGCGAATTCCGCGAAGAAGGCGTGGCGCATGCCTTGCGGGCGGAACAGCTCCACCGGCGGCGAGTCCTTGTCGATCGTCTCGCGGTATTTGGTCAGGAACAGATCGTCGATGCGCGAGCCGGTCAGCGACAGCGAGCCGGTCAGGGTCGGCGTCTGGATGCGGACGCGGGGGCCGGCGCCGAGCGCGGCCGTGCGATCGGCGACGAAGGTCGCGGGCGGGGGCGACGCCGTGCCGGCGGCTCCGCCAGCGGCCGGAGCGTCGCCGACCTTCTCGGCGGCGGCCTGCTGCGCCTGGCGGCGCTGAGCCGTCTGAGCGGGCACGACCAGCATGACGTAGGCGGCGAACAGGAGCGCCGCGACCACGAAGAAGATGATCGTGTTACGGCTATTGGACTGAGGGGGCATGGAGATCAGGAATCCTGGCCGGCGGGCGCGGGCGTCGAGGGCGCGGGTTGAGGCGCCGACCGCGGGGTCGCCAGCCTTGTAAGCGCCGATTTCACATCGTCAAGCAAACGGTCCCAGGGGCGGTCGGCCGTCCCCATGCGGGCGATGAAGACATAGTCGCTTCCGGCCACGCCAAACTGCGGCGCAAGCGCGCGGGCGGCTTCACGCAGACGGCGTTTGGCGCGGTTGCGGACCACGGCCCCGCCGATCTTGCGGGTGGCGGTGAAGCCGAGGCCGACGGCCGCGTTTCCGTCGGCGCGGTCGAGGCGCTGCACGACCACGGCGCCGCGGGCCTCTGAAACGCCTTTCGCGGCCGCCAGAAACTGGGGCCGCGACGTCAGGCGATGGATTTTGAGGTCATCGGTCATGCGCCCGCGCGAGCGCCGACGACTTAAGCCGTCAGGCGCTTGCGGCCCTTGGCGCGGCGGCGCTGAACGATCTTCTGACCGTTCTTGGTGGCCATCCGCGAACGGAAGCCGTGACGGCGCTTGCGCACGAGTCGCGACGGCTGATAGGTCCGCTTCACGGTCGGCTCCTGGGATTAAGTGACTGAGATACGACGGAACGCGTCCGCCGCAGGAAGGGCGGGCGTATAAGGGGACGATCCGCCGGAGTCAACGCCGTAGCGTCCCTCCAGCCGCCCCTGTACGGAGAGAATATGGCCCGCCTGAAGCGCTTCCTGCCCCTGATCGTGCTCGGAGCCGTCATCGCCCTGATCTTCGGCATGGGCTGGAATCGCTACCTGTCCCTGGACACCATCCGCGACCACGGGGCCGAATTCCGGGCCTTCACCGCCGACAACTACATCCTGAGCCTGCTGGCCCTGATGGCCGTGTTCGCCATTCTGACCGCCAGCGTGGTGCCGGGCGTCTTCTTCGTCACCATCACCGCGGGCTATCTGTTCGGGCCGTGGGTGGGCGGGGTGTCGACCTCCATCGCGGCCACGGTGGGCGCCCTCATCGTCTATGGCGTGGCGCGCACGGCGCTGGGCCGCAGTCTTCGGGAGAAGGCCGAGCGCGACCAGGGGCTGATGCAGAAGGTCTGCGCGGCCATCGACAAGGATACGTTCTGGTACGTGCTGGCCAGCCGGCTGGCGGTGGTGGTGCCGTTCCACATGATCAACATCGCCGCGGGCGTCATGGCGGTGCGGCTGACGCCCTACACCATCGCCACCGTGATCGGCCTGCTGCCGGCGCACATTATCTACTGCTGGATCGGCGCCCGGCTGAACAGCCTGCTGGCCACCGACCCCAACCCGGACTTCCAGGCCCTGTTCGGCCAGTTCTGGGCGCCCATGACCGGGGTCTTCGTGCTGGCGGTGGTGCTGCCGTTCGCGATGAAGGGGCTGCAGGCGGCTCTGGGCCGGAAGGCCGCGACGTGAGACAAGCAGCCCTTCAGCCAAGCCTTGCGTTAGGGGGAGCATGACGCGCCTGCGCGCCCTTCTGAGCGATGTCCGCAAGGGATTGCGTGTTCCCGCCGACTGGCGCGAGCACGTGAAATTCCACGCGCCGGACGCGCTGGCGTGGCGGCTGCTGCTGCTGACCTTCGTCTTCGCCGCCTCGGTCGAGGTGCTGATCATCGCGCCGAGCGCCGCCAGCTTCCACGAGCGCTGGCTGCTGGACCGGCTGCAGTCGGCGGAGCTGGCGTCCGTGGGCGTCGAAGCCCTGCCCTATTCCGCGGTCGAGGACGACACGGCCGAACAGCTGCTGGCCATCGGCGGGGTGCAGGCGGTGGTGGTCGGCGACCAGGGCGTGCGGCGGCTGCTGCTGCAGGCCCCCAACCTGCCCCGCACGCCGGACCTGATCGACCTGCGCAGGCAACGGCCCGTCGCGCGGCTGATCGACCCGTGGCAGACCCTGTTCGGCCACCCCGACCGCTCGATCCGGGTGCAGGCGCGGCCGCGCTACCGCTCGGGCGACTTCATCGAGATCCTGGCCCCGGCCCAGCCGCTGAAGGTGGAGCTGAAGACCTTCCTGCTGAACAGCCTGATCACCTCGCTGTTCGTCTCCCTGGTGGCGGGCGCCCTGCTGTACGCCGGCCTGGCCTTCCTGGTGCTGCAGCCGCTGCGGCGGGTCACCCGCTCGATCGAGCATTTCGCCGAGGACCCCGAGAGCGAGGGCGATCCGCCCAGCGACCGGCAGGACGAGATCGGTCGGGTCGAGCGCGAACTGGCCCGCATGCAGGAAGAAGTGCGCCACTCCCTGCGCTCGCGCGCCCGACTGGTGGCGCTGGGCGAGGCGGTGGCCAAGATCAATCATGACCTGCGCAACATGCTGACCTCGGCCCAGATGGCGTCCGAGCGGCTGGCGGACTCGCCGGACCCGGCGGTGGCCAAGGCCCTGCCGCGGCTGGAACGGGCGCTGAGCCGCGCCGCCGCCCTGTCGCGCAACGTGCTGGAGTATGGGCGCAGCGAAGAGCCGGAGCCGCAGAAGGTGCGCGCGCCGCTGGCCGCCGCCCTGACGCTCGCCGCCGAGGATGCGGGGCTGTCCCCGGACGGAGTGCGGCTGGTGAAGAGCCTGCCCCCGCGGTTCAACGTCCACGCCGATCCCGACCAGCTGTACCGCATCCTGGTCAATCTGATGCGCAACGCCCGGCAGGCCATCGAGGGAGACGCCACGCGGACGGACAAGCGCGGCACGGTGCGGGTGAGCGGCTCGACCGCCGACGGCGACTGCGTGATCCTGGTCAGCGACGATGGGCCGGGCATCCCGCCGCGCCTGTCGGAGAAGCTGTTCGAGGCCTTCGTCAGCGGCAAGGCGTCCGGCGGAAGCGGGCTGGGCCTGACCATCTCGCGCGAGCTGGCGGTCAACAACGGCGGAACCCTGACCCTGGTCGAGACCGGGCCGTCGGGCACGACGTTCGAACTGCGCCTGCCGAACTGAGCCAAATCGCGTGACCGGCGTTATCGCTCGCGGAGCGCCTCGAAACGGTCCAGCTTGTCCGCGACGTCCCGCTTCAGGAGACCTGACATGATCCGTATCGTCCTGACCTGTATCACTGCCCTGACGATGGCAGCCGCCCCCGCCGTGGCCCAGACCGCAGCCCAGACCGCAAAGCCGGTCGCGGAACCGCAGGCGGCCGCGCCGGCGCCCGGCTCGGACGAGTGGCTGCGCCAGCGTGGCGAGACCTATCACTCGGCCCCGGAGTCCGCTCAGGATCCGGCCGAGATTTCAGCCACCGCCAAGCTGAACGAGAGCATCGCGGCCCGCAACGCCGCCGCCGAACAGGCCGAGGCCGCCGACCAGGCCCGCTTCGACAGCGAGACCCAGCGCTGGGAGGCGGACAGCGCCCGGTCCAGCACCGCCCGCGTCCAGTGGGAGGCCGACGTGGCCGCCGCCAACGCGGCCCAGGCCCAGTGGGAGCGAGACCGCGTCGCCTGGGAGGCCGAAGTCGCCGCCTGCCGCGCCAGTCGCCGCCAGTGCATCACGCCCGCCGCGCCGGTCGCGCCTCGGTACTGAACCGATTGAACACGCCGCTGGGGCGTGACACCGTCCGGCCCACATGACCGAGACCCCGGCCCCGCCGCCTGATCCGTACGCCGACCGCCTGCTGGCGGATGGGCGGGTCGAGACGTTCCGACATCCGGCGTGGGTCAGGATCACCCACTGGCTGAACGTCGTCGCGGTGGTGGTGCTGCTGATGACGGGGCTGAACATCCTGCAGGCGCACCCGCACCTGTACTGGGGCCTGCGCTCGACCTTCGCGGATCCATGGTTCAGCCCGCCGGCGCCGCCCGGATGGCTGATGCTGCCGTCGGTGCGGGATCTGGCCACGGCGCGCAGCTGGCATTTCCTGTTCGCCTGGATCTTCGTGACCAACGGCCTGGTCTATCTGGCCTGGGGCTTCCTCTCGCGCCGGTTCGCCCGCCGGCTGTGGCCGACGAAGGCGGATATCCGCGACCTGCCGCATTCGGTGGTCGAGCATGCGAAATTCGACTTCCCGAAGGACGACCGGGCGCGGGTCTATAATGTGATCCAGAAGCTGACCTATCTGACGATGGTCCTGGTCGTCCTGCCGATGATGCTGGTCACCGGCCTGTCCATGTCGCCGGGCTTCAACGCCATCGGCGGGGTGCTGCTGGAGATCATGGGCGGACGGCAGTCGGCGCGGACGCTGCATTTCATCTCCGCCGGGCTGATCGTCGGTTTCATCCTGGTCCACGTCGGGCTGGTGATCTGGACCGGGTTGGCCAACAACATGCGGGCGATGGTCATGGGCTGGTTCCGGATCGAGCCCAGCGCCGGAGACACGGAATGAACCGCCGCCGATGGCTCATCGGAGCGCTGGCGACCGCCGGGGCCGCCGCCCTGTCGGCCTGCGACCGCGCCGTCTACGCCGTGACGGATCAGGCGCGGCGGATGGCCGAGGGGCTGACCCGGCGGGCGCAGCGGCTGGTGGTGCCCCGGGACGCCCTGGCGCCGACCTACAGCAAGGCCGAGATCTCGCCCGACTTCCGGCCCAACGGCTCGGTCGATCCGGCGGCGTCGGACTATCTGGCGCTGAAGGCGAACGGCTTCAGCGACTACCGGCTGGTCATCGACGGGCTGGTGGAACGGCCGCTGTCGCTGGGGCTGGCGGAGTTGAAGCGGCGGCCCGCCCAGACCCAGATCACCAAGCATGACTGCGTCGAGGGCTGGACCTCCATCGCCGAATGGACGGGCGTGCGGCTGGAAACCCTGCTGGACGAGGCCGGGCTGAAGCCCGAGGCCCGCTATGTTGTCTTCCACTGTTTCGACGCGCTGGATCAACGCGAGGACGGCGAGCGCTATTACGAGAGCATCGACCTGATCGACGCCCGACATCCGCAGACCATCCTGGCCTACCTGATGAACGGCGAGACCCTGCCCGTGCCGCACGGGGCGCCGCTGCGGCTCAGGGTCGAACGGCAGCTGGGCTACAAGCACGCCAAATACATCCGCCGCATCGAGGTGGTGGAGAGCTTCGCCCACCTCGGCCGGGGCAAGGGCGGCTATTGGGAAGACCGGGGGTACGAGTGGTACGCGGGGATCTGACCCGTCGGGGACTGGGGCAAGGACTGGGATGGGCGGCGGGGGCCGCACTGATCGCGGGACCGGCGGTGGCGCAGACTCCCGGCCCGCGCGTGCGTACGCGCGCAGGTGCGATGCGGCTGGTCCGCGACGGCGCCGTCCTGTCGGCCAAGGGCGTTGCCTACGGGCAGGCCGAGCGGTTCAAGCCGCCCCGTCCCGCCGGCCCCTGGCAAGGCGATCTGGTCGCCGCCCGCTACGGTCCGGCTTCGCCCCAGCGCGGCGCCGAGCCCTTCCAGTCCGAGGACTGCCTGCGCCTGAACGTCTGGACGCCGGACACCCGTCCGGGCCGCCGCCCGGTGATCGTCTACATCCATGGCGGGGCCTATTCGACCGGTTCAGGCTCCAGTCCGCTGACCAACGGGGCGCGGCTGGCGGCCCGGGGCGACGTGGTCGTGGTCACCGTCAATCATCGGCTGGGCCCGCTGGGTTATGCGCCGCTGGCGCGGATCGCGCCGGGGTTCGAGGACAGCTGCAATCTGGGCCAACTCGATCTCGTGCTGGCTCTGGAGTGGGTGCGGGACAATATCGCGGCCTTCGGCGGCGACCCGGGCTGCGTCACCCTGGTGGGCCAGTCCGGCGGCGGGGCCAAGATCGCCACCCTGATGGCCATGCCCGCGGCGGCGGGCCTGTTCCACCGCGCCGTGACCATGAGCGGTCAGCAGGTGACGGCGTCCGGCCCGCTGAACGCCACGCGGCGCGGACAGGTCTGGCTGGAGGCCCTGGGGCTGACGCCTGACCGGATCGAAGAGGTGCGCACCCTGCCGGTCGAGCGGCTGATCGAGGCGGCGGGCGCGACCGACCCCATCCTCGGCGGCTCCCTCTATTTCGGGCCGGTGCTGGACGGACGCAGCCTGACGCGGCACCCGTTCTGGCCCGACGCCCCGGCGCAGTCGGCGTCCATTCCAATGATGATCGGCAACTGCCGCGAGGAGACCCTGGCCTTCCTCGGCGACGATCCGGCCAACGCCGGGCTGACGTGGGACAGCCTGCCCGCCAGGCTGACGCCGTCGCAGATGCGCATCGACGTGGCGCCCGAGGAGGTCGTCGCCTGGTACCGCGCCGAACATCCCGAGCTGAGCCCCGACGACGTGCTGATCCGGGCCACGACGGCGGCGCGGTCGTGGCGCGCGGCGGTGATCGAGGCCGAGGCGCGGGCCGCGCAGGGGGCGCCGGCGTATGTCTACCAGCTGGACTTCCCCAGCCGCCGGAGCAACGGCCGCACCGGCGCCTGGCACACCTCCGACATCCCGCTGATGCTGGACAATGTCGAGGCCGAAGGCTCTGGCGCTTCCGGGCCGGGGGGACAGGCGATGGCCGACCGGATGGCCGACGCCCTGCTGGCCTTCGCCCGCAACGGAGACCCGAACCACGCCGGCCTGCCGCGCTGGACGCCCTATTCGCTGGAGCGCCGCGAGACGATGGTGCTGGACCGGGCCTCGCGGATGGAGAACGATCCGCGCGGTGACGAGCGGCGCTTCTTCGGGCGAATCCCCTACATCCAGCCGGGGACCTGAGGGGGAAGGAATGCGTGCGACGTGGATGGCGGTCCTGCCGGCCGGTCTGATGCTGATGGCGGGCACGGCGAGCGCCCAGACGCCGCCGCCCGCGCCGCCGCGCCCCGCGACGGTCACCGATCCGACCTGGGCGTCGGCCCCCAACGGAGAAGAGCTGAGCGCGGCATATCCGGAGTTCGCCACTGCGATCGGCCAGGAGGGCGAGGTGACATTACGCTGCACGGCGCTGGCCAGCGGCGGGCTGGAGCGTTGCGAGGTCGTGGACGTCAAGCCGCGAGGTCTGGGCTTTGATCGCGCGGGGCTGTCGCTGTCGTCGCTGTACCGCGTGAACCCGCGGGTGGTCGACGGCCAGGACACCAAGTCGACCGTCCAGTTCGCCATCCGCTTCCGGACGCAGCCGTATGATCCCGTCGCGCCCTGGACAGGCCCCGAACCCGACGCCACTCATATCGCCGCGGCGCGGGTCCTCGCCGATCGTATGGCGCTGGAGGCCCGGGCCGCTTTCCTCGACTCGCTGGAGCACATCGACGTCGATGCGGATCGGGTCGACAAGGTGCGAGCCATGCTGGTGCAGGCCCACGAGGAGTTCGTCGAGCGCAATGCAACGGCGGCCGCTATCGGGATCGCCCGCCTGTTGTCACCCGATCAGCTCGCCACCATAGCCGCGGGAGGTCCCTTCCCGCGGCGGCCCTCCGATGCGGCCATCGCCAGCGCAGGTGATCAGTCCGAGGCGGTCAGCCGGGCGGAAATGGATCGCCTGAGGGTCCTGTACTGCACCCAGTTCGAGTGCCCGGTCCTGTCCGCCCCGTCCGCCGATTCCGTCCGCCCCTAGGCGAGCGCAACCTCGGCCCTGAGCCGGTTGCTCTCGATCCCCGCCTCCAGCACCTCCATGACGGCCAGCGCCTGTTCGGGCGGGACGGGGTTCGGTCCCTGGCCGGTCAGGGCGGCGGCGACGGCGGCGTAGTAGGCGGGATAGTCTCCGGGCGGACAGGGCGCCGGCGCGCGCGCGCCCGTGGCGCCGTCGACGACCATGGCGGGACGGGGATTCACGCCCCAGCCCGGACCGCCGACGGGCAGGCCCGCCTTCAGCTGATCCTCCTGCACGTCGAGGCCGGACTTGAGCCAGCTCGCCTTCGCGCCTTGGACGGCGAAGCGGAGGTCGGGCGCCGGGGTGGTCATGTCGGCGTGCAGGATCACCCGCTTGTCGGCGTAGCGCAGCACGGCGTGGGCCCAGTCCACGGCCTGGCCGCCCTCGCGCAGCACGGCCAGGTCGCAGGAGACGCCCAGCGGGCGGCCGAACAGAACCAGGGCCTGATCGATCAGGTGGGGCCCCAGATCGTTCCAGATGCCGCCGCCGGGGCCGTCCCGCTCGCGCCAGCGGTCGCGGACCTCGGGCCGGAAGCGGTCGAAATGGCTCTCGAAGGTGCGGACGGCCCCAAGAACGCCTGAGGCGATCTGCTGCTGCAGCGACAGGAAGTCAGCGTCCCAGCGACGGTTGTGGAAGACCGACAGGAACAGCCCCTTCGCCCGGGCCAGATCGGCCACCGCGCGCGCCTCGGCCGGCGACAGGGCGAAGGGCTTGTCGACGACCACCGCCTTGCCCACCTCCAGCGCGGCCCGGGCCTGCGGCGCGTGAAGGGCGTTGGGCGTGGCGAGGACGACCAAGGCGATCTCCGGATCGGCCAGCACGGTCTCGAAGGCCGGGACGGCGCGGACGCCGGGCCAGGCCGCCGCGACCTCGTCCGGCCGGCTGGTCACGATGGTGTGGAGGCGCAGACCCGGGCAGGCGGCGATCAGGGGGGCGTGGAAGGTCTGTCCGGCGTAGCCGAAGCCGACGAGGGCGACGTTGGGTGCGGTCATGATCGCCTTTCTAGCGCAACCGCCGCCCCGGCGGGGGTCACGTTCGGCGCCATGCCCGGCTTGCCAGAGCGGCGATATCGACGCGATAAGGAACCGGACCGCGCCGCCGGAGGGGACGGCGCCGGCTCAAGGGGGACATCCATGCTGAACCGGACGCTTCCGGGACTGGCCGCGCTGGCGGTCGTCGTGAGCCTGACCGCATGCGAGAAGGGGCCCGAGATCGTCCCGGCGAAATTCACCGCCCGGCCGTCGGCCGACGAACTGGCCGAGGCCTATCCCGCCTTCGCCCGCATGGCGCGCATTCCGGGCAAGGTGAAGATGCGCTGCGAATATTCGATCTCGGGCACGCTGCAGCGCTGCCGCCAGGTCGCCGTCGCGCCGGAAGGGCTGAATTTCGAAGCCGGCGTGCCGCGCCTGCTGTCGAAATACACGGTCCTGCCCCAGACCTATGACGGTCGTCCGGCGCCCGCGCCCATCACCTTCGTCATCAGCTTCACCCCGCCGCCGGCGCCCGGCCCCTACGCCGGCGAGCCGGTGCGCGACGCCGACGTGGCCGTGGTCCGCCGCAGCCTGTCCTACATGGGCGAGGCCGAGAACCGGTCGGCCCAGTACCGGGCCAGCCGCAGCGTCGATCTGGATCGGATGACCGCCGTGGGCGGGATGGTCGACCGGGCCTACGCCGCCGACGGCGCCGCCCGGCGGGCGGTCATGCCGCTGGCCGTGGTGCAGACCCTGCTGCCGGCGGACCGGCGCGAGCTGGCCAAGCCGACCGGCTACGTGATGTTCCCGACGCTGCACCAGATGGAGGCCCAGAGCCCCGAGTTCTTCGCCGCCAACGAGCGCATGGCCGCCCGGATGCGGACCGAATACTGCGCCGCCTATTCGTGCAGCACCGAACTGCCGGAAGCCGTCACCGGGGAGTGACGGCGGCGGCGAGCCGCTAGACGGAGGCTCAGGCCTCCGTCTCTTCCTGACGCTTCTTCATCAGGGCGTCGAACGAGCCCCAGACGCCTTCGGCGCCGTGCCACGAGCCCTTGGTCGCGGCCTTGGAGTATTCGGTGGCGCGGGCTTCGAAGAAGTTGGCGTGCTCGACGCCCGACAGCAGGGACTGCAGCCAGGGCAGCGGGTTTTCCTTGACGCCGAACAGCTCGGGCAGGTGCAGCTGACGCAGGCGCCAGTCGGCGATGAAGCGGATGTACTGCTTGATGTCGTCGGCGACCATGCCGTTCACCGGGCCCATCTCGAAGGCCAGATCGATGAATTTGTCTTCCATCTCGACCACGGTGCGGCAGCACTCGACGATGTCGGCGGCGACCTGGGGGGTGACCGCGCCTGTCTCCTTGTTGAAGGCGTGGTACAGCTTGATGATGCCTTCGCAGTGCAGGCTTTCGTCGCGCACCGACCAGCTGACGATCTGGCCCATGCCCTTCATCTTGTTCTGGCGCGGGAAGTTCATCAGCATCGCGAACGAGGCGAACAGCTGCAGGCCCTCGGCGAAGCCGCCGAACATGGCCAGGGTGCGGGCGATGTCGGCGTTCGTCTCGACCCCGAACTGACCCATGTAGTCGTGCTTGTCCCGCATGGCCTCGTATTCCATGAAGGCGCCGAACTCGCTCTCGGGCATGCCGATGGTTTCGAGCAGCAGGGCGTAGGCCGCGATGTGGATGGTCTCCATGTTGGCGAAGCTCGCCAGCATCATCTTGACCTCGGTCGGTTTGAACACCCGACCGTATTTTTCCATGTAGTTGTCCTGCACCTCGATGTCGGCCTGGGTGAAGAAGCGGAAGATCTGGGTCAGCAGGTTGCGCTCGCTGTCGGTCAGATTGACCGCCCAGTCCTTCATGTCCTCGCCCAGCGGCACCTCTTCAGGCATCCAGTGGACCTGCTGTTGCTTCTTCCACATGTCGAACGCCCACGGGTAGCGGAACGGCTTGTAGGCGGCCGAAGGGGTCAACAGGCCCGGCGAGACAAGACCGGTGGGCGAGACATGCGCGTTCATCGTGGGAGCTCTGACGGCGAATCCGTGGAAGTGGTTTTCACCATGCGGGCGAGCGGCCCCGGCGCCAAGCCGAAACAAGGCTATTTTGCGATCACATTTTTCACAGACGCTAGATGTAGTAGCTGAGCCATAGTCTTCTGGGGATGGAGCCGGGGACAGTCTCAAGCCGGACTTATGCCGCCAGGCCAAGGACTTGGGTGCGCAGCCCCGCCGCCGGGTGCAGGTTTCCGACCCAAGGAGGACTGTCATGACCTACACCGTCTACGGCGCCGCCGGCTCGGGCTCGGTGCCCGTCGAGGCCGCCCTGACCCTGATCGGCGCCCCCTACAAGGTGATCGAGGCGGTCACCTGGGAGGGCGACCGGGAGCGCGACAAGGTCGCCCCGGTCAATCCGATGCGGCAGATCCCGGCTCTGGTCACCCCGGACGGGGAGACGATCACCGAGAGCGCGGCCATCCTGATCTGGCTGACCGAGCAGCACCCGGAGGCGGTGCTGGCGCCCGAGCCGGGCGACCCGCGCCGGGCGCAGTTCCTGCGCTGGATGAGCTTCATCCCCGCCTCGATCTATTCGATGTTCTGGGTCCGGGATGTCCCGTCCCGGTTGGGCGGCGACGATCCGTCGGCGCAGGCGACGATCCGGACCCGCACCGCCGAACGGATCGCGGACTGCTGGGGCGTGATGGACGGCCAGCTTGAGCCCGGCCGCTGGCTGCTGAGCGACGAGCTGACGGTGCTGGACCTGTATGTCGCCACCGCCAGCCGCTGGACCCCGGGCCGCGACCGGTTCGCCGAGGTCGCGCCGGGAATGGCCGAGGTCGTGAGACGGGTCGACGCCCTGCCCGAACTTCAGACGTTCTGGGCCGAGCGGTTTCCGGCGGAATAGATCAGGCCGCCCGGCTGACGCGGGCCTGCGGCAGGGCGCCGGTGAGGGCGCGGTTGACGGCGTCGAACAGTCCGGCCTGGTTCACCGGCTTGGCCAGGTGGGCGTTCATGCCGGCGGCGAGGCAGCGCACCACGTCCTCGGGCATGGCGTCGGCGGTCATGGCGACGACGGCCAGTTGTCCGGCGGCGCCCGGCAAGGCGCGGATGCGGCGGGTGGCCTCCAGCCCGTCCATGCGCGGCATGCGGACATCCATCAGCACCAGGTCGAAGACCTCGGCCTGAACGGCCTCGACCGCCTCGACCCCGTCGCAGACCTCGATCACCTCGCAGCCGAAGGCCTGCAGCATGATGCGGGCGATCTCGCGGTTCACGGGATGGTCGTCGACGACCAGGATGCGCGGGGCCCGCTCGATCGCCGCTTCGGCTTGGACCTCGGGGACCGGGCGCAGTTCGACCACCGGAGCCGGCTCGGGCTCCGCGTCGGCCAGGCGGACCAGCGGCAGGTGCAGGGTGAAGGTCGCGCCCTCGCCGGGAACGCTGTCCACGTCGATTCGGCCGCCCAGGCGGCCCACGTGACGCGCCGCGAGCGCCAGGCCCAGGCCGGCGCCGGAGTGACGGCGGCGGATCGAGGCGTCGCCCTGGGCGAAGGCTTCGAACAGGTCCGGCAGGACTTCAGGCGGGATGCCGCAGCCGGTGTCGGCGACACGGATGACGACGCCGTCGGCCACGCGGTCGAGACGCACGGAGACCTCGCCCGCCTCGGTGAATTTCACGGCGTTGGCGATCAGCGGATGCACGGCCTGGCGCAGGGCGCGGCGATCGCAGGCGAACCGCGCCCGGATCGGCAGGCGGTCATCGACGGTCAACGTGAGGCCGCGCGCATCGGCGGCGGCGCGGCTGGGCGTCATGGCTTCGCGCGCCACGGCGGCCAGGTCGAGCGGCTCGGGCGACAGGGCGTCGTCGCCGCGGGCGAAATCCAGAATGTCCTCGACCAGCATCAGCAGGCCGTCGCTCGACTCGCGGATCTGGCGGATCTGGCGCAGGGCTTCGGCGTCCAGGCCGGGGCGGGCGGCCAGCAGATCGGCGAAGCCCGCGACGCCGTTCAGGGGCGTGCGCATCTCATGACTCATCACGGCCAGGAAGCGCGAGCGGGCGGCGGCCGCGTCCTCGGCCCGGCGGCGGGCCTCCTGGGCGACCAGGGTGCGGGCCCGCAGGCGCGCCTCCAGCCGGCGGCGCTCGCTCATCACCGTCGACAGCGGCAGGACGGTCGCCACCATGGCCAGCATGTAGAGGTTGTAGATGCCCAGCCGGCGCAGCAGGTCCGGAACGGCTTCCAGCCCCGGAATGTCCAGCAGGTGGGCCAGTTGCACGGGTCCATAGCCGGTCAGGGTGGCGGCGCCGCTGATGGCCGACGTGATGATCAGGGCCGTCGCCGTCATGGTCGGCGACAGGCGCAGGCCGATCAGCAGCATGGGCAGCAGGGTCAGGAACAGCAGGGGGTAGTCGTTCTGCAGGAAGACGGCGGCTGTGACGACGGTCATCACGGCGATCAGGACGACGGCCTCGGGCGCCGAGGCGCGGGCCAAGCCCTTGAAGCGATGGGCGCGGGCGAACAGCAGCAGCACCGGCGTGACCAGCAGCAGCCCCATCACCTCCATGATCAGGAAGGACTGCAGATTGAACAGCCAGATCGTCAGCGGCGGATGGCGCAGGGCCCAGGCCAGGCTGAAGCCGACCATGGCGGTGGCCGCCACGGCGGTGACGGAGATGGCCATGAAGCGGACCAGCCGACGCGGGCGGCGCATGTCCAGCGCGGCGCCGCAGTAGCGGCGGGCGATCAGGGCGGCCAGCACCGCCTCGCCCAGGTTCAGAACCGCATTGATCCAGAGGAAGACGCCGGGATCGCCCCGGAAGGTGTTGGAGAGCAGGTTGATCGCGAAACAGGCGGTGAGCACCATCATCGCGGGGCGACGGTGCAGCTGAAGCAGGGCCGCGACCATGACGCCGTTGGACAACCAGACGGCGACCGTTCCGTAGGTCGCGACGCTCCAGTGGCCGATCAGCTGCGACAGCGCGAAGAGCAGCACATAGAGCCAGGGCGGCGGGCCTGCGACCCGGCCTGCCTCATGTCTGAACAGACGCCAACGACCCTTCAACCCGAAGCCCTCCCGGCTCCAACCCGAGCGACTACGGTTAAGGTCAATCCGTAAACAAACTGGCCTGAGGGCGGATGAGGGACTTCACGTAACGCGGGAGTCCCCCGGCGGGACGGAACCCCCGGACCGGCGGAGCCGTTTTTTCGCCGCGCCGGTTCCCCGTCGCGGGAGGAGTGCGTGAATGTCAGACACCGTCGCCGACCCGAGCTTCCATCCGCCGAAGGAGGCCTTGGCCTTCTACGAGGAGTCGCTTCGGCTGCTGCAGGAGAGCGGCATACCCTTCCTGCTGTCCGGCACCTATGCGGTGACGGCCTATACGGGCATCAGCCGCCCGACCAAGGACCTGGACGTCTTCTGCAAGCCCGGGGACTACCCGCGCATCCTCGCCTACTTCCAGGCGCGCGGGTACCGCACCGACGTCGAGGACGAGCGCTGGATCGCTAAGGTCTGGAAGGACGAGAAGCATTTCTTCGACGTGATCTTCGCCATGTCGAACGGCACCATCGCCGTGAACGACAGCTGGTTCGGCGGCGACACGATCGAGGTCTACGGCCACACGGTCGGCATCACCCCGCCGACGGCCCTGATCCTGTCCAAGGTCTTCATCCAGGACCGCTACCGCTACGACGGGGCCGATGTGAACCACGTCATCCTGAAACAGTCCGCGGCTATCGACTGGAAGAGCCTGCTGGACCAGATGGACCTCTACTGGGAGGTGCTGTTCGCCCATCTGCTGAACTTCCGCTTCGCCTACCCCACCGAGCGGGACAATGTTCCGGCTTGGCTGATCGTCGAGCTGAACGAGCGGCTGCGCGCCCAGGTCGACCTGCCGGCGCCGCGGGTGAAGGTCTGCCGCGGCCGCCTGTTCAGTCCGCGCGACTACATCGCCGACATCACCGAATGGGGCTTCGGCGACATCGTCGGCAAGGGGCTTGAGGAGCGGCATGACCCCATCCACTGACGCCCCCGTCGATCCCCAGACGCCCCAGCCCGGCCTCGAGCCGGGACCGACCAGAAAGCTGCGCGTGGCCGCCGTCGGCGACCTGCATGTGGGCGAAAACCATGAGCGGCCGCACCGCGAACTGTTCGAGCGCGTGTCCGACGACGCCGACGTGCTGTGCCTGTGCGGCGACCTGACCAATTTCGGCAAGACGCGCGAGGTGGAGATCCTCCTGGAGGACATCCGCGCCTGCAAGATTCCCATGGTCGGGGTGCTGGGCAATCACGAGCACGAATGCGGCCAGCCCGAGCATGTGACCAAGATGCTGTGCGACGCCGGGGTCCAGATGCTGACCGGCCAGGCCTTCGAGATCGAGGGGGTCGGCTTCGCCGGCGGCAAGGGCTTCGTCGGCGGCTTCGGCCGCTACATGCTGAGCCCCTTCGGCGAGGCGACGATCAAGAGTTTCGTGCAGGAGGCGGTCGAGGACGCCAACCAGATCGAGAACTCGATCCGCATGCTGCGCACCGAGCGCTCGGTGGTGCTGCTGCACTACGCCCCCGTCGTCGACACCGTGATGGGCGAGCCGCCCGAGATCCACGCCTTCCTCGGCTCCTCGCGTCTGGGCGAGACCATCGACCGCTATGACAACGTCAGCCTGGTCGTCCACGGCCACGCCCACCGCGGCGCGCCCGAGGGCCGGACCCACAAGGGCGTGCCGGTCTACAACGTGGCCCTGCCGGTGCTGCGAACGCTGGGGGATCAGCCCTATCGGGTGTTCCAGGTCTAGGGCTCAGCCCGGCTCGTCGTCCTGCAGCGGCGCGTGGTGGACGACCTGCCGGCGCTCGACCGCATAGGCGACCAGCCACAGGGCCATGGCCCAGGCGGCGCCGGCGCACCAGCCGGCCAGCACGTCGGTGGCCCAGTGGGCGCCGAGGTAGACGCGGGTCAGGCCGATCAGCAGGGCGATCAGGATGGCGCTGCCCAGCACGAAGGCCTTGAATCGTTTCTGGGGGAAGGCCCGGGTCAGCATGACGCCCAGCGTCAGGTAGAAGACCGTCGACAGCAGGGCGTGGCCCGAGGGGAAGCTGGCGTTTAGCGTCTCGACCGCCTGATAGGCGGCGGGCGGGCGGGCGCGCTCGAACAGGGCCTTGAGGCCCTCACTCAGGGCCACGCCGCCGGCCAAGCCGACGACGAGCAGCAGGGCCGACAGCCGCTTGCGCTGGATCAGCAGGAAGCTGAAGGCGATCACCGCGAACAGGGTCAGGACGGAGATGCCGCCCAGGGACGTCAGGTCGGCCGCCGCCTCCTGGAGCCACCACGGCCCGCGCGGCTGTCCCGCGACCGGCTGGAGCCAGTGCAGCACCGCCTGGTCGAACATCTGGCCGTCCGCCTCGGTCATGTCGTCGGCGACCTCGACAAAGGTCATGACGCCCAGGGCGATGATCAGAAGCGCGCTCAAGGCGGCGATTTCGGTGCGGGCGATGCGCAGTGCGCGGCGCCAAAAAACGACTTGCTGTTCCCCGGTCATGGCCAAGCTAACGGTCCCGTTTGTGGGACGTTCCCCTCACGCGTTCGTGATTCAAATCGACAGCGCCTTGTCATGCCCGCGTCGCGGCCTGTCCACAGGCTCATCCCCCGCCTTGAAGCCGATTCGGATAGAAAGTGATCGTCAAGCCCGTTGACGGTTGGTTAGCCATCTGCGCCCCATATGTGGGCTTGAGGAGCGCTTCAGCCACTAGGTCTTGTGGTTCGGAGCGCGGGGATACCTCTTAGATTTTTGTTCAGGGCGACGATCAAATGGCTGGCGGCGAAGCGTTGAAGACGATGGAATTCCAGACGGTTGCGGACGCCGACGGCGAAGCCCGCCCGCATCTGTCGGTCGTTCCCTCGATCCAGATCGACCGTTCGCGGGATGATCTGCTCACGGACTTCGGCAAGAAGACCCTCGAGGACCGCTATCTGCTGGCCGGCGAGAGCTACCAGGACATGTTCGCCCGGGTCGCCACGGCCTTCTCGGACGACGCCGAGCACGCCCAGCGCGTCTACGACTATATGTCGAAGCTGTGGTTCATGCCGGCGACCCCGGTGCTGTCGAACGGCGGCGCGGATCGCGGCCTACCGATCAGCTGCTTCCTGAACGCGGTCGGCGACTCGCTGGACGGCATCCAGAGCGTCTGGAACGAAAACGTGGCCCTGGCCTCGAACGGCGGCGGCATCGGCACCTACTGGGGCGGCGTCCGCTCCATCGGCGAGAAGGTCAAGGGCGCGGGCCAGACCTCGGGCATCATCCCCTTCATCCGCGTGATGGACTCGCTGACGCTGGCGATCTCGCAGGGCTCGCTGCGCCGCGGCTCGGCCGCCGTCTACCTGGACATCCACCACCCCGAGATCGAGGAGTTCCTCGAAATCCGCAAACCGTCGGGCGACTTCAACCGCAAGTCCCTGAACCTGCACCACGGCATCTCGATCACCGACGCCTTCATGGAGGCGGTTCGCGACGGCAAGACCTTCGACCTGCTGTCGCCCAAGAACAAGGAAGTGATGAAGACGGTCGACGCGCGCGCCCTGTGGCAGAAGATCCTCGAGATCCGCCTGCAGACCGGCGAGCCCTACCTGATCTTCTCCGACACGGTGAACCGGCAGATGCCGCAGCACCAGAAGGACCTGGGCCTGTCGGTCAAGCAGTCCAACCTGTGCGCCGAGATCATGCTGCACACCGGCCGCGACCACCTGGGCGTCGACCGCACCGCGGTCTGCTGCCTGTCCTCGGTCAACGCCGAGACCTTCCTGGAGTGGCGCGAAGAGCCCAAGTTCATCGAGGACGTGATGCGCTTCCTCGACAACGTTCTGGAGGACTTCATCCGCCGCGCCCCGCCGGCCATGGCCGCCGCCGTCTACTCGGCCAAGCGCGAGCGTTCGGTGGGCCTGGGCCTGATGGGCTTCCACTCCTTCCTGCAGGGTCAGGGCGTGGCCTTCGAAAGCGCCATGGCCAAGTCGTGGAACATGCGCCTGTTCAAGCACCTGCGCCGCGAGGCCGACAAGGCCAGCCGCCTTCTGGCTGAAGAGAAGGGCGCCTGCGAGGACGCCGCCGAGCGCGGCGTCATGGAGCGCTTCTCGCACAAGCTGGCCATCGCCCCGACCGCCTCGATCTCGATCATCTGCGGCGGCACCTCGGCCGGCATCGAGCCGATCCCGGCCAACATCTACACCCACAAGACCCTGTCGGGCTCGTTCGCGGTCAAGAACCCCTACCTCCAGCGCCTGCTGGGCGAGAAGGGCATCGACACCGAGGCGGTGTGGAACTCGATCCTCGAGCACGAAGGTTCGGTGCAGCACCTGGACCAGCTGAGCGAGGACGAGAAGGGCGTGTTCAAGACCGCCTTCGAACTGGACCAGCGCTGGGTCGTCGAACTGTCGGCCGACCGCGCCCCGGAAATCTGCCAGGCCCAGTCGATCAACCTGTTCATCCCCGGCGACGTGGATAAGTGGGACCTGCACATGCTGCACTGGCGCGCGTGGGAGACCGGCGTGAAGTCGCTCTACTACCTGCGCTCCAAGTCGGTGCAGCGCGCGTCCTTCGCGGGCTCGGAAGACAAGGTCGAGGCCGAGGTCGATCCGAACCAGCCGGACCTCTTCTCGGCGGCCCGCACCGACTACGACGAGTGCCTGGCCTGCCAGTAAGGCCTCCGACATCGCCATGAGACAGGAACCCGCCCGGCCCCGCCGCGGCGGGTTCTCTCTTGTCGCCCTGACGGGAAGCGGCGGTCGTCAGGAACCGCGTCCAAAGGCTGACGTTCAAGAGGCGGAAGAGTGTCGTGAAAATGTCTGTTGGCGGGCCGCCCCGGATCGTGCAGGGTCGAGGCTGTTAACGGACTGAGGGGACCGTTGATGCGTATTACGGCCATGGCCGGACTTCTGGTGTTCGCAGCCTGCACGGCGCCGGCCGTCGCGGGCGAAGCCGTGTCCGGACAGGTCGCCGTTCCGGATCCCTGGGCCGTGGCCCGCGACCGGCCCACCAACGTCTCCGACCTTCTGACCCAATTGGACCGCGAGGAGCGCTTCGCCGAGGCGGACGCGCGCGGGTTCGACACCGTCGCCGACCGCACCGGCTATGCGCCGCGCGACCGCGCCTCGCCCTGGGCGGCGTCCAACCGGGACGTCTGGTTCGAGGGTGGCGCCTACAACGACCGCCTGCGCCTGCGCACCGAGGGCCGCGTCCGCCGCGAGGACGGCGCGCCCCTGCCTCCGGGACCGCTGGATCCCGCCGCCTATGACGCCGAGCACTATGACCTGACCTATGTGCGCGGCTGGACCGAGACCCTGGGCCAGACCGGCTCGGGCCTCGACGTCACCCTGACGCCGCATATCGGCGTGGGCGTGGGCAGCCGCGGCGGCTCGACCGAGGCCGGCGCCACCCTGCGCATCGGGCCGGATCTGGATCGGATGGTGCCCGACGGGACGGAAGCCTTCGGCGAACGCCAGCGCTGGTACATCTACGCCGCGGGTTCGGGCCGGGCCGTCGGCTACAACTTCGCCCGCAACCGCGACGGCGACTACGCCAGCTCGGGCGTCAGCCATGACAGCGGCAACTTCATGGGCGACGCCTCCATCGGCGTGGCCATGCGCCGGGGCGCGGTCCAGAGCTCGGTCGGCCTGGTCTATCGCGAGATCGGCGTCGAAGGCCTGCGCGCCGGGCCCGGGGTGGACACCGACGTGTCCGAGGGGCTGATCGCCTTCCAGCTGAGCATCAAGCCCGAGTGAGGCAGTAGGGAATAGGCAGCAGTAGGCCCGCTGCTCGTCCGCCTCGGCCTTCCCTATCGCCTATCCGCCTACTGCCTATTGCCTCCTACTGCGTCCTCGCCACGCCCTCGCGCCGGTCGTCCGCCGCGCCGTCCCAGGCCCATTGGCCGTCCGCCCGCTGCCGCCAGAGGCCGCCGTGCAGGCCGGAGTTCTCACTGGCGTTGGGACGCAGGGTGATGCCGCCGGCGTTCAGGCCGTCCCGCAGCGCCGGGCTGAAGCGGTCCGTGTCGGCGCCGAAGCCGTCGCCGCGCGCCACCAGATTGGGCAGGGCGAAGGCCTCCGCGACCGGCATGTTCCAGTCCAGCACGGCGATCAGGGCCTTGGTGTTGTAGGCCAGGATCGAGGGACCGCCGGGCGAGCCGAAGGCGCCGACCAGCCGGCCTTCGCGGTCCAGCACGATGATGGGCGACATCGACGAGCGCGGCCGCTTGCCCGCCGCCACCGCATTGGCCGCGGGGCCGCCGTCGGCGCGGGCGGGCGAGAAGGAGAAGTCGGTCAGCTGGTTGTTGAGGAAGAAGCCCGCCGCCATCCGGCCCGAGCCGAAGATGCTCTCGACCGTGGTGGTCATGCTGACCGCGTTCCCGGCCGCATCGACGATGACCATGTGGCTGGTGCCCGCGGGCTCACGCGTGGCGTCCGGTCCGGTCAACGCCCCGCCCGGCGGCGTGCCCGGCTGGGCGGCGCCGGTCAGGCCGGGGGCCAGGGCCGCGCGCGAGGCGACATAGGCCGGGTCCAGCAGCCCCTGCACCGGCACACCGACAAAGGCTGGATCGCCGACATAGCGGTCGCGGTCGGCGTACATCAGCCGCTGCAGCTGGGCGAAGGCGGTCCAGGCGGCGACGCTGTCGGGGCCGGCGTCGATGTCCGGCGTCCGCTCGGCCATGGCCAGCAGCTGCAGCACCGCCACGCCCGAGGACGGCGGCGGCGGCACGCAGACCACATAGATGCGGTAGGGGCGGCACAGGGCCCCACGCTCGATCGGCTGGTAGGCGGCGATGTCGGCGGCGGTCAGGGCGCCCGGGCGGGGGTCCTGCGCCACCGTGGCGGCGATCTCCCGCGCGATGCGGCCGCGGTAGAAGACCTCCGTCCCCTGCGCCGCCAGATCGGCGACGGTGCGGGCGTACTCGGGGTTCTTCAGGGTGTCGCCGGCGACGTAGCGGGACCCGTCCGCCTTGGTGAAATAGGCGTCGGCCCAGCGGGTGCGGGCCTGCCCCCGGGTCAGGGCGATCATGCCGGCGAGGCGCGGACTGACCGTGAAGCCGTCCCGGGCCAGACGCTCGGCGTCGCCGAACAGGGCGCTCCACGGCAGGCGGCCGTGTTCCTTCTGGGCCATGGCCAGCATGGCCACCGCGCCGGGCGCGCCGGTCGAGCGGCCGCTGAGCACGGCGGACATGACGTCGAGCGGCTGACCGTTCTCGTAGAACAGTTCAGGCGTCGCGGCGGCGGGGGCGGTCTCCCGGCCGTCGTAGCTGGTCACCTCGCCCGTGGCGGCGTCATAGACCATCATGAAGGCGCCGCCGCCCAGGCCGGACGACTGGGGCTCGACCAGGCCCAGCACCGCCTGAACGGCCACGGCGGCGTCGACCGCCGAGCCGCCCGCGTTCAGGACCCGCATGCCCGCCTCCACCGCCAACGGATTGGCGGCGGCGATGAACGGCCCCTTGGCCTGCGGGGCGACGGGAGCCTGGACCGCCGCCACGGACGCGGGCGCCGGGGCGGCGGGAGCGGTCCAGCCCGTACAGCCCGACAGCGCCATCCCGAGAACGACGGCGGTCGCCGCCAGCACACGCAAGGGACGGGTCGGACGAAACGGCATGGAGAACTCGGCTGATGCGGCGGGGAGGAACGCCCTAAATCGGGGCGGCACCCTGCCGCTTCAACGCCCCGAACGAAACCCCTGACGCGCCCGCCATGAAATCGTCCCGGAAAACAGTCGATCCGGGTCTTGCCCCCCCGGCATACGTGGGGTAGAGACCCGCCCTCGCCGTTCGCGGCCGTGCGCACCCGTAGCTCAGCTGGATAGAGCACCAGACTACGAATCTGGGGGTCAGGAGTTCGAATCTCTTCGGGTGCGCCATTCGCTTCTTCTGGATCCGTGATCCAGGCCGGAGCCATCCCTTCCAGACATGACGATCCCGGCTCACGCCTTCAGCGCACCGCGTTCTGAAGGTGTCCCGGCGGCGTCCGCCGGGACACGCGACCCAGGCTATGCGGCGGCGGCGATGAGGGCGTTGTCGATCTCGTCAGCGCGCCTGGCGGCGAGGCGCTGGAGATGGGGTCCGGACAGCGGGCGAATACAGGCCTTGCCAGACGCCTCGCCGAGCCGCTCGCCATGCCCGTCCGTCCCAACCGCTTGTCCCGCCGTTCCAGCGTCGGCGCCTCGCTTTCCTGTTTCAGCATAAGGACTTGCGAGGATCCCGCGGCGTCCGGCATGGTCCCCCGCCGGCATCGGGCGGGGACCCGTTCCGCGGCCACGGCGGCCTGATGAATGGGGGGGCAGCATGAGCGCGTATCAGGAGGCTTCCACGGCGTCGGCCGAGGCCGGACCGGCCTCCTGGGTCTTCCTCGATCGCGAGGCCCTCTCCGCGCCGGATGCTGGATCGGAAGAGCGCGTCGGCCTGGTGGTCGACGGGCGCGGTGATACGGCGCGGCTGCGCATGGGCGCGCTGTCGGCGCTGGAGCCCGAACCCGACGGCGGCGGGCGGCTGATCCTGGCCACGGACCGCGCCTCGGCGCCGAAATGGCTGGCGGACCTGAAGCCCCCGCGCCCGGTTACGCCCTCGGCCTTCACCACCCTGATCATCAACCTGATCGAGGAGTTGGCCGGGCTGGCCGCGAGCCCCCGCGCCGACGACGCCTCCGTGGTGGTGGAGTCCATCCTGATGCTGGCGCGAACCGCCCTGGAGCGGCCTCCGGAGCCGGCCGCCCCAGCGGGGATGGCGGGCGATCCGGAGATGCTGGCCGCCGCGCGGCTGATCGAGGAGCGGCTGCTGGATCCGGACCTGGACGCAGGCAGTCTGATGCACGCCCTCGGCCTTTCGCGCTCCAGCCTGTATCGGGCGTTTCAACCCGTCGGCGGGGTGCAGGCCTACATCCGGCAAAGGCGGCTTGAGCATGCCCGCGACCTGCTGATGCGCCGGACCGGACCGCGTCCGACCGTGAGCGAGGTGGCCCAGGCCTGCGGCTTCGCCAGCGATTCCCACTTCAGCCGCGCCTTTCGCAAGGCCTTCGGCTCATCGCCCGGCGCCCGGCGCGAGAGCGAACCGTCAGGCTGAGCGCAGGACCCGCGGCGCGCGCGCGCCGAGCGTCGTGCGGCCGCGCAGCCAGTTGACCACCATGTCGTGCCGGAAGGGGCCGCGCGGGGTCTCGGCGAGGGCCCGGGTCTCGAGCCGGCGCGCCGCCATCTCTCCCGGCGCATGGCCGAACCGTTCGCGGTACAGGCGGGCGAAATGGGCCGCGCTGGCGAAGCCGTGGCGATAGGCGACCTCGGCCACCGTCTGGCGGCGCGGGTCGCCTATCGCCACGGC
>Ga0209257_1001230_pt1 | contig 31830 bp, 26 predicted proteins | sample AraplaCvi_mCL_r2_FD_184277 | JGI IMG/M metagenome (GOLD analysis project Ga0209257, IMG submission 184277) | Arabidopsis root microbial communities from North Carolina, USA - plate scrape MF_Cvi_mCL_r2 (SPAdes) (version 2) | ecosystem: Host-associated > Plants > Roots > Endosphere | place: USA...
CTACAACAAGAGCACCGGCGCGAAGGTGAACTACCAGTCGATCGGTTCCGGCGGCGGCATCGCGCAGATCAAGGCCGGCACGGTGGACTTCGGTTCCTCCGACAAGCCGCTGCCGTCGGATGAACTCACCGCCGCGGGCCTGGGCCAGTTCCCGTCCGCGATCGGCGGCGTGGTGCCGGTGGTGAACATCGAAGGCATCGAGCCGGGCAAACTGCGCCTCACCGGTCCGCTGCTGGCCGACATCTTCGCCGGCAGGATCGCGACCTGGAACGACCCGGCGATCGCCGCCGCGAATCCGGGCCTGGCGCTGCCGTCGACGAAGATCAACATCGTGCACCGCTCCGACGGTTCGGGCACCACGTTCAACTTCACCAACTACCTGTCGAAGGTGTCGCCGGAGTGGAAGTCGAAGGTCGGCGAAGGCACCTCGGTGCAGTGGCCGGGCGGCGTGGGCGGCAAGGGCAACGAAGGCGTCGCCTCCTACGTGAAGCAGATCAAGGGTTCGATCGGTTACGTCGAACTGGCCTACGCGCTGCAGAACAAGATGGCGTTCGCATCGCTGCAGAATGCGGCCGGCAACTGGGTGCAGCCCAGCGCCGAAACCTTCCAGGCCGCCGCCGCGGGCGCCGACTGGGCCAGCGCGAAGGACTTCAACCTGGTCATCACGAATGCGACCGGCGACCAGGCCTGGCCGATCACCGCGACCAATTTCATCCTGATGTACAAGACGCCGAAGGATGCGCAGCGCTCGGCGCACACGCGCGAATTCTTCAAGTGGGCTTTCGAGAACGGCCAGTCGCAGGCGCAGGCGCTGGACTATGTCCCGCTGCCGCCGGAACTGGTGAAGCAGGTCGAGGCTTACTGGGCGGCGGAGTTCAAGTGACGCACTGGCGCGCTCGCGCAACGCGCGAGCGCCTTTGCCAGTGCGTCATCCCTGCGAAAGCAGGGATCCAGTACAGCGGCATCAAGCAACTCCCGCGCAAGCGGTGATCGGGTTAGTAACGATCAACAGCGTCACCGTCATCCCGCGAACAGCGGAGAAGCCATGAACGCAGCACCGCGTCGCATTCCCTCTCTCTCCCTGCGATACGGCGACAACGCTCATGGATTCCCGCCTTCGCGGGCATGACGAACGAATCGAACACACACAACACGCACGGAACCGGCCACACGAAACCCTCCGGATGAACGCCACTTCCCTCCCCGCCGTTGAAGTCTCCAAGTCGCGCGACCACAAGGACGCGCGCAACGACCGGCTGTTCCGCTACGTCCTCACCGGCACCGTGATCTTCGTGCTTGTCGCGCTCGCGAGCGCGGCGCTGTCGATGCTCTGGGGCGGACGCGACGTCCTCGCCACCGAGGGCCTGCGCTTTTTCTTCAGCACCGAATGGAATCCGGTCGAGAACCGCTACGGCGCGCTCGTGCCGATCTACGGCACCGTCGTCACCGCGCTCATCGCGATGCTGATCGCGGTGCCGGTCAGCTTCGGCATCGCCTTCTTCCTGACCGAAGTCGCGCCGCGCTGGGCACGAGGCCCGATCGGTACGGCGATCGAACTGCTCGCCGGCATTCCCTCGATCATCTACGGCATGTGGGGCCTGTTCGTGCTCGTGCCGGTGATGACCGAATACGTCACGCCGTGGCTCAACGACCACATCGGCACGCTGCCGGTGATCGGCGCCCTCTTCCAGGGCCCGCCGCTGGGCATCGGCATGCTCACCGCCGGCGTCGTGCTGGCGATCATGGTGATCCCGTTCATCTCCTCGGTGATGCGCGAGGTCTTCCTCACCGTGCCCACGCGCCTGAAGGAATCGGCCTACGCGCTGGGTTCGACGAAGTGGGAAGTGAGCTGGGACATCGTGCTGCCGTACACGCGCTCGGCGGTGATCGGCGGCATCTTCCTTGGCCTTGGCCGTGCGCTGGGCGAAACGATGGCGGTCGCCTTCGTCATCGGCAACAGCGTGAACTTCTCCGCGTCGCTGCTCGAACCTGGCACGACGATCGCGGCGCTGATCGCCAACGACTTCGGCGAGGCGACGGAAACCTATCGCTCCGCGCTGCTGCTGCTGGGCTTCGTGCTGTTCATCGTGACCTTCGTGGTGCTCGCGATCGCGCGCTTCATGCTGCTCAAGCTCGCCCGCAAGGAGGGCAACTGATGGGCACCGTGTCCGTTAAGACCGCACACGATTTCAAGGTCGCCGACGCGCTCTATCGTCGCCGTCGCATCATCAATGCCGTCTCCCTGCTGCTGGCCTGCGCCGCCGCGCTGTTCGGCCTGTTCTTCCTGGGCTGGATCCTGTGGACGCTGATCTCCAAGGGCATCGGCGGCATCAACTGGGCGCTGTTCACGCAGAACACGCCGCCGCCGATGCAGGAAGGCGGCCTGTTGAATGCCTTCTTCGGCAGCGCCGTGATGTGCGTGATCGCCATCCTGATAGGCACGCCGCTGGGCATCGCCGCCGGCACCTGGCTGGCCGAATACGGCCACGCGCGCAAGTTCGGCACCGTGGTGCGCTTCGTCAACGACATCCTGCTGTCGGCGCCTTCGATCGTGCTGGGCCTGTTCGTCTACACGCTGGTGGTGATGCAGACCGGCGGCAACTTCTCCGCGCTCGCCGGCGCGATCGCGCTGGCCTTCATCGTGCTGCCGGTGGTGGTGCGCACCACCGACGAAATGCTGCGCCTGGTGCCGGCGCAGATGCGCGAAGCCGCGCTGTCGCTGGGCGTGCCGCAGTGGAAGGTCATCATGCAGGTGCTGTATCGCAGCGCGTCGGCCGGCATCGTGACCGGCGTGCTGCTCGCGCTGGCCCGCATTTCCGGCGAAACCGCACCGCTGCTGTTCACCGCCTTCGGCAACCAGTACTGGTCGACCAATGTGTTGCAGCCGATGGCCTCCGTGCCGGTGGTGATGAACCAGTTCGCCGGCAGCCCGTACGAGTCGTGGCAGGTGCTGGCCTGGGCCGGCGCGCTGGTCCTGACCGTCTTCGTCCTCCTCATCAGCCTCATCGCGCGCGCCATCGTGCTGCGCAACCGGATCAGCCATGACTGACCTCTCGAACCTTTCGGGCCTCTCGCCCCGGAACACCGCCATGAACGACGCACGCATCAGTCTCGCCACGCCCGAGCGCAAGGCCGCCACGGTGGCCGCATCGCCGGTGAAGCTCGCCGCTCGCGGCCTGAACTTCTACTACGACAAGTTCCACGCGTTGAAGGACATCAACCTGGAAATGCCGGAAAAGCGCGTCACCGCGCTGATCGGGCCGTCCGGCTGCGGCAAGTCCACGCTGCTGCGCATCTTCAACCGCATCTACGCGCTGTATCCGAAGCTTGAAGCCCGCGGCGAGGTGATCCTCGACGGCGAGAACATCCTGGATTCGCGCTATCCGATGAACCGCCTGCGCAGCAAGGTCGGCATGGTGTTCCAGAAGCCGGTGCCGTTCCCGATGACGATCTACGAGAACGTCGCCTACGGCATCCGCCACCACGAGAAGCTGTCCAAGGCCGAGATGGATGTGCGCGTCGAACACGCGCTGCGCCAGGGCGCGCTGTGGGACGAAGTGAAGGACAAGCTGGGCCAGAGCGCGCTGGGCCTGTCCGGCGGCCAGCAGCAGCGCCTGTGCATCGCGCGCGCCGTAGCGCTTCGTCCGGACGTGCTGCTCCTCGATGAACCGACGTCGGCGCTGGATCCGATCTCCACCAGCCGCATCGAGCAGCTGGTCGAAGAGCTGAAGAAGGACTACACGATCGTGATCGTGACCCACAACATGCAGCAGGCCGCGCGTGTTTCGGACTTCACCGCCTTCATGTACCTGGGCGACCTGATCGAGCACGGGACGACGGAAGCGATCTTCTCGAATCCGACGAAGCAGCAGACCGAGGATTACATCACCGGTAGATTCGGGTGATGTTCTTCTCCTCCCCCTGCGAATGCAGGGGGAGGTTGGGAGGGGGTTACGTCGGCGCCATCAAGCGGCACCGCAAGACACTTCACCCCTCCCCAACCCTTCCCTGCATTCGCAGGGGAGGGAGCGAACACCAGGAACCACACACATGAGCACCCAGATGCACGACCACATCGTCAAGAGCTACGACGAAGAGCAGCGCCGCCTTCTCAACGAAACCCTGCGCATGGGCGAGATGGCCGCCGCGCAGCTGGAATCCGCGCTGGACGTGGTCCAGCGTCGCGACGACAAGGCCGCCGAACGCATCATCGCCAACGACGAGGCGATCGACGCGCTCGAACAGGAAGTCAGCCACGACGTCATGAAGCTCGCGCTGCGCGGGCCGATGGCGCGCGACCTGCGCGAGATCCTCGCCGCGATCCGCATCGCCTCCGACATCGAACGCGTCGGCGACTACGCGGCCAACGTCGCCAAGCGCTCGCTCGCGCTGAACCTCTCGCCGCCGCTGCCGCACGTGAGCGGCCTGCATGCGATCGGCACGTTGGCCGTGCAGCAGGTGCGCGACGTGCTGGTGGCCTATCGCGACAACAACGTCGAGCTCGCCCAGCGCGTGCGCGCGCGCGACGCCGACCTCGACGTGGCCTACACCGCCCTGTTCCGCGAACTGCTCACCTACATGATGGAGGACGCGCGCAGCATCACGCCGTGCACGCATCTTCTGTTCATGGCCAAGAACATCGAGCGCATCGGCGACCACGCCACCAACATCGCCGAGAACGTGTGGTTCCTCGTGCGCGGCGAGGAAGCCCTGCCGCCGCGTGAGAAGCGCGATGGCAGCTCGACGACCGCCGCGCCGTAATCGATTTTGGTCTTGTAGCCCGGGTAAGCGAAGCGCACCGCGCCCCCGGGCAAATCAGTTCCTTCAGCGATGAACGCGCCGCAGCGCGTTGCACCGCTGACGTGTGGTGTTCCTTTGTCAGCCGTCACGGCTCCCCGGGTGCGCTTCGCTTACCCGGGCTACGGACGCCCGCGTGCCCCGCTTGGGCCTGTTTCATGCTCGATTGGCCGCATCCGCGCATCCCCACCACGACTGATGGCCTATGCATCCGCGCGCCGGATTGCGCAAAGTCGCGATCTCGAACAGACGAACACGCCGTAAACGCTTCCAACCGGCTGCGTCGTGAACCGCGCGCATCGCGGTGCGTGCTGCACCGCGTCACGCCTTCGATTTCACCGATCGCTAGCCTTTCGCCTGTCATCGTTCCCAGGCTCGGAATCCGGGCCAATCTCCGCGGGTTCCCCCGCATCGCGCACAGGAGTTCCACTCATGTCCAGCAAGACCAGCAAGACCGTCGTCCTCGTTGCCGGCGCCGCCCTGGCCGGCGGGATCGCCCTGTCGGGCTCGGCCTTCGCCATGACCGACCTGGCGTCGGGCTACATGGTCAGCGCCGGCGAAGGCACCAAGGCCGCCGAAGGCAAATGCGGCCTGGAGAAGATGGATACCGACAAGGACGGCAAGGTGTCGCAGGCCGAATTCGGCGCCGCGCACAACGGCGACACCAGCAAGTTCGCCACGCACGACGCGAACAAGGACGGCTTCCTCTCCGCCGACGAACTGAAGGCGAAGAAGGGCGACAAGATGGAAGGCAAGTGCGGCGAAGGCAAGTGCGGCGGCATGGCGTAAAGACGCTGCGACGCACGCAACGCATTGCGCATGAGCCTGCCTGATCACTCAGTCGGACTCGGACTGCGGCGGGCCCTGTTGGGCCCGCTGCGGGACGCCGCGCCCGCTTCCGATTCGAAGCGCGATTTCGATTTCCTCGAATGCGCACCGGAAAACTGGATCGGCGTCGGCGGAAAGCTCGGCGAAGCGCTGGACGAACTCAGCGCACGGCACACGATTTCATGCCACGGGCTGTCGCTTTCGCTCGGCGGGTTCGCGCCGCTGGACGAAACCTTCCTCGCGCGCGTGCGGCGCTTCCTTGATCGCCACCACGTCGCGCTTTACAGCGAACACCTGAGCTACTGCAGCGATGACGGCCAGCTTTACGACCTGCTGCCGCTGCCGTTCACCGACGAAGCGGTGCGCCACGTCGCCGCGCGTATCCGCCAGACGCAGGACATCGTGGGCCGCCGCATCGCGGTGGAGAACGTCTCCTACTACGCGACGATGCCGGTCGATCGCGACCAGCACGCGCTCGACGAAGCCGGCTTCATCAACGCCGTGCTGGAAGAAGCCGACTGCGACCTGCTGCTGGACGTCAACAACGTCTACGTCAACGCGATCAACCATCGCTACGATCCGCACGATTTCCTCGCCGCGATGCCGGCCCATCGCATCGCCTGCCTCCACGTCGCGGGCCATTACGACGAAGCGGACGATCTCAAGGTCGACACGCACGGCGCGCCGGTGAAGGACGCGGTGTGGACGTTGCTGGGCGATGCGTATCGCCGCTTCGGCGCACGCCCGACGCTGCTGGAACGCGATTTCAATATTCCGCCCTACGCCGAACTGCTCGGCGAACTGGACACGGTGCGTCGCGTCATGCGCGAACACGCACCCGCATCGCAGGCGCACGCCCGTGCCTGATGCACCGTCGCGCCTGCGCGCGCAGCAACTCGCCCTCACCCGCCACCTGCGCGATCCGCAGGCCGCGCCCGCACCGGATGGCATCGAAGACCGGCGCGTGGCGATCTACCGCGACCTCGTGTTCAACAACGTCGAAAGCCTGCTCGCCGGGAATTTTCCGGTGTTGAAGCAGGTGCTCGGCGACGACTGGCGCGCGCTGGTGCGCGATTTCTTCCGCGTGCATCGCGCCCAGACTCCGCTGTTTCCCGAACTGGGGCGCGAGTTCCTGCGCTTCATGGAAGCACGCGACAACGAAGCGCCGTCGCTGCCGCAGTTCGCGGGCGAACTGGCGCACTACGAATGGGTGGAACTCGCGCTGCAGATCAGCGATGTGGAACTTCCCGACTTCGATCCGGCCGGCGATCTGCTCGATGGCGTGCCGGTGCTGTCGCCGCTGGCCTGGCCGCTCGCGTACGCGTGGCCGGTGCATCGCATCGGGCCGGATCACCAGCCCGACGCACCGCCGCCGGAGCCGACGCTGCTGCTGGTGCGTCGCGGAACGGACGGCGACGTACGGTTCTCGCAGCTGAGCCCGCTGGCGTTCCGCCTGTTGCAGCGGCTCGACGAATCGCCGGAGCTGACCGGACACGCGCAGCTGGCAGCGCTGGCGGTTGAGGCCGGGCACGAGGACGTCGACGGGTTCGTGGCACAGGGTCGTGCGCTGTTCGAGCAGATGCGTGGCGTGGGTGTCGTGCTTGGGACGCGCACCACGTAGCCGCACAAGCCCCGTCATCCGGCAAGGGCCGGGGCCCAGGCCGGGAACGTCTGGAGTTGCGGGACCCGCTTCTGGAACGACCGGGAAGCCAGCCGCATTTGCGCCGTCTGCTAACCTTTCCCGCATGCAGAACGCCGACGCACCCGCCCCGCCCGCCCGCCTTGCTTCGCGATTCCGTGGCTTCCTGCCGGTGGTGGTGGACGTGGAAACCGGCGGTTTCGACTGGAATCGCCACGCGCTGCTCGAAATCGCCGTGGCACCGATCGACATCGACGAGAACGGCCTGCTGTTCGTCGGCGACATCACCAGCAGCCACGTCGTGCCCGCACCGGGACTCGAGATCGATCCAAAGTCGCTGGAAGTCACCGGCATCGACATCGACCATCCGTTCCGCGACGCGAAGAGCGAACGCGTCGCACTGGAAACCGTGTTCGCACCGGTGCGCGCCGCGCTGAAGAAGCACGGCTGCCAGCGCGCGATCCTGGTCGGGCACAACGCGCATTTCGATCTGAACTTCCTCAATGCCGCCGTCGCGCGCAGCGGCCACAAGCGCAATCCGTTCCATCCCTTCAGCGTGTTCGACACGGTGAGCCTGGCCGGCGTCGCGTACGGACAAACCGTGCTCGCGCGTGCGGTGCAGGCGGCGGGGCTTTCGTGGAACAGCGAGGAGCAGCATTCGGCCGTGTACGACACCGAACGCACGGCGCAGCTGTTCTGCCGCATCGTCAACGCGTGGCCGCCTGCGCAGCCGCCGGTGGTGGCGCCGTGAGCGGCACGCCGACGCCGATGCAGGCGATGCTCGCCGGCGAGCTGTATCGTGCCGACGATGCGGAAATCCAGGCCGCACAGGCCGATGCACGCGAATGGATGGTGCGCTACAACGCGGCGCTGGGCATGACGCCGGCGCAACGTCATGCATTGCTGGTCGAACGCCTCGGAGCGGCCGGCGAAGGCAGCGAGATCCGCCCGCCCTTCCATTGCGACTACGGTTTCAACGTGCACCTCGGGCGCGGCGTGTTCCTCAACTTCGACTGCGTGATCCTCGACGTGGTGCGCGTGGACATCGGCGACGGCACGCAGATCGGCCCGGCGGTGCAGATCTACACCGCCGACCATCCGCGCGATCCGGCGCAACGTCGCGAAGGCTGGGAGTTCGGCAAACCCGTGCGCATCGGCCGCAACGTATGGATCGGCGGCGGCGCTATCATCCTGCCTGGCGTGACCATCGGTGACGACGCGCTCATCGGCGCCGGAAGCGTGGTCACGCGCGATGTGCCGGCCGGCGCGACGGTCGCAGGCAATCCCGCGCGCGTGCGTACGCCGGCGGCGTGATGGAGCGTTACGGACTGGCCAGCTTCAGTCCGACCAGTCCGGCGATGATGAAACCGACGCTGATCAAACGCAGCGGATTGGTCGGTTCGTTGAACAGCACGATGCCGAGGATCACGGTACCGACGGCGCCAACGCCGACCCAGATCGCATAGGCAGTTCCGACCGGCAGGGATTTCATCGCGATCCCGAGCAGGCCCAGGCTGATCGCCATCGCGGCGATGGTGGCCACGGTGGGCACGGGCCGGGTGAAGCCGTCGGTGTATTTCAGGCCGATGGCCCAGCCCACTTCGAACAGGCCGGCGAGAACGAGAAGGATCCAGGACATGACAGTCTCCAATGCGAATGGGGCCGTCCCCGAGTGCGAATGGAGCGGCGGGGCCGTCCCCGCTTCCTGATGGAGTCGGATTATTTCACACCCCCGCACGCGGCGCCGTCACGCCGCGGGCGCGGTTCATGTCACAGGCGAGCTTCCGGCGGATTCGCGTCGACGCAGATGATGTTGCGGCCCTGGTTCTTCGCGCGGTACATCGCCGCGTCCGCGCGTTCCAGCAGGCGCGCGGGCGTATCGTCGAAACGGCATTCGGCGATGCCAACGCTGAAGGTCACGCGCAAACCGTCCACGCCGGCCCACGTCGCATGCGCTTCGAACGTCGACTGCATGCGTTCGCAGATGGTGATCGCCTCGTCCAGCGTCGTGTCGGGCAGCAGCAGCGCGAACTCCTCGCCGCCCAGGCGCGCGAGCAGGTCCGCCGTGCGGCTGCCGGCCGCGAACAGGATCGCCGCTTCGCGCAGCACCGCGTCGCCCACGGCGTGCGAGTGCGTGTCGTTGATGCGCTTGAAGTGATCCAGATCGATGAGCGCCAAGCACAGCGGATGGCCGGCGCGCTGCGACACGGCCATGTCGCGCTTGAGGATCTCGTCGAAGCGTCGGCGATTCGGCAATCCGGTAAGCGCATCCTCGCGCGCCTGCCGCTCGTAGGCGACGGCCTGCCGGCGCACGCGTTCGAGCAGCTGCGCGCGTTCGCGATCCACCGCGAGCAGGCGTTCGGCCTGCGCCTGCAAATCGCGCGTGCGCTCGTTGACCAGCCGCGCAAGGCGCAGGTTCTTCGTGCGATAGCGATGCACCAGGTATCGATACAGCGCGTACAACGCATACAGCAGCAACAGCGCGGCGATGGCGCGCACGTCGCTGCGTTGCCACCACAGTGGCTTGATGGTGAACGACCAGCTCGCCACGTCCTGCGTCCACGGCCCGCCCGGATGCGCGGCCGCGACCTGCAGCACGTAATCGCCCGGCGGCAGGCCCATGTATTCCACGGTGCGCTGGCGATCGCGTTCGACCCAATGCGTGTCCAGTCCGATCAAGTGCGTGCGGTAGCGGATGCGATCGCTCATCACGTAGCTCAGACCGACGTACGACACGCCGATGCGCTTGCCGCCCGACAGCGAGGCGCGCGCATCGAACGGAATGTCGCGACCATCGACTTCGACGCGTTCGATCACCGTCGGCGGCGGACGACGGTCCAGGTAGCGTTGGAGTCGCGCCGGGTCCACCGCCGCGATGCCGGCGGCGGTCGGGATCCACACGCTGCCATCGCGACGCAGGATCGCCGACGGCGACGAACTGCCGTTCGCCTGCGAACTCGGCAGGCCATCGGCTTCGGTGTAACGCTCGCTCGGCAGCGTACCCGCGCCACCGTCGGCCACCGCATCGAGTGCTCCCATGCGGATGCGCAGCACGCCGCGATTGCTGGTGACCCACGCGTTGCCGACGCGATCGGGCACCAGTTGGAACACCGCATCCACGGGCAGTCCCTGTTCGAGGCCGACGCGCGCAAGCTTGCCGTCGCGATAGCGATACAGGCCGCGATCGGTGGCGATCCACACATCGCCGTGCACGCTGCGGAATCCGAACACCGAACGCGCACCGCCCATCGCATCGACATCGATGCGTTCGACCTTGTTCCCGCGCAGCACGTGCGCGCCTTCGACCGAACCGATCCACAGCGCGCCATCGATGCTCGCCAGCGCGGTGATCAGGCCTTGCGGCAGGCCGGGCACCGTCGGCGCGTGCGCGCCGTCCTCGCCGAGCATCACCACGCCGCGTCGCGTGCCGGCCCAGACGTTACCGGCGTCGTCGACGGCGATCGCGCGGACGTGCCCGCTCGGCACGCCCTCGTCCTGCGCATAGCGGCGCTGCAGGCGGCCATCGCGCAGGCGGAACACGCCGTCGGTGTACGTGCCGACGTAGAGGTCGCCGTCTTTACCCTGCGCGATGCTGAGGACGGACAACGCATCGGGGCTGTCGGCGCTGTGGGTGCCGCTGTTGACGTGATCGATGTCGACATGGCGAATGCGGCCATCCACGCCGAGGCGGTCGAGCCCGCCACCGCCGCCGATCCACAGATCGCCATCGCGATCCTCGAACACCGCGCGAACGTATTCGCCGGATACGCCATCGCGCCGTGTGATCGCGCTGAACAGCGTTTCGCGAAGCCGGAACAGGCCGCCGTTCGCGCCGACCCAGATGCTGCCTTCGGCGTCCTCCAGCAGGCTTGCGATGCGACCGTTCGGCAGCACTTCGCCGGGCAGCAGGCGCTCCACGCCGTGCGAACCGATGCGCACGAGGCCGTGGTTTTCCGTGCCCAGCCACAGATCGCCATTGCGATCGCGCAGCATCGCGGTGAAGTGGCCCAGGCCCGGCAGGTGCTGCACGAGCACGGCGTCGTCGCCCTGCACGCGGTACACGCGATCGGCGGCCACCACCCACAACGAGCCATCGGCGCCGCGATACGGCCATGCGAGTCCGGGCGGAAGGTTCCAGCGCGACGGTGCGCGTTCCCAGCGTCCATCCGCCTGGCGGATCACCAGTCCGTCCATCGTGCCGACCCAGATGCGGTCTTCGGCGTCGATGGCGATGCGCGGAAAGTTCGCCGGCAACGGAATGCCCGCAGGCGGCGCGAAATAGGTGAAGCGATCATCGGGATCCAGGCGTCCCATGCCGTGGTTCTCGAACAGCAGCCACAGGCGGCCGCGGCCGTCCATCGCCATGTCGTGGATCAGCGCCTGCGGCCAGTCCGGCGCGCGTTCCCAGAAACGCCAGTGGCCATCGGGCTGGAGGCGGCCGAGGTTGCCGCGCGAATCGCTGAGCCAGAGTCGCCCGGCGGGATCGACGTAGAGCGAACCGACGCCGTTGTCGCGAAGGCCCGGCGTGGTGCCGCGGCCAATGACGTTGAAATCGATGCCGTTGTAGCGGACCGCGCCTTCCCAGGTCGCGAACCACAGGTGCCCTTCCGGCGTCTGCGCGATGTCGCGCAGCGAGTTGTGTGGCAGGCCGTTACGCGTGGTCCATGCATCGACGACGTAATCGCGAAGCGGCGGCGGGCCGACGCCCGGCGCGGTTCCGGCCGCCATCGCGATCGCCGGCAGCCACGACGCGGCAAGGATGAGCCATCGCCGCCAACCGCGACGCCCTCCCCGTGTTTGCGTAGCCCCCATCGCGACCCCGAATCGATTCCACGTCCCCGCAGGCGTTATCGTCCCCGTCCGCCCACGCTTAAGCCCGCTGACGTACCGCCTCGAACAGCGTGACGCCCGCAGCCACGGACACGTTCAGGCTTTCCACGCCGGCGTTGTCGCCGCCCGGCATCGGAATGCGCACCAGCTGGTCGCAGTTCTCGCGCGTGAGGCGGCGCAGGCCGTCGGCTTCGCCGCCGAGTACCAAGCCGACGTTGCCCTTCAGATCCAGCGCGTAGAGCGAGCTTTCCGCCTCGCCCGCCAGGCCGTACAGCCAGACGCCGAGCTTCTGGAGATCGCGCATGGTACGGGCCAGGTTGGTCACCGGGATGACAGCGACGCTGTCGGCCGCGCCGGCGGACGTCTTGCGCACGGTCGCGTTGACCTGCACCGACTTGTCCTTCGGAATGATCACCGCCGTCGCGCCCGCGGCCGCCGCGCTGCGCAGGCAGGCGCCGAGGTTGTGCGGGTCCTGCACGCCGTCGAGGATCAGCAGCAGCGCGCGGCCTTGCGCGGCTTCGACCAGGCTTTCCAGTTCGTTCTCGTTCCACGTCTTCGCCGCGGCATAGCGCGCGACCACGCCCTGGTGACGCAGGTTGCCGACCACGCCGTCCAGCGCCTGCGTCGCGACGCGGCGCACGTCGATGTCCAAGCGGCGCGCGTTGCTTTCGATCTCGGTCAGGCGCGGGTTCTTCGCGCCGGCCTCGATCAGCACCTCACGCACATGTTCGGCATCGTGTTCGAGCGCCGCCGACACGGCATTGATGCCGGCGATCCATTGTTTCTGGCTCATGGGGGTTCCGGGAAACGGGGCGCCAACGGGCGCGCCAAACCGTTATCGTCGGGCGCGCGCGGGCACAGGTCCAGTGTTTTTGTGCGACGGGTCGCGGATTGCGGGGTTTTTCGGCGCAATCCGCGGATTTCTGAACGGATTCGGCCGGGGTCGGGAGACGCGAACGCCTCGTAGTCCGGGTAAGCGAAGCGCACCCGGGGCCCCTCAAGCGATACGTTCGCGGCACCCCCGGGTGCGCTTCGCTTACCCGGGCTACCGCCACGAGACTCAATACTTCTGCTTCACCCGCTTCGCCGGCTGCCCGCGCGGCGGCAACGGCTTCGCGCCGCGGTCCTCGACGAGCTTGAAGTCGATCTTCCGCTCCTCGACGCTGGCCTTCATCACCACGATGCGCACGCGATCGCCGAGGCGGAACACGCGCCCGGCGCGTTCGCCCGAGAGCGTCTTGCGGATCGGATCGAATTGGTAATAGTCGTGCGGCAACTGCGTGACGTGGACCATGCCCGTCACCTTCGAATCGACCAGCTCGACGAACAGGCCGAAGCTGGTGACGCCGCTGATGACGCCATCGAATTCGCCGCCGACGTGCTGCTCCATCCACGCGGCGCGGTAACGCTCGTCGACCTCGCGCTCGGCTTCGTCGGCGCGGCGTTCGCGTTCGGAACACTGCAACGTGAGCGCGGCCATCTCGCTGGGCGAATAGCGGTACTTCTCGGGACGGCCGCCGGTCAGCGCGTACTTGATCGCGCGATGCACCAGCAAATCGGGGTAACGGCGGATCGGCGAAGTGAAGTGCGTGTACGCCTCGAGCGCCAGGCCGAAATGGCCGACGTTCTCCGGCGAATACACTGCGAGCGACTGGCTGCGCAGCAACACCGATTCGATCAGCGCCGCATCGGCACGCTCGCGGATCTTCTTCAGCAGCGCGGTGAAATCGCGCGGTTCGACACGGTTCCACGGCGGCATGCGCAGCTTGAACTCCTTCAGGAATTCAAGCAGGTCCGCGTATTTCTGCTCCGGCGGGCGCTCGTGGATGCGGAACGGCGACGGCACGTGGCTGGCCATCAGGTACTTCGCCGCTTCCACGTTCGCGGCGATCATGCATTCCTCGATCAGCTTGTGCGCGTCGTTGCGCTGGAGCATGCCGGCCTGCACGACCTCGCCCTTCGGACCGAGCACGAAACGCACCTCGCTGGATTCGAACTCGATCGCGCCGCGACGCTCGCGCGCCTTCGCGAGGATCTGGTACAGCTGGTGCAACCGCTGCACGTTCGGCAGCAGCGAACCGATGCGCTCGATCGCATCCTGCCTGTCTTCCTCGCGCACGTCCTCGCCCACCGCGTTCCACACCTGCGTGTAGGTCAGGCGCGCGTGCGAGTTCATCACCGCTTCGTAGAACTTCGACCTGGTGACCTCGCCTTCGCGGTCGATCTGCATGTCGCAGACGAAGCACAGGCGATCCACCTTCGGATTGAGCGAGCAGATGCCGTTGGACAGCGTCTCCGGCAGCATCGGCACGACGAAACCCGGGAAATACACCGACGTGGCGCGCTTCTGCGCTTCCTCGTCGAGCGGCGTTCCGGGACGCACGTAATGCGACACGTCGGCGATGGCGACGACGAGGCGGAAGCCGTTACGGTTGGGTTCGCAATACACCGCATCGTCGAAGTCCTTCGCGTCCTCGCCGTCGATGGTCACCAGCGGCAGCTCGCGCAGGTCGACGCGCTGCGCGGCGATTTCTTCCGGCACGGTGAGCGGCACGTCGGAGGCTTCGTCGAGCACCGCCTGCGGGAATTCGTGCGGGATCTCGTGTCCGTGGATGGCCGCCTGCACGGCGAGCGATGCGGTGAGGCGATCGCCCAGCACCGCCAGCACGCGCCCGATCGGCGTGCGCTGCGGGCCGTGTTCGTCGGGCGATTCGATCAGTTCGACGACGACCAGCTGGCCGCTCTGCGCGCCCAGGCGTTCGTCCGGCGGCACCTGCACGTTGCGCTGGATGCGGCGGTCGTCGGGCACGACGTAACTGATGCCGGCTTCCAGGCAGAAGCGGCCGATCAGGCGGTTGAGCCGGCGTTCGAGCACGCGCAGGATCGCGCCTTCGCGACGGCCGCGACGATCCACGCCGGTGACGCGCGCCAGCACGCGGTCGCCGTGCATCGCCTTGCGCATCTCCATCGGCGGCAGGAACAGGTCGTCGCCACCGCCCGCTTCGGGACGCAGGAAACCGAAACCGTCGGGATTGGCGATCACCACGCCGGGAATCAGGTCCAGCTGCTGCGCCGGAAGGAATTCACCCATGCGGTTACGCAGCAACTGGCCGTCGCGCACCATCGCGCCCAGGCGCTTGCCGAGTGCGTCGAAGCGGTCCGGTTCGGTCAGGCCCAACTGCTGCGCGAGGTCTTCGGCGAGCATCGGCCCGTCGGCCTGCACAAGCATCTGCAGGATCACTTCGCGACTGGCGATGGGCTGTTCGTAGCGCGCGGCTTCGCGCGCGGCGTAGGGATCGTTGAAGGCCGATGCGGCGCTGCCGCGTCCGCGATGCGCGGGCGGCGGCGGTTCGGGCATCCATCCGGGGCGCTGCGGCGCCGGCTTGCGGCCGCCGCTGGAGCTGCCGGCGAACTTGCCCGGTTTTCCGGACTTGCCGCCGCGCGGGGCGGATGCGGCTTTGCCGGATGCTTTGCCGGCGGACTTGGCGCCGGACTTCGGGGCGCCGGATTTGGAGGATTTCGATGAGCCAGAGGCTTTTCGTTTCATGCGGCGAATGGTCGCACATCGGCATGAATGCGGTGTCTTGGCGGTGTCGATAGCGCCGTGGTGATGTGCGGTTGTGTTCGCTCCTCGCGGCCTTCGCTCCGTAGCCCGGGTAAGCGAAGCGCACCCGGGGGCTGTCACGCCCAACCCGGGTGCGCTTCGCTTACCCGGGCTACGAATCCATGTGCGAATGGGAGGCGATGTGGGAGTGCCCGAACGTTGCCGGCCTGAGTCCCGGCCTTCGCCGGGATGACGGAGTGCAAGCACGACGACGGGCACATCGCCAAGCGACAGGCAACAAAAAACCCGCGCGGTGCGCGGGTTTTTGTGCTGGGCCGTGAGGCCATTCAGCGTGAATCATTTGGTGCCCAGGAGAGGACTCGAACCTCCACGGTTTTACCCGCTAGTACCTGAAACTAGTGCGTCTACCAATTCCGCCACCTGGGCATCGCTTCGGTGTTTCGCCGAGCGAGGCCGCGTATGTTGCGGTGCGACGGGCGCCTTGTCAACGCCTCGTCACGAAAATTTTCACATTCGATCCAGCCTGCCCATTCGGCCTGCTTCCCGAAGGCCGAAAGACACCGGTTCGGCATTGTCGGCTTGAAGCCCCGACCGCTCGGGGCTATGGTCGCCGGACATTTTCCTCTGCGGGCGACGCACCCGGTGCGGCGCCCGCGTTGCTTTGGAGATTTGCAATGTCCGACCCCAAGCCCCCGCTGCTGATGTCGCGCCTGGACGTGGAGCGCATCGAATCGCTGCTGGAAACCCCGGCCGCGCAGGGCATCGATACCTCCGCGCTGGAAGCCGAACTCGAACGCGCGACCGTGGTCGAGCCGGCGCAGATGCCGCCGGACGTCATCACCATGAATTCCACTGCCCGTTTCCTCGACGAAACCAATGGCGAGGAACATGAGCTGACGCTGGTCTTCCCGCGCGATGCCGACGGCAGTGCGGAGAAGGTGTCGATCCTGGCCCCGGTGGGCAGCGCCCTGCTCGGCCTGCACGTGGGCGATTCCATCGAATGGCCGCTTCCTGGCGGGCGCACGATCCACCTGCGCGTGCTCTCGATCCGCTACCAGCCCGAAGCCGCCGGCGAACTGCATCGCTGAAACGTGCGGCGCGCCGGGCCGCTTCCGCACGCGCCGCTTTAGAATCCCCGTATTCCGACTTACCTGGCCCGTACCGCTTAAATGAACGATACCGTCCGTCCGGCCTTCCACGGATTCGAACAGATCCCGCTTCGCGAGTACGCCGAGCGCGCGTATCTCGACTACTCGATGTACGTCGTGCTCGATCGCGCCCTGCCCTTCCTCGGCGACGGGCTCAAGCCGGTGCAGCGGCGCATCATCTATTCGATGAGCGAGCTGGGCCTGAACGCGGGCGCCAAGCCGAAGAAGTCCGCGCGCACCGTCGGCGACGTCATCGGTAAATACCACCCGCACGGCGACAGCGCCTGCTACGAAGCGATGGTGCTGATGGCCCAGCCGTTCTCGTACCGCTATCCGCTGGTCGAAGGCCAGGGCAACTTCGGTTCGACCGACGATCCCAAGTCGTTCGCGGCCATGCGTTATACCGAAGCCAAGCTGACGCCGATCGCCGAAGTGCTGCTGGGCGAGCTCGGCCAGGGCACGGTGGACTGGACGCCGAACTTCGACGGCACGCTGGAAGAGCCTTCGTGGATGCCGGCGCGACTGCCGCACCTGCTGCTCAACGGCACCACCGGCATCGCGGTCGGCATGGCCACCGACATGCCGCCGCACAACCTCAACGAAGTCGTCAGCGCGTGCGTGCGCCTGCTCGACGATCCGGACGCCACCACGCGCGATCTGTGCGAACACGTGCGCGGCCCGGACTACCCGACGACGGCGGAAATCATCACGCCCGCCGCCGACCTGCTGCAGATGTACGAAACGGGCCTGGGCAGCGTGCGTGCCCGTGCCGTGTACGAGAAGGACGGCAGCAACCTCGTCATCACCGCACTGCCCTACCAGACCTCGCCCGGCAAGGTGATCGAACAGATCGCCACGCAGATGCGCGCGAAGAAGCTGCCGTGGCTGGAAGACATCCGCGACGAATCCGACCACGCCAATCCCACCCGCATCGTGCTGGTGCCGCGCAGCAACCGCGTGGATGCCGAGCAGCTGATGGGTCATCTGTTCGCGACGACGGATCTGGAGAAGAGCTTCCGCGTCAACTTCAACATCATCGGTCGCGATGGACGTCCCCAGGTCAAGGGCCTGAAGGCGCTGCTGACCGAATGGCTGGCGTTCCGCACCGAAACGGTGACGCGCCGCCTCAAGCATCGCCTGGAAAAGGTCGAGCGTCGCCTGCACCTGTTGGAAGGTTTGCTGGTCGCGTTCCTCAACCTGGATGAGGTGATCCGCATCATCCGCGCCGAGGACGAGCCCAAGCCCGTCCTGATGAAGCGTTTCAAGCTCAGCGAGGACCAGACCGATTACATCCTCGAAACCAGGCTGCGCCAGCTGGCGCGCCTGGAAGAGATGAAGATCCGCGGCGAAGAGGACGAACTCAAGGCCGAACGCGAGCGCATCATCGCCACGCTCGACAGCAAGGCGAAGTTGAAGAAGCTGATCAAGGACGAGTTGATCGCCGACGCGAAGAAGTTCGGCGACGCGCGCCGTTCGCCGCTGGTCGCACGTGGCGCCGCGCAGGCGCTGAGCGAAACCGAGCTGGTCGCCAGCGAACCGATGACCGTCGTGCTCAGCGAGAAGGGCTGGGTGCGCGCGGCGAAGGGACACGACGTCGACGCGGGCGCGCTGAACTATCGCGAAGGCGACGAACTGCTGGCCGCGGCGAAAAGCCGCAGCACGCAGCAGGTCGCGTTCCTGGATTCGACCGGCCGCGCGTATTCGACCGTCGTGCATTCGCTGCCGTCCGCGCGCGGCAACGGCGAACCGCTGACGGGCCGCTTCTCGCCGGCACCGGGTGCGTCGTTCCAGGCGCTCGCCAGCGGCGACAACGACACCCGCTTCGTGCTGGCGTCCAGCCACGGCTATGGCTTCGTCACCCGCTTCGAGAACCTCACCGGCCGTAACAAGGCCGGCAAGGCGATGCTCTCGCTGACGCCGGGCGCGAAGGTCGTGCAGCCGGCGCCGGTGGGCGACGTCGAGCAGGACCGCATCGCGGTGGTGACCAACGTCGGCCACCTGCTCGCGTTCCCGGTCGGCGAATTGCCGGAACTCGACAAGGGCAAGGGCAACAAGCTCATCGACATCCCGAAGGCGAAGCTCGGCACCGAGCGCGTGGTCGCCGTCGCCGTCGTCGCACCGGGCGGCACGCTGGTGGTGAAGTCGGGTACGCGCACGATGTCGCTGTCGTTCAAGGATCTGGACACCTACATCGGCGCGCGCGCGACGCGCGGCGGCCTGCTGCCGCGCGGCTGGCAGAAGGTCGAGGGGTTGGGGGTCGAGTAAGGACTCCCGCCCTGCCGCATTCGCTCCAACGTCGTCGTCCCGCCAAATTTCATCGTCATCCCGGCGAAGGCCGGGACCCTGGCCGAGCGCCTTCCCGAAAGCAGCGACACGAGCCCTGACAGCGTGACCGCCTGGATCCCGGCCTCCGCCGGGATGACGGGATGGCGAAACAGGGCGTGGCGTCGCTGCTCCAGCACAAGGACGAACCATGCACCACGACTTCTGGCATCAACGCTGGGCCGACAACCAGATCGGCTTCCACCAGGACACGCCGACGCCGCTGATGCTCAAGCATTGGCCGTCGCTCGATGTCGCACCGGGCACGCGCGTGTTCGTGCCGCTGGCGGGCAAGACGCTGGACATGGCGTGGTTCGCCGCGCAGGGTTACGGCGTGCTGGGCGTGGAGTTGTCGCGCCTCGCGATCGAGGCGTTCTTCGCCGAACACGGCGTCACGCCCGAAACGAACGAATCGACGTACGGCACGCACTATCGCGCGGGCGGAATCGAACTGATCTGCGGCGATGCGTTCGGCCTGGATGAAGCGGCGCTGGCCGATTGCGACGCGGTGTTCGATCGTGCGGCGCTGATCGCATTGCCGGCCGACCTTCGCCAGCGTTACGTGCACGAGCTGTACGCGCGGCTTCCGAAGCATTGCCGCGGCCTGCTGATCTCGCTGGAGTACCCCCAGCACGAGAAGGACGGCCCGCCCTTCAGCGTCGTCGAGGATGAGGTGCGCGCGCTTTACGAACGCGACTGGAATGTGGAAACGCTGGAACGGCGCGACATCCTCGATACGCAGCCGCGGTTCATCGAGGAAGGCGTGACGGACCTGCACACGTCTGTTTATCGCCTGTCGCGCAAGGGCTGATCGCCGGTCTTCGTGTTGTAGCCCGGGTAAGGCCGAAGGCCGCACCCGGGGACTGTCACGCCCAACCCGGATGCGCTTCGCTTATCCGGGCTACGAGGCATCCTTCTGATCGAACCACCCACGCGGGCGAGCTATCTCCGCGTCATCCCGCGAGGCGGGAATGACGGACGAACCTCATTCCGCCGACGGCTTCTGCGCCAACCGCGCCGTCAGGTAGTTCTGGATGCCCAGCCGCCTGATCAACCCAAGCTGCTGCTCCAGCCAGTGCGCGTGATCTTCCTCGGTGTCCTGCAGCTGCACCCGCAGGATCTCGCGACTGACGAAATCGCCCACGCGTTCGCACAGCGCCATGCCTTCGGCCAATGCACCGCGTACGCGGTATTCGACTTCCAGGTCGCGTTGCAGCATTTCCTCGACCGTGTAACCGGCGACGAACGGATCCGGACGCATGTCCGGGTCGCCCTCCAGGAACAGGATGCGACGCAGCAGCGCGTCGGCGTGTTCGGTTTCCTCTTCCATCTCGTGGCCGATGCGCTCGTACAGCGAATGCAGGCCCATGTCCTCGTAACGACGGGAATGGATGAAGTACTGGTCGCGCGCGGCGAGCTCGCCACGCAGCAGGACCTTCAGGTACTCGACGACTTCGGGATGGCCTTTCATGGGGGAACCTCCTTGCAAGGCCTGCATCGTGCCCGATTGCGGCGGGCCGCGTTCTAATCGGAATCACTCGCATTGACTTTCGCGACGGGCCGGATCGCCGGCCCGCCGCGAATGCCGCTACAGCGCCGCTTCATGCACGCCCGCGACTGCACGGCCCGACGGGTCGGCCATCTTCGCGAACGCCGCATCCCACGCGATCGCCGCCGGCGAGGAGCACGCGATCGACTTGCCGCCCGGCACCGTCTGCGCGCAGGCCACACCCGGGAAGAACTGCTCGAAGATGTGGCGGTACAGGTACGCCTCCTTCGTCTGCGGAGGGTTCACCGGGAAGCGGCTCGCGGCGGCGGCGAACACGCGGTCGCTGACCTGCGCATCCGCGTGCGCCTTCAATCCATCGATCCAGCCGTAGCCGACGCCGTCGCTGAACTGCTCCTTCTGGCGCCACAGGATTTCGTCGGGCAGGTAGCCTTCGAACGCCTCGCGCAGGATCGCCTTTTCGATCTTGCGGCCGCTCGGTCCGGGCCGGACCATCTTGTGCGCGGCGTCCATGCGCATCGCGACGTCGAGGAATTCGACGTCGAGGAAAGGAACTCGCGGCTCCACGCCCCAAGCCATCATCGACTTGTTCGCGCGCAGGCAGTCGTAGTTGTAGAGCGCGTCGAGCTTGCGCACGGTTTCCTCGTGGAATTCGCGTGCGTCGGGCGCCTTGTGGAAGTAGAGATAGCCGCCGAACACCTCGTCGCTGCCCTCGCCCGACAGCACCATCTTCACGCCCATCGCCTTGATGCGGCGCGCGAGCAGGAACATCGGCGTGGATGCGCGGATCGTCGTCACGTCGTAGGTTTCGATGTGGCGGATGACTTCCGGCAGCGCATCAAGGCCTTCCTCGAAGGTGTAGGTGAAACCGTGGTGCACCGTACCCAGCGCCTTCGCCGCGACTTCAGCCGCCGCAAGATCTGGCGAACCATCCAGGCCGATCGCGAACGAATGGAGGCGCGGCCACCAGGCTTCGGTCGTGTCGTTGTCCTCGATGCGCTTGCGTGCGAAGCGTGCGGCGACCGCGGCGACCAGCGAGGAATCCAGCCCGCCCGACAGCAGCACGCCGTAGGGAACATCGCTCATCAGCTGGCGATGAACCGCGCGTTCGAAGGCCTCGCGCAGTTCCTGCCTGGATACTTCGACGTCTTTCGTCGCGGCGTGGTCGCGCCAGGGACGCTGGTAGTAACGAACCAGTTCGCCGCGTTCGCTGTCGTAGTAGTGGCCTGGCGGGAACTGCGCGACATCGGCGCAGATGTCGGCCAGCGCCTTCATCTCGGAGGCGACGCACAGGCGGCCGTCGCCGTCATGGCCCCAGTACAGCGGGCAGACGCCGATGGGATCGCGCGCGATGACGAAACGACTGCGCGCGCGATCCCACAGCGCGAACGCGAAGATGCCGTTGAGCGCGTTGAGCCACTGGCCGATGTCCTCGCGCTCGCGATACAGCGCGTTGATGACCTCGCAATCCGAGCCGGTCTGGAATGCATAAGGCGTCGCAAGCGATTGTTCGAGTTCGCGATGGTTGTAGATCTCGCCGTTGACCGCGAGCGCGAGTTCGCCGTCGGCCGAACGCAGCGGCTGCGAGCCGCCGGCCGGATCGACGATCGCGAGGCGCTCGTGCACGAGGATCGCGCCGTCGTCCAGGTGGACGCCGCTCCAGTCCGGGCCGCGATGGCGTTGTCGTTGCGAGAGTTCCAGCGCGCGCCGGCGCAGGGCCTGCACGTCGTCGCCGGGTTGGAGGCCGAAGATGCCGAGGATGGAACACATAGCGATGACTCCGTGGGCTGGGGCTTGTTTGAAGAGTCCGGCCATGGATGACCGGGCTTTTGGGACGAACAAATGAAAAAGCCCGCGCTGTTGGGCGCGGGCTTCGTGGGTGCTTAGTGCGGTTACAACGCGCTAATCACCGGCCCGCGGGAGGCTGGCGTTATTGCGGTTGTTATTGTTCAGGCCCTGCACGGGCGCGCCGCCGCGCAGGGCGGCGATGGCGGCGTAGGCAGTGGCCTGGACGGAAGACATGGGTCGATCCTGCTGGAGGCGGGCACCGCTTGCAAGGGGGGCGGCGCACGCCGATGCCGCCGTTCATCGGATAAGCTCGGCTCGGGGACAACACAGGCGACGGCCGATGATGAAGTGGATCAAGCGCGTGCTCATCGCGCTGGTGCTGGTGGTGCTGGTCGCGGCGATCGCCGGCTGGTGGCTGATGCGCGGCAGCCTGCCGCGCCTGGATGGCGAACTCGCCCTGCCCGGCCTGTCGGCGCCTGTGACCATCCAGCGCGACGCCAACGGCGTGGTGACGGTCGAGGCCGCGAACGAGAACGACGCCATGCGCGCGCTCGGCTACGTGCACGCGCAGGAACGCTATTTCGAAATGGACCTGCTGCGGCGCACCGCCGCAGGCGAGCTGTCCGCGCTGTTCGGTCCCGTCGCGATCGGCGTGGACAAGGAGCATCGCGTGCATCGCATGCGCGCGCGGGTGATGCAGAACCTGGACGCGATCCTCGGCGACAAGCGCGACATGGCGCAGGCCTATGTCGATGGCGTCAACGCCGGCCGCGACGCGTTGAAGGTGCGTCCGTGGCCGTACCTGCTGCTGCGCACGCAACCGGAGCCGTGGACGCTCGCCGATTCGGCGCTGACCGGCTACGCGATGTACTTCGACCTGCAGGACGCGCAGAACGAGCGCGAGCTGGCGATGTGGCGCCTGCGCCCGCACCTGCCGCCCGCGCTGTATGCGCTGCTCGCGCACGACGGCAGCAGCTGGGACGCGCCGGTCGCCGGCCGTCCGCGCGGCGATGCGACGCTGCCCGATGCCGCGACCGTCGACCTGCGCACGTTGCCGATGCAGGAAACCGCGAATCCCGCCGACGTGCCGAAACGCTCGGATGTGGGCAGCAACAACTTCGCCGTGTCCGGCCAGCTCACCGCGGACGGTCGCGCGATCGTCGCCGACGACATGCATCTGGGCCTGCGCGCGCCGAACATCTGGTTCCGCGCGCGGTTGCTCTATCCCGACACGCGCGCCGAAGGCGGCCGCGTCGACGCGAGCGGTTTCACCCTGCCCGGCCTGCCGGCGCTGGTGGTCGGCAGTAACGGCCATGTGGCGTGGGGTTTCACCAACAGTTATGGCGACTGGCTCGATTGGAAGCGCGTGGGCAAGTGCGGCCAGGATGCGTGCGAAGGCGCGACGCGCCACGTCGAGATCATCCGTGTCGCGGGCGGCGACGATGTGGAGTTCCCGGTAGATGAAACGGCATGGGGTCCGATCCTGCACCGCGAAAGCGACGGCAGCGGCCTCGCGCTGCGCTGGATCGCGCACCAGCCCGGTTCGATGAATCTGGGCCTGTCCGACTTCCTGCACGCCGGTTCGCTGGAAGACGCGCTGGCCGCGGCCGATCGCACCGCGATTCCCGCGCAGAACCTCGCCATCGGCGACAGCCAGGGGCGCATCACGTGGCGCCTGCTCGGCCCGATGCCGCTGCGCGGCGCCGGTTGCGATGCGACGCAGGTCATCGAACCTGACGCCTGCGCGCCGTGGCCGATCACCACCGCGAACGGCACCACGCAGCCGATAGGTTCGATCCAGCGGTTGTGGACGGCGAATTCGCGCGTGGTCGATGGCGAACGCCTGGCGCGCATCGGCGACGGTGGTTACGCCAACGGCGCACGCGCGCGTCAGATCCGCGACGACCTGTTCGCGAAGGACCGTTTCGCCGAACGCGATCTGCTCGCGATCCAGCTCGACGATCGCGCGTTGTTCCTGCAGCGCTGGTGGACGCTGTTGCGCCAGAGCGATGGCGCGACGAAGACGCCCGCGTTGCATGAACTCGCCAGCGCTGCATCGACGTGGCAGGGCCGCGCCAGTACCGACTCGACGAGCTACCGCATCGTGCGCGCCTGGCGGCTGGCGGTGCACGACCGGCTGCTCGACGGCTTGACCGCGCCCGCGCACGCGGCAATGGGCGATGCATTCGAGATGCCGAACCTCTCGCATTTCGAAGGCGTGGCATGGCCGCTGGTCACGCAGCGTCCGGCGAACCTGCTGCCGCGGCGCTTCGCATCGTGGGACGCGCTGTTCGAGGACGCCGCGCGCGAAGTGCGCGACGAACTGGCGAAGGACGGCCCGCTCCCGCAGCGCACCTGGGGCGAGCGCAACACCGCGCGCATCTGCCATCCGTTGTCGCGCGCCCTGCCCGGCTTCCTGAAGTCGCAACTGTGCATGCCGGCCGACGAACTCCCCGGCGACAGCGGCATGCCGCGCGTGCAGGCGGCGGATTTCGGCGCGTCCGAGCGCATGGTCGTTTCGCCCGGCCACGAAGCCGACGGCATCATCCACATGCCCGGCGGCCAGAGCGGCCATCCGATGTCGCCGTTCTGGGGCAAGGGGCACGAGGACTGGGTGCACGGCCGCGCGACGCCGTTCCTGCCGGGCGAGGCGAAGTATTCGATGACGCTGGTGCCGGGGAAGGGCTGAGGTTGCTCGCCCTCGCCCCTCTCGCGTGACCGGGAGAGGGGCTCGGCCGCTTTTGTAGCCCGGGTAAGCGCAGCGCACCCGGGACCTGTCACGGCCTGCAATCACGATTTCGAAGCAACAGCGCGGCGCCGTACTGCATCGACAGTCCAACGCCCTCCCTTCGTTACCCCTCACCCCAACCCCTCTCCCGAAGGGAGAGGGGCTCAAACGCGGCTGCAATCGTTACGCCAGCAGCATCCGCTCGATCAGTTCGCGATACAGCCCCGGCAAACGCTCCAGATCCGCCACGGCGACGTTCTCGTCGACCTTGTGGATGCTCGCGTTGACCGGCCCGATCTCGATGCATTGCGCGCCCAGCGGCGCGATGAAGCGCGCGTCCGACGTACCACCGCCCGTGCTTTCTTCCGGCGCGCCACCGCAGTAACGGCCCAGCACCGAACGCGCCGCCGCGCGCAGCGGGCCTTCCGGCGTGTAGAACGGTTCGCCGCCGCGATGCCAGCGGATCGTGTACTCCAGCCCGTGCCTGCGCAGCACGTCCTCGCACTCGCGTTCGAGCTGCTCGGCACGCCAGTTCGGGTTGAAGCGGAGGTTGAACAGCGCCTGCAGCTCCCCCGGAATCACGTTGTTCGCGCCCGTCCCCGAGTGGATGTTGCTGATCTGCAGGCTCGTCGGCGGGAAGGTTTCGAAGCCGTCGTCCCAGCGGCGCGCGGCGAGTTCGGCCATTGCCGGCATCGCCTGGTGGATCGGATTGCGCGCCTTCTCCGGATACGCGACATGGCCCTGCACGCCAATCACATTCAACGTCGCCGACAAGGTGCCGCGACGCCCCACGCGCAGCAGGTCGCCCAGCGTCGCCATCGACGAAGGCTCGCCGGTGACGCACCAGTCGATGCGCTCTCCGCGCTTGCGGAACGTTTCTGCCACCTGGCGCACACCGTCGACGGCATCGCCTTCCTCATCGGATGTGACCAGCAGCGCGACGCGACCCGGATGGTCCGGATGTGCGGCGACGAAACGCTCCAGCGCGACGACGAACGCCGCCACGCTGCCCTTCATGTCTGCCGCGCCGCGACCGTACAGCACGCCGTCGCGGATTTCCGGCACGAACGGATCGCTGCTCCACGCTTCGCGCGGACCTGGCGGCACCACGTCGGTGTGGCCGAGCAGCACCAGCGTCGGGCCTTCGGTGCCGTGCACGGCCCACAGATTGTCGACGTCGCCGAAGCGCAGCGATTCGCAACGGAAGCCCGCCACCGCCAATCGACGCGCGATCAACGCCTGACAGCCCGCGTCGTCGGGCGTCACCGACGGGCGCGCGATCAGCTCGCGCGTGAGAGCGAGGACGTCGTCGGCAGCATTCAGATCAACCAAGGGAACCCACTCCGAAACGCTTCTTGAAGCCGTTGTCGCTGAAGCCCTGCGCGATCGAACCATCGTCGGCGACGACCAGCGGGCGACGGATCAGCTGCGGGTATTCCTTCAGCAGCAGCTTCCATTCGGCGTCCGAGCCCGGCGTCTTGCGGTTGTCCGGCAGCGTGCGCCACGTCGTGGACGACTTGTTGATCATCGCGTCCCAACCGCCGAGCTTGTCCTTCCAGTCCACCAGCGTATCCGGCGCCTGGCGCTGGTCGCGGTAATCGACGAAGGAATACGCGACGCCGAAGCGTTCCAGCCACTTGCGGGCCTTCTTGCAGGTGTCGCAGTTGTTGAGTCCGTAAAGAGTGGTCACTGGATTCTCACGAAGCTTGTCGGGCCCGGTCGATGCGCACGATGAGCGCCTCGGCCAGCGGATGGCGTGCGAAGGGATTCAACTGGAACCGCGCCTTCGGGAAGAAGCTCACCTCGTCGCCCAGTCGCCCCGCCTTGCGCAGCCGCAGCGTCACCAGTTTCGGGTTGGTGTACCGCTGCAGGTCGACGTTGATTACTTCACTCAGGGCGATGCGCTCCTCGACTCCGCCTTTGCGCACTACCAGGAAAGCGCCGCCGTCGCGAACTTCGTCGGCGATGTTCCAGAGGAACTTGCGCATGACGAACAGCCCGACCGCGACCATCACGACCGGCATGACAAGGAACGCCGCCGGATCCCTGGCCATCGCGCCGTGGGTGAATGCCATCGCGAACCACAACACGATGAAGCCCACCCACAAGACCGGGAAGGCGTACTTCATGAAGAACGTCATGCCCGAAGAAATCCGCTCCATGTCCTCCCCCTCTCGCAGCGATTACTCGGCCAGCCCGCGCAGCAACTCGTTGATGCTCGTCTTGCTGCGCGTCTTCGCATCGACCTGCTTGACGATGACGGCGCAGTAGAGCGAATGCGTGCCGTCCTTCGACGGCAGCTGGCCGGAGACGACGACGCTGTACGGCGGCACGTAGCCGTAGGTGATCTCGCCCGTCGCGCGGTTGTAGACGCGCGTGCTCTGGCCGAGGAACACGCCCATGCCGATCACGCTGTGATGGCCGACGACGAAGCCTTCGACGACTTCCGAACGCGCGCCGATGAAGCAGTGGTCCTCGATGATCGTCGGGCTGGCCTGCAGCGGTTCCAGCACGCCGCCGATGCCGGCGCCGCCGGAGAGGTGGCAATGCTTGCCGACCTGCGCGCACGAACCCACCGTCGCCCAGGTATCGACCATCGTGCCCTCGCCGACGTGCGCGCCGATGTTGACGAAACTCGGCATCAGCACGACGTCCTTGCCGATGTGCGCGCCGCGACGCGCGACCGCGCCCGGCACGATGCGCGCGCCCAGCTTGCGGAAGTCGGATTCGCCGAAGCCTTCGAAACGCGACGGCACCTTGTCCCAGTACGGCGACGGCGCGCCGTCGACGACCTGCATCTCGTTGACGCGGAAGTACAGCAGCACGGCCTTCTTCAGCCACTCGTTGACCGTCCAGCCGCCCTTGCCGTCGGGCTCGGCGACCCGGAACTCGCCGGTTTCCAGGCCCGAGATCACGCGCTCGACCGTCGGACGCGTCGAGCCTTCGATCTCGTCCAGCGTCAGCATCGCGCGGCGCTCGAACGCGCTGTCGACCATGAACTTCAGTTCGTCCACGCCCGGGCCGGCGGGCACGACCTTCTTGCGCACGGTCTTGCGGGCGGTCTTCTTCTGTACAGCCATTCAACAGTCTCCTTCGAGGCAGGCGAGCAAGGCCTGGCGCAGCGCCTGCCGTTGCGTTTCGTCGAGCGCGCCATCGCGCCCGTCGTGATGGGGATGGGTGATCTGGAACACGTCTTCCGCGCGTTCGCCGAACGTGGCGATGCGCGCGTCGTGCACGGCCAGGCCCTGGCTGCGGATCGCATGCGTCACGTCCGCGAGCAGGCCCGGCCGATCGGTGCACACCAGGCTGAGCATCGTGCGCGTGCCCGCTTCGCTTTCGAGCGTGTCGAAACCGATCTGCGGTGCGATGCGGAAATGCCTCAGGTGGCGCGGCTGCGCGCGACGCGCGGGCCTGATGCGTTCGAGTTCGCCGGCCAGCGCGGCGCCGAGGCGCTGCTCGACGTCTTCGGTCGATGGCGGGCAACGCGGATCGATCGGCACGACTTCGAAGCTGTCGAACACCATGCCGTTGGGGCCATCGAGCACGCGCGCCTGCTGGATCGCCAGGCCCGAACGATCGAGCGTGGCGACGATCGCGGCGAACAGGCCCTCGCGGTCGGGCGAATGCACGAACACTTCCAGTGCGCCGGCGTGCTCGCCCAGCGCACGCGCACGCACGCGCGTCTGCCCGGCTTCCACGCCGCGCAGCGATGACGCCTGCCATGCGATCTGGTCGGGACGTCCGCGCTGGAATCCGACTTCGGGCATGCGCGCGAACAACGCATCGACCTGTTCGTCGCCGATACCCATCGTGGCGAGCATCGCGCGCGCGGCATCGCGCGTTTCGTTCGCGCGTTCATCGCCCGCGACCGGATGCTCCAGCCCGCGACGCAGCGCCAGGCGCGTGGCGGTGTAGAGATCGGCGAGCAACCGGTCCTTCCACGCATTCCACAGCTTCGGCGACGTGCCGGCGATGTCGGCGCAGGTGAGCAGATAAAGGTGATCGAGCCGTTCGCGATCGGCGACCTTGCCGGCGAAGCGGTGGATCACTTCCGGATCGGCGATGTCCTGTTTCTGCGCGGTCACCGACATCAGCAGGTGCTGGCGCACCAGCCATTCCACCAGCGCGCCGTCGGCCTGCGACAGGCCCATCGTTGCGCAGAAGATGCGCGCATCCTCTGCGCCGAGTTCGGAATGATCGCCGCCGCGGCCCTTTCCGATGTCGTGGAAGAGCCCGGCAAGCAGCAGCAGTTCCGGCTTGCGCAGGCGCGGCCAGATTTCATGCGCGATGCTGAAACGCTCGTCCGCGATGCCCGAGGCGAAGCGCGCGAGATTGCGCAGCACCGCCAGCGTGTGCTGGTCCACGGTGAAGACGTGGAACAGATCGAACTGCATGCGGCCGGAGACTTTCGCGAACGCGGGAATCCAGCGACCGAGCACGCCCAGGCGCGCCATGCGTTCGAGCGCGTGCACCGGATGCGGACCGCGCAGCAGCGCGATGAAGCGCTCGCGCAATGCCGGTTCGGCCTGCTGGAACGCGGGCACGCGCGACAGCGATTCGGCGAGCGCGCGCGCCGTGCGCGAATGCAGGCCGCGCACGGCATCGTGCGAGGCCCACACGGCGAACAGCGCGAACACGTCGTACGCATCGCGCGGCCAGTGCGGATCGCGCGCGGCGAGGTAATCGCGGCGCAGTTCGAACGCGTGGTCGATGGCGATCGGCGTGCTTTCGCCCTCGATCTGTTCCTCGAATCGTTGCAGCAGGCGCTCGCCGATGCGCAGCACCAGCGCGGCGCTGCGGTAGAAGCCCTGCATCATCTGCTCGACGGCGAGGTTGTCGGCGTTGTCGACATGGCCCAGCCGTTGCGCGAGTACTTTCTGGTAGTCGAAACGCAGGCGTTCCTCGCGCTTGCCGGCGACCAGGTGAAGGCCGAAGCGAAGGCGCGACAGCGCGCGGCGTTCGCGTTCGAGCGTGGCCAGTTCGTCCTCGCCGAACTGGCCGATGGCGACCAGCGATTCCAGGTCGCCCGTGCCGACGATGCGCAGCGCCATCCAGCGCAGCGTCTGCACGTCGCGCAGGCCGCCGGGGCCTTCCTTGAGGTTGGGCTCGAGGTTGTCGGCGGTGTCTTCGTAGCGCGCGTGGCGCAGGCGCAGTTCCTCGCGCTTGGCGGCAAAGAACTCGCGCGCGGGCCACACCAGGCTGGGTGCGATCGCCGCTTGCAACGCATGCAGGTGCTCGATCTGCGCGATCAGCGGACGCGCTTCCAGCATCGAGGTGAGCACGGTGATGTCGGCCGCCGCTTCCGTGCACTGCGTCGGCGAACGCACGGCGTGGCCGACCGGCAGGCCGGCGTCCCACAGTAGCGCGACGAAACGCGACAGCGCTTCGGCATGCGCGGCCTGCGCTCCGGGTTCGGCCAGGACCAGCAGGTCGATGTCGGATTGCGGGAACAGTTCGGCGCGACCGTAACCGCCCACGGCGAACAGCGCCAGCGGCGCGTCGTCTGGAATGCAGGCCTTCCATGCGGCGCGCACCTGCGCGTCCATCGCGCCTGAGCGCGCGGCGAGCAGGCGGTCGATGTCCGCGTTCGCCGCGTCGGTGGCCTGGGCGTCGAAGGCCTTGGCGAGGCCGGCGTCTACGTTCGCGATGGCCGCGCGGATGGCCGCGGCCGGTTCGACGCTGCCTTGCGCCGCCGAAGGCTCATCGACGGCAGCGGAAGGCTCTGTCATAGGTCGTTGTCGTCGCCTGGCACGCGAGTGAGGATTTCCACGCCGTTGTCGGTAACGACGACCGTGTGCTCCCACTGCGCGGACAACTTGCGGTCCTTGGTGACCACGGTCCAGCCGTCGGGCAGCAGCTTGGTGTAGCGCGTGCCCTCGTTGATCATCGGCTCGATCGTGAAGGTCATGCCCGGCTTCAGCACCAGGCCCTCGCCTTCGCGGCCGTAATGCAGGACCTGCGGATCCTCGTGGTAGATCTTGCCGATGCCGTGGCCGCAGTACTCGCGCACCACGCTGAAGCGCTCGGCTTCGGCGTACTGCTGGATCGCAGCGCCGATGTCGCCCAGGGTCGCGCCCGGCTTCACCGTGCGGATGCCGCGGAACATGGCCTCGCGGGTCACGTCGACCAGGCGCCTGGCCATGACCGACGGGTTGCCGACCACGTACATGCGGCTGGTGTCGCCGTGCCAGCCGTCCTTGATCACGGTGACGTCGATGTTGACGATGTCGCCGTCCTTCAGGACCTTGGCCTCGCTCGGGATGCCATGGCAGATGACGTTGTTGACCGAGGTGCAGACGGTCTTCGGGAATCCCTTGTAGCCGACGTTGGCCGGGATCGCCTTCTGCACGTTGACGATGTGATCGTGGCAGATGCGGTCCAGTTCCTCGGTGGTCACGCCCGCCTTGACGTGCGGCGCGACGACCTGCAGCACCTCGGCGGCCAGGCGGCCGGCGACGCGCATCTTCTCGATCTCTTCGGGGGTCTTGATGGTGATGGGCATGCCGGCATTATGGCCCATCCGCGGTCCGTTCAGGCTTTTTGGACACCCGAAGTTGCCCGTAACGCTCTGTTGCGGCTACAATTCCGCGGCTCAGCGACCGGCCCCGTGCCGATCCTGCCGCCCACGCCAGGGCGAAAGCGCACCGGTCCCGTCCGGACGCAGGCGAATACACACCC
>Ga0209257_1001233_pt1 | contig 31780 bp, 31 predicted proteins | sample AraplaCvi_mCL_r2_FD_184277 | JGI IMG/M metagenome (GOLD analysis project Ga0209257, IMG submission 184277) | Arabidopsis root microbial communities from North Carolina, USA - plate scrape MF_Cvi_mCL_r2 (SPAdes) (version 2) | ecosystem: Host-associated > Plants > Roots > Endosphere | place: USA...
CTCCGCGGGGCTATGTAGCTCAGCCGGTTAGAGCACAGCACTCATAATGCTGGGGTCGGTGGTTCGAGTCCACCCATAGCCACCATCCGCGAGAGAACACACAGAACCCGCAGCCATGCGGGTTTTTTGTTGCCTGTTCCCCGGGGCGCCGCTGCCGCCCCCTGCCGCCCGTTGCCGCAGTCCGCAAGTTGATGAGAATCATTTGCGTTTGAGTGACACCGCTGCCCATAATCCGCCCCCTCATTCATAGGGGAAGCGGACCGATGTCCCGTTCCATGCGTTGCCGCCGACTGGCGGTCCTGTCGCTGCTGGTGCCGACGGCACTGGCTTCCGCCATCGCCAACGCGCAGCAAGCCGGCGACCAGGCGCACGCGCTCGACGGCGTCACCGTCATCGCCGAACGCGCGACGACCGCGACCAAGACCGACACCCCGCTGACCGAAACCCCGCAGTCGGTCAGCGTCGTGACCTCGGCCCTGTTCACCGATCGCGGCGCGCAGAACCTGCAGGAAACCCTGCGCTACAGCGCCGGCGTCACCGCCGATGCCTGGGGCCTGGATACGCGCGCCGACGCGAGCACGATCCGCGGCCTCGACCCGGTGCAGTACGTCGACGGCATGCGTCGCCTCTACAACTTCAGCCCGATGGCGCGTCCGGAGGTCTACGGCCTGGAGCGCGTGGAAGTGCTGCGCGGCCCGTCGTCGATGCTGTACGGCGCCGGCGCGGCGGGCGGCATCATCAATGCGATCAGCAAGCGCCCCAGCTTCCAGGATGGCGGCGAGATCGGCCTGCAGCTGGGCAACTTCGATCGCCGCCAGCTGCAGGGCGACGTCACTGGCCAGCTCGGCGATTCGGGTAACCTCGCCGGCCGCCTCGTCGGCGTGGTGCGCGACTCGGGCATGCAGACCGACGAAATCGACGACGACCGCGTCTACATCGCGCCGTCGATCACCTGGCGCGGCGAGCGCAGCAACCTCACCGTGCTCGCGAGCTACCAGCGCGACAAGACCGCGTCGAGCCAGCAGTTCCTGCCGGTCGTGGCGACCCTGCACGCGCCGCCGGGCCGCAGGCTCGATCCAGGCACGTTCCTGGGCGACAAGGATTTCGACAAGCTCGATTCGCGCGTCGCGAGCGCGACGGTGTTGTTCGACTACGCCTTCAACGACGTGGTGACGTGGCGTTCCAACCTTCGCTACATCGACGCGAAGACCGATTTCCGCGAGATCTTTCCGGACACCTACAGCAATCCGGAGAATCCGTTCATCGATGAGGACGGACGCATCCTCAACCGCCTCACCTACGGCGTGAAGCCGGACAACCAGATCCTCACCGCCGACAATTCGCTGCAGTTCGATTTCGCGACCGGCGCGTTCCAGCACGTATTGCTGGCCGGCGTGGATTACACGGATTTCCGCGAGCAATCGTCGACCTTCTCCGGGGTCACTACCCCGATCGACATCTACAACCCCGTCTCCACCGGCGTGACCATTCCCGATTACGCCGCCCTGCCCGACCAGCGCAGCACGCAGACTGGTGTGTACGTGCAGGACCAGATCCGCTGGGCCGATCGCGTGACGATGGTCGCCGGCGCGCGCCGCGACCGCGTCGTGTCGAAGACGCATGGCATGGACGACCAGACCGACAACGAGACGACCTGGCGTGTCGGCGTGATCGGCGACGTCGGCGCCAACGTGTCGCCGTACGTGACCTACACCGAATCGTTCCTGCCCGTGCTGGGGCAGGATGTGTACGGCAATCCGTTCGTGCCGATGCGTGGCGAGCAGATCGAGACCGGCGTGAAGTGGCAGCCCATGCGCAATGCGCTGGTCACCGCGGCGTTCTACCGGATCACCGACACCAACCGACAGACCAACGATCCCGAGAACGTGCTCAACGTCGTGCAGACGGGCGAGATCGAATCCAGGGGCTTCGAGCTGGAAGGCGCGTTCGTGTTCGCGAACGACGTCACCGTCACCGCCAGCTACAGCCACAGCGAAGCGGAAGTCACGCGCAGCAACATCGAGTGGGAAGTCGGCCGTCACCTGAACGACACGCCGCAGGACCTGGCTTCGATCTGGCTCGCGAAGGGCTTCCAGGTCGCCGACGACATGACGCTGCGTGCCGGCCTGGGCGGCCGTTATGTCGGTTCAACCGTGTCCGCCGGCCCGACCACGTCGATCCGCTCGCCGGGCAACACGCTCGCCGACGCGATGCTCGAACTGCAGCTGCCCAGCTGGGTGTTCTCGTTGAACATCACCAACCTGTTCGACAAGGAATACTTCGGTCCCTGCCGTTACTTCGGCGACTGCTTCACCGGCAATCCGCGCACGGTCGTGGGTACGGTCAGCTATCGTTTCTGATCGGGGCACAAGGACGCCGTCATGCAACGCAGCACGCTCAAGGCATGGTTCCTCGTCCATAAGTGGACGAGCCTGGTATGCACGGTGTTTCTGTTGCTGCTGTGCCTGACTGGCCTGCCGTTGGTGTTCTGGGAAGAGATCGGCCACCTCACCGGGGCCGATCCCGACGTCGCGCCGGCCGCGGTCGGCGCGCAGCCGCAGAACCTCGACGACCTGGTGAACCAGGCGCTCGCGAAGTATCCCGGCGATGTGCCGCTGTTCTTCGGCTGGGACGATCATTCGCCCAGCGTCTACGTGAACACCGGCGCGCGTCCGGACACGCCTCCGCCGGAAATGCACACGGCGATCCTGCATCAGTACACCGGTGAAGTCCTGCCGGCGCCGCAGTTCAACGAAGGCGTGATGTATTTCATCTACCGCCTGCACACGGACGTGTTCGTCGGCCTGCCGGGCATGCTGTTCCTCGGCGCGATGGCGTTGTTGTTCGCGGTTGCGATCGCCTCCGGCGTCGTGCTCTACGGACCGTTCATGCGCAAGCTGTCGTTCGGCACGCTGCGCACCGGACGCAGCCGTCGCCTCGCGTGGCTCGACCTGCACAACGTGCTCGGGATCGTGACGTTGGGCTGGGCCTTCGTCGTCGGCATCACGGGCGCGATCAACACGCTGGCGAAGCCGCTCGAACAGGCGTGGCAGACGGAGCAGCTCGGCGAATTCGCCACGCGCTACGAAGGCCGACCGCGTCCGACGACGTTCGCCTCGCTCGATGCCGCCGTCGCCACCGCGCGCGCCGCCGAACCCGGCATGACGCCCGCGTTCGTGAGTTTCCCGGGCACCGGCTACAGCGGCGACCATCACTATGGCGTTTTCATGCACGGCAACACGCCGTTGACCGAACGTCTGTATCGCCCGGTGCTGATCGACGTCGAAACCGGCGACGTCACCGCGCGTCCGCAGCTGCCGGGCTACATGACCACCCTGCTGCTCTCGCAGCCGCTGCACTTCGGTGACTACGGCGGCATCGTGCTCAAGGTGCTCTGGGCGTTGCTCGACCTGTTGACGATTGCGGTGCTGGTGAGCGGCCTGTACCTGTGGTTCAAGCGCGGCAGCACCGAAGCGCGAGTGACCGAAATCGAACGCAGCGGCCTGACTGCCGAAGCCGGAGCCGCGCGATGAGCCGGACCGCGAATGCGCCGCGCAGCCCCTTCATCGCGCCGGCGTGGATCACCGTCGCCAGCATCGTCGGCCTGGTCAGCGCGCTGCTCGGTGACGGCGTGTTTGATGTCGTCTCGTGGCTGGTGTTCGGCTCGCTGATCGCCCTCTTCATCCGCGCCTGGATGAAGCGCGAACGCGGGCGCTGAGGGCGCTTCAACGCAGACGGTCGAAACCGAACAGCGTCTGCAGCGGGTGCGGGCGCCGTTCCAGTCGTGCGCGCATCAGTCCCGCGCCCAGCATGCTGTAGACGATGCCGTTGCCGCCGTAGGCCATCGCGAACAGCACGCGTGGTCCCCACTGTGCATGCGGCCCGAAGAACGGCAGCCCGTCCTTCGTCTCGGCGAACGTCCCGGCCCAGGCGAAGGACGGCTTCATCGACAGGTGCGGAAACAGTTTCGCGACGCGCTTCATCAGCATGTCCGCCTTCTTGTCCACGCGCGCGTCGCGCCGTTTCGGAATGTCGACCGCATCGTCCTCGCCGCCGACGAGCAGCCGCGAGTCGCCCGTAGAACGAAGGTAGAGATACGGTCGCGCGGTTTCCCAGAGCATGGTGTCCGCGAGCGCGCCAAGCTCGACAGGCTCGGTGATGCAGGCATAGCTGCTGCGGTTGCTTGCGACGTCCTGCCTGATCCAGCGCTGCGCCTCGTAGCCGGCGGCGACCACGACGTGTCGCGCCGTGACGCGCGCGCCCTCGCCGCTTTCGAGCACCACCTGGCGCGACCCCACCTGCACCGGTTCCAGTCGCGTGCGGCCATACACGCCGCCGCCACGGCGTTGCAGGCGCTGCAGCAGGCGATGCGCAAGCCGGTAGGGATCGACGCGCGCCGCAGTATGGGTCAGCAGCCCCGCCGGCGCGTCGAAGCCGTGATCGCGCACGATGTCATCCCGATCAAGCCAGTGCGTGTCGAGCCCCGCGCGCCGCCGCGCTTCATACTCCGCGCGCAACTTGCGCACGTGCCATCGGTTGCTGGCGAAATACAGACTGTCGCTGCGCCCGAAGTCCACGTCGCGAACGCCGCGGGCGAGGTCACCCAGCATGCCGATGGCGTCCTCGCATGCGCGATAAGCCATTGCAGCAGGTTCTTCCCCGAACTGGCGCGAAAGATCGGTCAGGTGCGTGTCGATCTCGTACTGCAGCAACGCCGTGCTTGCCGCGCTGCTGCCCCAGCCGACGTCGCGCTGTTCGAACACGGCGACGTCGAAGCCCGCGCCGGCGAGTCCATCGGCGATGATCGCGCCGGTGATGCCGCCGCCGATGACCGCGACTTCGCAGCGTAGGTCCACCTGCAACGGCGCATGCGCATGCATCAGGCCGTTCTTGACCGCCCAGAACGGGTATCCGCTTTTCAGGTCCATGCCGCGCCCGTCATGCGCGGGCGTCGCGCGACTTGCGCCGCGCCGCGACGAACTGTCCGACGATCGCCGTGACGAGGATCGCCGCGTTCGTGGCAACGAAGACGAGGTTGCCGACCATCAGGCTGTAGGCGACGAACCCCGCCGACGCCACGCACTGGCCAACGAACAGCCAGCGCGAGACGCCCTGCGCGTTCTCGTCATGCGCCATGGTGACGATCTGGCGAACCAGCGTCGCCAGCAGCACGATCGACGCGAGCCAGCCGATCACGTCGGGGTTCATGCAACGCGTCCGTCGTTGCCGCCCGGGATCAGCCCAGCGCCTCGAAGCCGTGCTTGAGGCGGCTCATCTCGTCGTGGCCCTTCTTGACCGACGCGTAGGCCTTGTCGATGACATCGCGCGCGGACGGCGTGAGTTCAACGTCCTTCACCGCATCCTCGTACTTGTGCTTGATGTGGTCCTCGCCACGTTCGACTTCCTTCACCACCGCCTCGTCGCCCTTCGACAGCGCAGCCCGCAGGTCGACGAACACGCGGTGTGCCGAGGCCAGCACGGTGCCATCGTCTTCGGGCTTTCCACCCTTCGAGACGACGTACGCCTGCAATGCCGCGGTGGAGGCCTGGCGCTCGCTGGCGCGGCGCTCGAACAGCGTGCGCAGCGTCGGGTTCTGCGCTTCCTTCGCGGCTTCGCGATACCCGTCGACGCTGTCGATGGTGGTTTCAATGAGGCTGTTCACGACGCGCAGATCATGATCTTTGTTGTCCATCTGGAAGCTCCTGTTACGGGTTTGGATGCTTCGATCATGTGTGCGCATCGGCGACGAAATCGTGAACGAGATGCGCTTTCGCGTTTCGTTCATCGACTCTCACGTTCGCATCACGACGCTTCATCGAGTCTTTAAATCCAGCGGTTTTTCAACATAACGGCATGCGCATGAACCACAACGGGCGACTCATCCTGATCGTCGAGGACCACCTTCCCATCGCGGAAATGCTCGGCGGCTATTTCGAATCCGGCGGCTACGAAGTCGACTTCGCCCGCGATGGCGTAGAGGCATTGCGGTTGTCTGCGAACAACCCCTACGACGCGATCCTGCTGGACAGGAACCTGCCGCGCATCGATGGCGTGGAGGTCTGCCGGCGCATCCGCACGGAGCAGCGCCGTACGACGCCCATCCTCATGCTGACTGCGCGCGACACCATCGAAGACCGCGTGGAAGGCCTGGAAGCCGGGGCGGACGACTACCTGACCAAGCCGTTCTCGATCGAGGAACTGGAGGCGCGCCTGCGCGGCCTCATGCGCCGATCGCGCAAGGCCGCGAGCGAGCCCATCCGCGTCGGCGACCTGGTGCTGGATCCGCATGCGATGAGCGCCGAACGCGCCGGCGTGCCGATTCATCTGACGCCGATCGGCTTCCAGATCCTGCACCTGCTGATGCGTGAAGCGCCGCGCGTCATCAGCCGAGAAGAGATCCAGCGCGAGGTATGGCGCGACGAACCGCCGGATTCGGATTCGCTGCGCAGCCACCTGTACATCCTCCGCAAGGCGATCGATCGCGGGCACGACACCCCGCTGTTGCAGACGATTCCCGGAATGGGCTTCCGCATCGGCGAACATCCCTCGGCCTTCACGGCATCGCGCAGCCAGCGTGAAGGCGTGGCGATGCGCGGCTAGCGGCGAGCCGCGAACCGCCGCCGGGCCGGATCGGGTAGGCTGGGCGGCCACGCACGCCCAGGAAGCGCGCCGATGTCGCTGGGCCCCGTTCGATCCCATCTACGACGCGCCACCGCGTCGGCGCACGGCCGTGTCGATGCACTGCTTCCGCAGGGCGTGTCGCGTCATCGCGATTACGCGGCCTACCTGCGTGCGATGCATCGCTTCGTCGCGTCCAGCGCCTTGCCGGACGGTGCGCGCGAGCGCTATCTCCCGCTGCTCTCCGACGATCTGCGCACGCTGGGCATTGCTGGCGAGGCCGCCAGCGCGCATCGGGATCCAGTCGATCCTGAACCACCCAACCCTGAACCGGACGATCGCTACGAGCGCCTGGGCTGGGCCTACGTGTTCGAAGGATCGTCGCTCGGCGCGCGCATGCTGCTGCGCCAGGCGGCCGCGCTTGGATTCGACGATCGTGCCGGCGCGCGCTACCTGAACGAGCACGCCGGCTCCGGCGAGTGGGCCCACCTGCTCCGGCAGCTGGAAGACGCCGCGCCCGACGCCGGCCAGCTGGACCGGATCGTCGTCGCGAGCCACCGTGCGTTCGCTGCCGTCGAAGTCGCATTGCTCGATGCCCTGCGCATCGAAGAGGAGCGTTCATGAACATCGCCAACGCCACCGAGGCGGACATCTGCGCGCGCGAGCCGATCCATCTGTCCGGTGCGATCCAGCCCCATGGCTATCTCATCAGCTGCAGCTGGCCGGACTGGACGGTGCGCCACGTGTCGGCCAACGTCGACGAACTGTTCGACCAGTCGCCGGCCGCGATGCTCGGCACGTCGCTTCGCGAGCACGTCGACGGAAGCATCCTGGAAGCCATCGCCGACGCGCTGCGCTTCATCGAGCCCGGACTGGCCGCGCAGCGCGTTGCGACGACGAACATCGGCGGCCGCGGGACGCTGTGCGACATCAGCACACATCTGCACCAGGGGCTGGTGCACATCGAGATCGAGCCCCAGCAGGCCGGCATGGACAACGTCGGTTCGCTCACGGCGAACGCGATGATCGGCCGCATCGCGGGGCAGGATCCATCGCCGCCGTTCTTCCGGCAGGTCGCGGGCCTGGTGCGCGAACTCACCGGCTACGATCGCGTCATGATCTACCGCTTCCGCTCGGACGAAGCGGGCGAAGTGATCGCCGAAGAGCATGCCGACGACATGGAGCCCTACCTGGGCCTGCGTTATCCGGCGTCGGACATTCCCGTGCAGGCGCGCCATCTGTACCTGGTGAACCGGCTGCGCGTGATTCCCGATGCGGGCTACGTGCCGGTGCCGATCGAACCGGCGCGCCATGCCGGCGGCGCGGCGCTGGACCTGTCGCACCATGCATTGCGCAGCGTCTCGCCCGTGCACCTGGAGTACCTGCGCAACATGGGCGTGGGCGCATCGATGTCGATCTCCATCGTCGCCGGCGGCCGCCTGTGGGGGCTGATCGCCTGCCATCACCGGACGCCGCGCCTCGTGCCGCCGGGGATTCGCGCCACGGCCGACCTGTTCGGCATGTACGTTTCGATGCGCGTGGCCGGGCACGAGCAGGCCAAGGCGATGGCGCTGTACGACCAGAGCCAGCAGCTCGGCGACGTCCTGCGCGAGGCCACGCAGGGCCGTGCACTCGCCGACGTGCTGCCGACCTATCTGCGCGTATTCGTGAAACTGCTCGATGCCGACGGCGCGATGATGGTGCTCGGCAATCGACAGATGGCCATCGGCACCGTGCCGGGCGGCGAGTCGTTCTCCGAACTCTGCGCATGGGGCGCGGCACGCGCCGGCGCGGTCGCCTTCACGCATCGCGCGGAGGACTGGCGCACCCAGGCGCGTCCCGCCGACGGCCTCGCCGGCGTAATGTCGATGGCCTTCGGCCGCGATGGCGATGGCGTCTACTGCTTCCGCAGGGAACAGGTCGAGGAAGTGACCTGGGCCGGGCATCCGCACAAGGCGACGGCTCCCACCGACGACGGCCTGCGCATCGCGCCGCGCCGCAGTTTTGCCGCATGGCGCGAAACCGTGCGTGGCGAGAGCGTGCAATGGAGCGACAGCGATCGCCGCATCGCCGAACGCCTGTACGACATCCTCATCGACCTTCACCGTCGTAGCGCGGTGAATGCCGAGGAGCAGAGCATGCTGCGACTGCGCCAGCACGTCCGCGACGAGAGCGATCGCCTGTCGCGACTGGCGGCGATGCTCGGCGACATGCAGCACCTGGACGACGAACAGACGCGTCGTCTCGCCGAGCGCATCGGGGAATTCGAGCAGCACCTGCGCGGCATCGCCGGCGGGCCGGAGCCTTCCGACGACGAGCCTTGAGTTATTCGCGACACCGGACCTGAAGCGTTCAGCCTGAACGAATCGGCGTTCGCGAACTCGTCACAACGGTTTCACGTCGCAACACCGGAAATGTGTCGGCGGTGAATCATCCTCCGTCGCGTCTTCCATTCCTGAAGCGCCCCGGCACCGCACGCGTCACGCACCACTTGGCAACGGGACTGTCGGGAGGGAAGGACGATGTCGAGCAGGCCACTTCTGCCCTGCCGCGACGACGCGACAGCGCGCCGACCGCGCCGCAGTGCGCGTCCGCGCACGGCCGGCGACTTCCGCCCCTGTAGCCAGACGAACTGCATGCAAACACACGCGTCGCCGCGCCTGCACGGCCGGTGACGCGTCGCCGTGGCCGCGCGTCGTGCGGCCGTCGCTACATCGAGGAGGTGCGCAATGCGTCGTTCTTCGTTGTCCGTCGCCATCGCCGTGATGGCCTGCATCGCCGCACCGACGTTCGCCGCCGGGCAAAGCGGGGACATCCCGTCATCGGCCATCGCCGCCACGCCCGCCGTCCAGCCCGAAGCCGTCGCCGCGCTGGAGAAGATGTCCGCCTACCTGCGCTCGCTGAAGCAGTTCGGGCTCCATGCCGACACGACGATCGACCTCGTCACTCAGGACGACCAGAAACTCCAGTTCCCCGGCACGATCGACTACAAGGTGCGTGCTCCCGACGGGCTGTACATCGGCATGAAGACCGACCGCAAGGAGCGTGAGCTCTACTACGACGGCAAGACGCTGACGGTCTACGGCCCGCGCAACAAGCTCTACGCACAGAAACCGGCGCCGCCGACGATTGCAGCGCTGCTCGGCGTCGCCGAAGACAAATACGGCATCGAGCTGCCGCTCGCCGACCTGTTCCTGTGGGGCACGGCGAAGGCGCCTACGTCATCGCTGCGTTCGGCCGCCTACGTCGGGCCGGCACGCATCGACGGCAGCATCACCGACCAGTACGCGTTCCGCCAGGACGGCGTGGACTGGCAGATCTGGATCGAAGCCGGCGAGAAGCCGCTTCCGCGCCGCATGGTGATCACCACCACCGACGATCCCGCGCAGCCGCAGTTCGCCAGCACATTGACGTGGAATACGAACGCACCGATCCGCGATTCGGACTTCGCGTTCTCGCCGCCGAAGGATGCGCATCGCATCGAACTGGTCGCCGCGCAGGAGTCCTCGCCATGAAGCGCCACGCAATGAAGCGCCACGCCTCGAAGCGGCACGCCACGACCCCGCACGCCACGAAGCCGTGGGCCAATCCGATCACTGTCGGCGCCGGCATCGGGCTGTTGGCCGGCGCGGTGGCGTTTTTCGCGGCCACCACCGATGCGCAGGCCGGTCCGCACGCACGCGGCGGCGCGCGCACAAGCGTCAACCACGCCGGCGCCGGTGGCGGGCATGCCGCGGCAGCGAACCGCACGGCGAACGTCAACCGCAACGCGAACGTCAACCGCAACACCAACGTCAATCGCAATACCAACATCAACCGCAACACGAACATCAACGTCCACAACGACGTCGACATCGACGTGGACAACCGCTGGCACGACGACTGGTACCACGACCATCCCGTCGCCACCGCCGCCGCAGTGACGACGGCGGTGGCGGTGACCGCGGCGGCCGTCGGCTCGATCGTGAATTCGGTGCCGCCCAGTTGCGTGACCACGGTCGTGAACGGCGTTCCGTACCAGCAGTGCGGAAGCACGTGGTACCAGCCGCAGTACGCCGGGACCAGCGTGCAGTACATCGTGGTGAATCCGCCGAATTGACCCTGTTCCGCACGTCCCCCTGACGGAGTGCTTATGCGAATCCATTGGTTGGTGTTGGGCGCGGCCATGGCGTGGTCCGCCGCGATGCCGTTGGCGGCGCAGAGACTGTTCGTCGCACAGGCGTCGAGTTCGAATGCCGCCCCGGCGAACATCGACGCCCGTCCGTTCCCGCGCGATTTCACCCAGAGCGGCACCACCTTCAGCGTGCACCAGCCCCAGTACGATAGCTGGAACGACAACCAGCTCAAGGGGCGTTTCGCGATGTCGGTGAACACCGGCCAGCGCACCGGCGCGGACGGCAAGTCCGAACAGACCGCCGACTACGGCGTGGTGACGTTCCAGGCGCGCACGCAGATCGACAAGGACGCGCGCGCGGTGGTGCTGAGCGACATCCAGCTGACCAACGCAAGCTTCCCCACCGCCACCGCGAAACAGGCGCAGTACCTCGACCTGGCGCGCGCGCAATTGAAGAACAGGTCGACGCTCACCGTGTCGCTCGACCAGCTCGAATCGGCGCTCGCCATCGCCGCGGTCGACGCGAAGGCGCCCGCGTCGCTTCCGGTGCGCAACGATCCGCCGGACATCCTTTTCAGCACGCAGCCGGCCGTACTGATCCTGGTCGATGGCGCGCCCGCATTGAAGCCCAGCGGCACGGCCGGCGTGCAACGCATCATCAACAGCCGCTCGCTGCTGTTGCAGCAGAACGGCCAGTACTTCACCTACATCGGCGGGCACTGGGCGAAGGCGGCGTCGCTGGACGGCCCGTGGAGTGCGGCGCCGACGGTCGATGCGAAGCTCACGCAGGCGATGCAGCAGGCCGTCGCGTCCAAGCAGGTCGATACGCTCGACAAGCCGCCGCAGGCGCTGGCGGATGCGTTCGCCAATGGTGGGATCCCGGAGCTGTTCGTGCGGACGCATCCGGCCGAACTCATCACCGTGCAGGGCGATCCGCAGTTCGTCCCCATCGAAGGAACCCGGCTGAGCTTCATCGACAACACCGGCGCGGACGTGTTCGTCGACGCGGGCGCCGACAACGCGTGGTACGTGCTGGTGTCTGGACGCTGGTTCACCGCGCCGGGCAGCAAGGGCCCATGGACGTACGTGGCGCCGAACAGGCTGCCGGCGGATTTCGCGAAGATCCCCCCGGAAAGCCCGAAGAGCGGCGTGCTCGCGTCGATTCCCGGCACGCCGGAGTCGAAGGAAGCGCTGATCGCCAACGACATTCCGCAAACGGCGACGGTGAAGAAGGCGCAGGCGAAGCTCAGCGTGACCTACGACGGCGCGCCGCAGTTCGCGAACATCGAAGGCACGTCGCTGCAGTACGCGCGCAACACCGCCGTGCCGGTCATCCGCGCGTCGAACGACAGCTACTACGCGGTCGACAAGGGCATCTGGTTCACCGCGTCTTCGCCCACCGGACCGTGGACGGTCGCGACGAGCGTCGCGCCCGCGATCTACGGCATCCCGACGAGTTCGCCACTGCATTACGTGACCTACGTGCGCGTGTACGGCAACGACGGCGACGACGTCTATGTCGGCTACACGCCGGGCTATTACGGCACGGTCGTGACCGACAACGTCGTCGTGTACGGCACGGGTTACGCCTGCACGCCGTGGGTCGGCGCGTACTGGTACGGCTGCCCGGCCACGTACGGCATGGGCGCGTATTTCGGCTGGAACCCGTGGGTCGGCTGGAGCTTCGGCTGGGGCTGGGGCTGGTACGACGGCTGGTACGGCCCGTACAGCCCGTGGTGGGGTCCGTGGTACGGACCCGCGTATCCGTACGGCTGGTGGGGCGGCGGCGCCGCGGCATGGAACGTCTACGGTCACTGGGGCAATGCCGCCGTGCGCGGCACCGCGGGCGCGTGGGCGGACCCGTGGACGGGCAATGTCGGCCGCGGCGCACGCGGCGGCTATTACAACGAAGCGACCGGCGGTCGCGGCGTCGGCCGCGCGGGCGTGAACACCAACATCTACACCGGCACGACGACCGCCGGCGCGCAGGGCATCCGCTACAACCCGCAGACCGGGCGCGTCGTCGCAGGCGGCGGGGCGGCGGCGGTGAATCCGTATACGGGCCAGGCCGCGCGCGCGGGCGAACGCACCGTGGTGAACACCAATACCGGCCGCGTGACGCAGGCGGCGGGTGGTGCGGCCATCGGCCCGAACGGCGCGGCGGCGGGCGGCGCGTTCAACACGCAGGGCCCGAACGGCGGCGACGCGCGCGGTGCCGGCGGCTTCCACTACAACGCCGACACCGGAACGATGCACCGCGGCGGCGTGGTCGACGTCAACGACAACGTCTACGCCGGTCGCGACGGCAACGTCTACAAGCACGACGAGAACGGCTGGACGCAGGTCGATCGTCCCGATCGTTCGCAGAATCTGTCGGGACAGACGCGCCAGAACCTCGACAACCCCAGTGCGCTCGACAGCGACCGCTTCGCGCGCGAACGCGGCGACCAGCGCGTGCGTGGCGATACCGGCGCGATGAACCCGGCAGCGTTCCAGCGCCAAGGCGGCGCGGCGCAACGCACGGGTGGCGGCTTCGAACGTGGCGGCGGCGGCATGCAACGGCCTGCGGGCGGCATGCAGCGACCCGTCGGCGGCTTCCGCCCGGGACTGGGCGGCGGTGGGTTCCGTGGCGGCGGCGGTCGTCGTCGCTGAGTGAAGACGCAAGCGCGGCGACGCCGAAGCGCCGCGCAGACATTCCAAGGCCATGACGAAAGCATCCTGGCCGGCAGTGCAATGGAGAGAGCAACCGATGAACACCCGCAACCTGCTCACCACCTGCATCGCGCTGGGCGTCGCCACCCTCGCCTGTCCCGCGATGGCGACCGAAGGCGCACTCGGCCGCACCATCACCGGCACCACCGTGCAGTCCTTCGCCGGCGTCGTGCCACCCACGCCGGGCTTCAACGCCGCCGTCGGTTTCGTGCACTACTCCGGCGAGATCGGCGGCTCGCGCGAAACGCCGGTGAACAACCTGCTGACGCTCGGGCTGGACGCGGACTTCGACATGGTCAGCCTCACCGGCCTGTACGTGTGGGACACGGGCGAGGGGCGCTGGAATTTCGCGTCGATGGCGACGCTGCCATTCGCAACGGTGGATGTCACCGCGAATGTCGCGATCGGCCCGCGGCAAGGCCAGGTTCGCGACAAGGCCGACTGGGATGTGTTCGATCCCTTCTTCGCGCCGATCATCGCCGGCTACCACTTCGACCAGACGCACCACATGTCGCTGGCGCTGTACATCTACACCGACTGGGGCGACTACGACCCCGACCGCCTGGCGAACCTGAGCCTCAACAACTGGACCTACTCGCCCACCGTCGGCTACACGGCGCTGATGCAGAAGGGCACGCTGGAATTCACCACCGTCGCGGCCGTCGACTTCTACACGAAGAACGACGCCACCGATTACCAGAACGGCGCCGTGTTCCGCATCGACGCGCAACTGGTGAAGCGCTTCGCCAACGGCTGGGGCGTGGGCGGCATCGGCGGGTGGATCGAACAACTCGAGGACGACGACGGCCCGACGGCCGACCACCTCAACGGCTTCAAGGGCCGCGCCTTCGCGCTCGGCCCCACGGTCAATTACACGAAGAAGTGGGACGGCGGGCAGGTCGAGTTCGCGGCGCGCTGGTTGTCCGAATTCGGCGTGAAGCGGCGCCTCGAAGGCGACCCGCTGATGGTGACGGCGACGGTCGCGTTCTGACTTCGCGTTCTGATTCCACGCATCCGGCCCCTCCTCATGACCGATCGCTTCCTTCTCGCGCGCGCACTGCTGGCCTGTACCGCCGCGTGCGCCGTTCCCGCCGCCTTCGCACAGGAAAGCGCAGACGAACTTGCGAAGAAACTGGCGAACCCCGTGGCGTCGATGATCAGCGTCCCGCTGCAATACAACGCCGACTTCGGCTACGGCAGCGAGGATGGGACGAAGCAGACATTGAACATCCAGCCGGTGATCCCGGCGTCGATCTCGGAGGACTGGAACCTGATCACGCGCGTGATCGTGCCGGTGATCTACCAGGAAGACATCGCCGGAAACTCCGGCAGCCAGTTCGGCCTCGGCAACGTGACACCCACGTTCTTCTTCTCGCCGAAACAGCCCACCGCCGGCGGCATCACCTGGGGCGTCGGCCCGGTGTTGCTGCTGCCCACCGCCAGCGACGACCTGCTCGGCGTGGACGAATGGGGCGCCGGTCCGAGCGTACTCGTTCTGCGACAAGGCAAGCACTGGACCGTCGGCGCGCTCGCCAACCACATCTGGTCGTTCGGCGGCTCGGCCAACGATCCGGACATCAGCAATACGTTCCTGCAACCGTTCTTCGCACGCCAGTTCCCGGGCGGCCGCACGCTCACCTTCAACTCCGAGTCCACCTACGACTGGGAGAACAAGCAGTGGACGGTGCCGATCAACGTCCTTTACTCGAAGGTCACGCGCATTGGCGGGCAGATGGTGAGCTTCGCCGGCGGCGTGCGCGGCTATGCCGACGCGCCGCGTGGCGGGCCGGATTGGGGCGTGCGGTTCGTCATCACGTTCCTGGTGCCGGAGAAGTGATGCGCCGGCACGGGGTGACGTCCGCCCTCGCCTTCTGCGCTGCGTTGACGTGTGGTTCCACCGCGGCGCAAACGCAGCCGCCCACGGACGACGCAACCACGCAGTCCGCGGCGGAGCCTGCGGCCAAGCCCGCAGCGAAGCCCGGATGGCGCGAACTGATGCACGACCCCAAGGACGGCAAGTTCGACATGTCGCGATGGCTGCTGGATCGCAAGGGCTTCCTGCCGGTCCCGATCATCGTCAGCGATCCCGCCGTCGGCTACGGCGGCGGCATCGCGGCGCTGTTCTTCCATCGACCCGCGGGTGCGACGACGACACGCACGACCGCCGACGGCCGCCCGCAACTCGTGCCGCCCAACATCTTCGGCGGCATGGCGATGAAGACCGAGAACGGAACGCATGCCTACGGCGGCGGCGCGATGCTGCATTTCAAGGACGATCGCTGGCGCTACACCGGCGGCGTCGCGAAGGCGTCGGTGAACCTCGACTTCTACACGCCGGGCCGCTTCACCGATCCGCTGGCGATCGGCTACAACGCCGACGGCCTGGTGTCGTTCCAGAAGATCGCGCGCCGCCTCGGCGATGAGAACCTGTTCCTCGGCGTGTCGTGGACGTACATGGACCTGGACCTGAGCTTCGACGTGGCCGACGACGCATCGCGTTTCACGCCAAGGGAACGCGCCGAGGTCACGTCGGGACTTGGCGTGTCACTCCAGTACGACCAGCGCGACAACTCGTTCTCGCCCAACAGCGGCTGGCTGGGGCAGATCGAAGGCAACTTCTACGACGACGCATTCGGCAGCGACACGGACTTCCAGAGTTATCGCTCGCATGCGTTCGCTTACCTGCCGATGGGCGGCGACCGTTTCGTGCTCGGCGGACGCGCGGACGTGCGCTGGGCGAACGGCGACATTCCGTTCTACCGGTTGCCGTTCATCGACCTGCGCGGCGTCGGCTCGGCACGTTACGCGGACACGCGCGCGGCGACGCTGGAAACCGAACTGCGCTGGAACACCACGCCGCGCTGGGCGCTGATCGGCTTCATCGGTGCGGGCCGCACCTGGGGCCGCCACAACGATTTCGGGGACGCGCCGAGCCAGGTCGCGAAGGGCGCTGGCGTGCGCTACAAGATCGCCAGCGTGCTCGGCTTGTACACCGGCATCGATTACGCGTGGGGACCGGAAGACGAAACGCTCTACGTGCAGGTCGGCAGCGCCTGGCGCTGATCGCGGACCAGAGGCAACAGCCCGTCTGCAACTCGCGCAGCCCGGCCAGGCGAAGCGCACCCGGACCGTGATGCCCACGCAAGCGGATGACGATGAAGTGGTTTGCGCTCCCCGCGCGACGTCCCGACGTCAGCGACGCGTGGGCGGCTTTCCGTCCCCGGCGTCGCCGGCCTTCAGCTTGCGTGCGCCAGGATCGCCTCGCCGCTTGTCCGCATGCTCGCGCGCCTGCCGGGCGAGACCTTCGTAGCGCTCACGAAGGCGGTCGAGTTCGGTCTGGTCCATCTCTTCCAGATCGAGCAATGTGTTCTCCGCGCGGTGGGTCGCGCGGATGAGCTCGTCGAGCTTGATCTGCATCGCCTCGGTGTCGCGGTTCTGCGTGTTCTGGATCAGGAACACCATCAGGAACGTGATGATCGTGGTGCCGGTATTGATGACCAGCTGCCAGGTGTCGCTGAAGCCGAACATCGGCCCGCTCACCAGCCACGCGACCACCACCAGCACGGCCAGCCCGAAGGCGGTGGCATTGCCGGTCCAGCGCGACGCCGCCTTGGCGAATAGCGTGAACTTCCCGTGCAGGCTCATGCGGAACCGGGTCGTTGAGGCGCGGCACGTCGCCGCGGCAGAACCTTCCACCGCGAGACGGAAAATCCGCGTGAACAGCCAGTGCGACGGCAGTGCGCGCGAGCGGCGGAACCGTCACGCGGCGTTACACCGGGGCGGTCGTATGTTCGATTCAACGACGACACCAGAGCCCGGAGGCACGCCATGTCGCAGGATCGCAAGGACCCGCCGCTGCACGACGACAAGAAGTCGCCCGGCAAACCCGAAGACGCGCGCGACCGCGAGAAGCGCAAGCAGCACGAGAGCGAGAACCAGGACCAGGCGCTGGAGGAAACCTTCCCGGCGAGCGATCCGGTGTCGCCGTTCGTGCCCGCCAAGGCACCGGACTGACCGCACGATGGCGGCCGGCGGCGTCTGGACCTCGACCGCACTTGCCACCGAACGCGCAGGCTGCGCGGACGGCGCTGGCTGCGTCGTCGAACTTCTGCTGCGCGAGCGGCGCGGCGAACACATGACGGCGACGGGACGGTGGATCGCGCAACGCGTGGCTGCGCTGCTCCAGTTCGATTACGGCGGCGTGCATTCGTCGGAAGTCCACTACGATGCGCCGCCGTTCTACATACCCGATGTCACTCTGCTCACGTCCGACGCACACGCGTTGGGCATCACCGGCCCGCAGCATCTTCTCGGCGGCGTGGTGCCCCATGCGTTCGTGGCGACGAAGACGATCACCCATCCTCTGGTCGAAGGTGCGCGCGTCACGCCGGAAGGCTGGTCGGCCGAGCTCGGCCGCGCACTCGAGGACGTCACCCTGCCCGGCTTCGCGGCCTTCAGCACGGAAGACGTCGGACGCGCGGCGCGAGTGTTGTTCGAACAGGGCCTGCCCGCGCGCATCAAGCGGGCCGATGGCATCGGCGGACTGGGCCAGTCGCTGGCGACCGAACGCAAGTCGCTCGACGCCGCGCTCGCGCACCTGGATCCGCAATCGCTCGAACGCATCGGCGCGGTCGTCGAACTCAACCTCAAGCCGGTGAAGACCTACAGCGTCGGAACGGTCGCGGTCGGTGCGCATCGCATCGCGTATCTCGGGATGCAGCGGCTCACGCGCAGCCGGTCGGGTCTGTCGGTCTATGGCGGCTCCTCGCTGTCCTGCATTCGCGGCGACCTCAACGACCTGGCCGGGACGCTGGACGACGAAGCCGAACGCCGCGTGCTGCGTTGCGCGATCCGGTACGACGCGGAGGTCTCGCGCGCGTACCCGGCGTTCTTCGCGTCGCGGCGCAATTACGACGTGGCGCTCGGCGTGGATCCATCGGGCGTTCCGCGCACCGGCGTACTCGAGCAATCCTGGCGCGTGGGCGGCGCGACGCCGGCGGAGATCCTCGCGCTGGAAGCGATGCATCGCGATCCGCTGCTGCTGCGCGTGAACGCGTCCACGCATGAAGTCCACGAGTTGATAGACCCACCGCTTGGCGCGCAGGTGTATTTCCACGGCGAGGATCCGCACGTGGGCCCGATGACGAAGTACGCCATGCTCGACGCGCAGGACGATGCGCATGGACGTTAGCCTAGAGACGGTCGAACTGGCGGTCGAACAGGAGCGCATCAGCGCAACCGTGCTCTCGCCGCCGTCGCGGATGCCGGGCGTGCTGTTCGTGCACGGCTGGGGTGGAAGCCAGGAACACGACCTGGTGCGTGCGCGCGAGGCGGCCGGCATCGGCTGCGTGTGCCTGACCTTCGACCTGCGCGGCCACGAGCGCACCGCGCGCCATTGGGAGCGGGTGAATCGCCCGCAGAACCTCGCCGACCTGCTCGCCGCATACGACTGGCTCGCCGCGCGGCCAAACGTGGATCCCGATGCGATCGCGGTGGTCGGCATCAGCTACGGCGGGTACCTCGCGGCGCTCATGACGGCGCAACGCCCGGTGCGCTGGCTCGCGCTGCGCTCGCCGGCGATCTATCGCGACGAAGGCTGGGCGCGTCCGAAGCTGCAACTGCACATCGACACGGACCTGGCGGACTACCGCCAGCGTCGCCTCGACTGGCAGGACAATGCGGTATTGCGCGCCTGCGCGGACTATCGCGGCCATGCGCTGCTGGTCGCCGCCGAGCACGACACGGTGGTGCCGCATCCGGTCATCGACAACTACGCCAATGCACTCCACCGCACGCGCTCGCTGACGCGCCGCGTGATCGAGGGCGCGGACCATGCGTTCTCGCAGAAGCCGGCACAGAAGGCGTACCAGGCGATCCTGGTCAAATGGCTGGCCGAGATGATCATGGGCGCGCGCGAGGAAGCGGCGATGGCGCGGCTGCGCGAGCGCAAGCTTCCGGAAGGCGAGGCGTTGTAGGGCATATCGAGTTCTGTAGCGCGGGTAAGCGCAGCGGACCCGGGCTGCGAGAGTGCGTGGCCGTGCGAGGCGGGACACCGGCGCAAGAAACCCATACGCCGCCCCATGCCGGGCCCGGCGCCGCCGCGACGTCGACTTCCTTTCTCCCGCCATTTCTGCGTTCTTCCGCTGCCAGCAAACGAAACGCCCGGGTGTTTGGCACCCGGGCGCTCATGTTCAAGGCGGCGAACCGCCCTGCCTCGTCTTGCGTTACTTCTTGCCGGACTTGACGATCAGCGCACTCGCGTCGACCTTCGTGACGCCCTTGATGCCCTTGGCGACGGTCACGGCCTTGTCGTGCTTGGCCTTGCTGTCGACCGTGCCGGACAGCTTCACCACGCCATTGGTGGTGTCCACGTCGATCTCGGTGCCGGGGACGTCGGACGTCGCCATCAGGTCGGCCTTCACCTTGGTGGTGATCCAGGTGTCGTTGACCGGCTGCGCGGAATCGCCTTGCTCTTCGGCTTCGGTGCGGTCCTGCGCCATGGCGGACATCGGTATCGCGGCGATCATTGCCGCGGCGCCGAAGATGGCGGCGAACAGTTTCGTATTCGTACGGATCTTCATGTCGTGGCTCCGTTGAAGGTGCGCCCAGCTTTCTGTGCGATCGCGTATCGCTGCGTGAAATCCACGATATCCGGGCGATCCGCAGCGGCGACTGTTCACCGATGCGAACCCCGCGTGTACGACCGCGGTCGCGTTCAGCGCGTGGCGCGTGCCAGGCGCGATGCGGTTTCCAGCGCGTCTTTGCTCGCAACGGCCACGTCGGGTGCGATGCCGGTGGCTTCCCAGTTCGCGTGCGTGATCGGATTGACCGGCGTGCCGTCGGAGACGAACACGCTGAAACCTTCGCCGATGTCGATCATTGCGCCGGGATTGGCCGCGCCGGCACTGCGTTCGCCGACGACGATGGCTCGCCCGGCGCTGCGCAGGGTGTAGGCGAACGACTCCGCGGCGGAGGCGGTGCCGCCATCGACGAGCACGTACAACGGTACCTGCGTGCGCGGCGTTGCATAGGGTCTGGCCGGCGCTTCGCTGAGCGATACGCCGCGCGTGCGGAACGTGTTGTAGATGTCGGAGCCCGGCGCGACGAACGCGCTGGCGAGGTAGCCGACCATGCTCGGCGATCCACCGCGGCAGCCGCGCAGGTCGACGATCATCGCGCGCGTGCCGGACAGCTTCGCGAGTGCGGCATCGATGGCGATGCGCTCGGGCGCATCGGCGTCGTCGGGTTCGAAATGCGCGAACTGGCTGAGTCGGAGGTGGCCGATGTCGCCCGGCAGGGTTTCGACGACCGCGATGCCGTGGTTCGCCGGCGGCGGCGGGCGCCGCGTACCGGAAGCCGGTGCCTGGTCCGCAGTGCCGACGCCGTCGAAGCGCACGCGGAAATGGCGGTCGAGTGGTCGCAGCCGTGTGGTCAGCGCATCGGCCAGGCCCTGCGGTGCGAGAGCGTCGAACGTGCCGGTCGCGGCCTCGCGACGCAGGTCGTCAGCGATGTCCTTCGCGCGCGCCGGGTCGAAGTAGTTCGCGGCGATGGCATCGGCCACGGCGTCGACGCGTTCGCGGGGGAGTGGCGCGGCGTGCGCGGCGAATGCGGACAGGAGCAGGACGGCGGCGATCCGGCGCAGCTTCGGCATGGCGGGGAGATCCGTATGGTTTCCCTACTGGATGCCGCGCGCGGCCGGAGCGTCGCACTGCCCCGGCGACGACCCGGCGGTACACTGCGCGCATGAGAATCTTCAAGGCCTTCACGCTCGAAGCCGCGCACCGGCTGCCCAACGTCCCCGAGGGCCACAAGTGCGCGCGCCTGCACGGGCACAGTTTCCGCATCGAACTCCACGTCGAGGGCGAGATCGACCCGCACTTCGGCTGGGTGATGGATTTCGCCGACCTGAAGGCGGCGTTCAAGCCGCTGTACGACCGCCTCGACCACCACTACCTCAACGACATCGAGGGTCTGGAGAATCCGACCAGCGAACGGCTCGCGGTGTGGATCTGGGAACAGCTCAAGCCGTCGGTGCCGCTGCTTTCTGAGGTGGTGGTGCATGAGACGTGTACGTCGGGGTGTCATTACAAGGGGTGAGCGGCCGCGCTTGCGCGCCACTGGCGCGCGCGACCGCGAACGCCCGGCCATGGATGGTCGGGTTGGGCGATCCGGAGCCTGGAGCGTGACGCCATGGATCGCAGCGGTGTCCGTGTAAAGGCGGCGCCTTTGAGGTTGGTCGTCCTTGTTCGCCCGCATCGGGAGCCCCACGCCACGGGCCTGGGTCCCGACCTTCGCCGGGATGACGAAACTCCCCTCCCCCGCACCAACGCTTACTTCACCTCAGGCCGCAACAACGATCCGAACGTGAGGTACCACGAGTTCTCGCCTTCGTCGTTGGCGCCGTAGGCGAGGAACATCGGGCCCAGTGGCGTGCTGAAACCGACGAACAGGCTGCCGGCGAGGATCAGGTCGTCGTCGACGTCGTCCTTGCTGGCCCAGGCGTTGCCCGTTTCCAGGCTGGCGCCGACGAACATCGGCAACGAGAACAACCGGCTGGTGTTGCCGGTGCGGCGGTACATCACCGCGCGCGCCAGTGCGGTCTGCGTGCCGAACAGCGCGCGCTCGTCGAAACCCGACAGGTTGAGGAAGCCGCCCAGGAAGCCCTGCGTCTGGAAGAAGTTGTCGTCTTCCAGCGCGCTGGTCAGGTGCGCGCCGAGCAGCAGGTGGTAGCGGCCCCATGCCTGCGCCCAATCGGCGGTGAGGCGCGCGACGTCGCCTTCGACGTTGGCGCCCGCGGCGTCGTGGTAGGTCTCCAGGTCCGCGCTCACGCGCAGGCCGCGCGTGGGGAAGTTGATGTTGTCCAGCGTGTCCCAGGTCGCGTTGTAGAACACGCCCGCGTACGTCTCTTCGCTGTTGGTGAAGTCGTTGGGATTGCCGATGAGCAGGTCGCCGCGATCCTTTCCTGCAACCAGCTGGGCACTGATGCGCCATTCCGGTTGCGGTGTGTAGCCGGCTTCCACCGCGACCTGGCGGCGGTTGACGCGGTACTCGGCGAGCTGCGCGTCTTCGACCCACAGCGGGAAGGATTCGTTGCGCAACTCCAACCCGGGTTTCACGTAGAACGCGCCCCTTTCGCCCAGCGGCTGGTAGAACTCCGACAGCAGGCCGGTGATGCGACCCAGCCGCAGCACGTTGCGCCACTCGGCGCCGAGGTTGTTGACGTCGTTGAACGTCAGCTCCGCCGAAACCATGTAGTTGTTGCGGCCGTTGAAATTGTCGTCGAGCTGGAAACCCAGCTTGCCGAACGCCGACCAGGGTTTCTCGGCAGGAATGATCTCCAGGCCATGCTCGCCGTTGCGCTCCACCAGGCGGTAGTCGATCTGCTGGAAGCGGCCGTCGCCGTACGCCGTGCCGATGTTCTTCTCCAGTCGCTCCACATCGAGCGGCTGGTCGATGTTCGGCGCGACCGCGCGCTCGACTTCGCGCGTGGCCGAGGGCGAACGTCCTTCGACCACGTCGAGGAAGGACACCAGCTTCGGATCGAAGTCGCGCCTGCGCTGGCTGTTGCGATAGGCCGCATAGGTGGCTTCATCCACCGACAGCGCGCGCAGTCGCGGCAGCGCCGCTTCGGCCGCGCGCTCGCCGATCTCGATCGCTTCCTTGCCGCGGTTGAACTCCGCGGCGGTGATGTCGCCCAACTCCGGAGTGATCAACACGTCGTCCGGGCGCAGCGTGGCGAGCGTCGCCTCGGTCTTCTCGCTCATCAGCGCCGAGATCATCTGGTCCATGATCACCAGCGGGTTGGTCAGCTGGTCTTCCTTGTGCAGCGGCGAGCCGACGTCGACGACGATGAGGCGGTCCGCGCCCATGCCGCGCACGACGTCCACCGGCACGTTGTCGACCATGCCGCCGTCGACGAGCAGGCGATCGCCCACGCGCACCGGCGCGAACGCGCCCGGCACCGACATGCTCGAACGGATCGCCAGCGCGAGATCGCCGTCGTCGAACACCACCTTGTCGCCGGTGATGATGTCGGCGGCCACGGCGCGGAACGGGATCGGCAGCCGGTCGAAGTCCTGGACGTTCCAGGTCGAGATCGTCAGGCGGCGCATCAGCATCAGCAGCTTCTGTCCCTGCACGATGCCCACCGGCAGGACGACGCGACCGTCGACGTAGCCGATCTCCAGGTCCAGCAGGTAACGGAAGTCGGCATCCTTGCGGCGCATCGGCTGGCCGGGACGCGGCGGGTCGTCGACGAACATGTCGGCCCAGTCGATGGTCTCGATCAGGTTCTCCATCTCGGCCGGCGTGTAGCCGGTGGCGTACAGGCCGCCGACGATGGAGCCCATGCTGGTGCCGGCGACCTTGCAGACCGGGATGCGTTCGCGTTCGAGCACCTTGAGCACGCCGACGTGGGCCGAGCCGCGCGCGCCGCCGCCGCCGAGCACCAGCCCGACGCAGGGCAACCCGGGGGGCGCGGCCGCCGTAGGCGTGGCCTGCGCGGCGGTCGCCGGACCCGGGAGGACGGCGCCCGCCAGGGCGAGGCCGGCCAACAGCGTCAGGAAGCCGGGCTTCGAAAGGCGGGGGGCGTGCATCATCGTCCGGTCATCCTGGTAGGCGATCTTGCGTGGGCAGAACCCGTTACAGCGTGATTCTGCCATCGGGCCTCAACTGCCCCAATGGGACCTGAGTCCCGGACAAACGGTTGTTGCACTGCAACAAAGCCCGCGCTATGCTGCACCGCACAATCCGAACTCCCTCCCTCCCCGGATTGCCAGGAGACACCATGTACCAGCCGTTCAACGAACAGTTCGCCGCCGCGACGCGCCAGTTCGCGGACACGGCCGCACAGGCCAACCGTCTCGCCCTCGACAACGCCGAGGCCATCTTCGGCCTGCAGCTGTCGGCGATCGAAGACCGCGTCAATGCCACGTTCGCCTTCCTTGGCGAAGCGGCCGAAGTGCGCGACTTCGACGGCTTCAAGACCCTGTGGCCGAAGGGTGCGCAGATCGCCCGCGAGAACTTCGAGCGCGGCGTCGCCACCGGCCAGGAAGTGTTCGGCCGCACGCTGAAGGCGCACGGCGCCATCACCGAGCTGGCCAAGTCGCAGTTCGAAACCGCCGCTCGCGGCGTGCAGGGCGAAGTCGAGAAGACCGTGAAGGCCGCCGCGGCCGCCGCGTCGAAGCCGACCGTCAAGTAAGCATTTCGTATCGAGTTCCACTCTCTCCTTTAGCTTTCTTTTTCCAACACTTCCGCTACCCCCTCCCAGCGGAATGGAAACCCGGCAGCCCGTGCTGCCGGGTTTTTTCTTTTGCGCGGTCGTAACGCACGCGAGCAATTCGCGTTGCCCCCGCGTGGACGACGACAGTGCAATGTGCCACCCGCTGCCGCCGCCGGTTGCGAGCTCGCACGTACGCTCTTAGGCTGCGGGGACCGGCCGGGCAAGGCCGGTGGGCGATGGGGATCGCCCGCATTCCAGGGGTTGCATTCAAATCAGGAGAGAAGCATGGGAAAGCAGTGGCATTTCCTCGTGGCGGCGTGCGCGTGCGCGCTGGCCTTCGTCGGACCGGTGGCCGCCCAGGAAGGAGGCGAGGATCCCGTCACCCAGCTGGCATGGAAGGTAGGCCCCACCGACGGTGAGATCACCTCGCGCGCGCACATCAGGGTGCCGGACGGTTACGTGTTCCTCGAGCCGGAAGGCACGCGCAAGCTCAACGAGCTGATGCAGAACCCGTCGTCCGGCGCCGACGAGTACACGCTCGCGCCGAAGGACCTGTCGTGGATGGCGTTCTTCACCTTCGACGAAGTCGGCTACGTGAAGGACGATGAGAAGCTCGATGCCGACGACATCCTCTCGTCCATCAAGGAAGGCACCGAGCAGTCCAACGAAGAACGCCGCCAGCGCGGTTGGGACACGCTGAGCATCGAAGGCTGGAGCTTCAAGCCGCAGTACGACACCAACCTCAACCTGCTCGAGTGGGCGGTGCTGGCCGAAAGCATGCCGTCGCACCACAAGGTCGTGAACTACAACACGCGACTGCTGGGCCGGCGCGGCGTGATGCAGGTCGTGGTCGTGGCGAGCCCGGAAGAGCTCGACGCCGCGGTTTCGCAGTTCAAGTCGCTGGTGCCGGGTTACGAGTTCAACGCGGGCGAGAAGTACGCCGAGTTCAAGTCGGGCGACCACGTGGCCGAGTACGGCCTGGCGGCGCTGATCACCGGTGGCGCGGCCGCGGTGGCGTCGAAGAAGGGTTTCTTCGCGGCGATCGCGGTGTTCCTTGCGAAGGCGTGGAAGCTGGTGCTGATCGGCCTGGCTGGCATCGCCGCCGCCATCCGCAAGTTCTTCGGCGGCAAGGACCAGGCGAACGAATGACGTTGCCGATGGAAGTCCTGCTGGTAGGCGCCGTCGTGGCGCTCTACCTGCAGGACGCCGCGCTGCTGCTGCACTACGACGAAGTCGCGCTGGTGCGGACCGCGCGCGGCTGGCGTGCGTCGACGGGCGGCGTCGAGGCACGCGATCGCCGCCTGTTCGTGCCCGACTTCTTCCGACCGGCGCAACCGCTGTTCCGCGCGAGCTGGCTCAGCGATCCGTTGCAGGCATCGCCGGCGACGAAGACGTTTCATTTCATGCATGCGCTGTCGGTGTTCCGGCGCCCGCTCCGCCTGCTGTGGCTGTGCCTGTTCGTCGTGTTGCCGCTGCTGCTGTGGCGGCGGCCGGATCCGCTGTGGCTGCTCACGCTCACCGCGATGGTCTACGGCATCACGGCGTGGTTGTGCCTGCGCGTGTGGCGCTTCCGTCGCGTGCTCGAACTCGACCGGCGCCAGGCGCTGTCGCTCGCGTTCGAACTGCTGTGCTGCCCGCCGCATGCACTCAACCTCGTGCGACGCCTGTCACTGCGGCGCGGCCTGCGGGAAGACGCCGTGGATGCGGTGCGTCGCCTGCTCACGACCGATGCGGCGACGCAGGTCGGCGCGCAGATGGAGCAACGCCTGGCCCATGCGCTGGTGCTGCGCGGCGACGAAGCCGTGCTGCTACGGGCGCGCAATCGATTGGAGGAACTGCGATGACCGCAACCGAAGGGGTCGTGATCCTGGGTGGCGTGGCGCTGGGCTGGTGGGCGGTGGCCGTGCTCTGGCCGAGCCTGCGCGATGGCGCGCGGAACGCGCCGGCGCCGGAACAGCCATCTCCCCCGGCGTGGCACGAGGAACTCGGGGTGTCCCGCGATGCGACGCTGGAGGAGATCACCGCGGCTTATCAGGCCCGGCGGTCAGCCTACGACGCCGACCGCATCGCACATCTCCCGCCGGAGTTGCAGTCCGCCCGCCTGGAGCAGTTGAACCGGCTTGAGCTGGCCTTCGACGCGGCGCGCCGTGACGCGGAATGGCTTCGACCGCGCGACTGACCTGGCCGTGCCCGCCGGGGCGTCGTTCGCCGGCTGGAGATTCGTGCGTATTTCGTGCATAATCCGTGCACCAAAGACCGGAGTTCCCCATGAACGCCGTGATGAAACCCCGAGCCAGCCTCGCCGAATCCCTGCGCGAGCCCGATCAGGTCTACCTCTCGCCCCGTCGCATCGGCGATGCGCTGGGCCTCCAGGTCCAGAGCCTGGCCGAACGCGCCCGGGTCAGCCGCAACACGCCGACCGCGCGGCCGCAGAACGAGCACCTCCAGCAGTACCTGCGCGATGTCGTGCGCGTCATCGCCGCCGCCGAGGATGCGGCCGGCGGCGATCGCACGCGCGCCATCTTCTGGTTCATGAACGACCCGCTGCCCGAGTTCGATTACCTCACCGCCGACGTGCTGGTGCAGGCGGGCAAGTCGCAGGTCGTGATCGACTACATCGAGTCGATTGCCGGCGGCGCGACCGGATGATCCTGCGCGGGCTGGGCGATGGCGACGCGCTGTATCGCGTCATCGTTCCACGCTGGTCGCACGCACCGACGTCAGGCGCGGGCGCCGCGCGCAAGGGTGGCCGCTTCAACCGGCCCGGGCTCGAGGCGCTCTACCTGTCGAAGGAAGCCGTCACCGCGCTGGAGGAATACCGCCAGCACGAATTGCTGCTGCCACCGGGGACGCTGGTGACCTTCCTCGTCGGGCCGTTGGTCGTGGTGGATTTTTCGGCGGGTTTCGAGGGCGATCGCTGGGAGCCGATCTGGGCCGAGTACGCCTGCAACTGGCGTCGGCTCGCGTTCGATGACCGCAGCGAACCGCCGAGCTGGGTGCTGGGCGATCTCGCCCTCGATGCCGGCGCCGCGGGCATCCTCTTTCCGTCCGCCGCGCATCCGGGCGGCACGAACCTGGTGTTGTTCAACTCGAGCCAGCTGCCCGCACGCATGCTGCGCGTGCACGATCCGGAAGGACAGCTGCCGCGCGACGCGATGTCATGGGGCGAACCGGACGACCAGGATCCCGAAACGCACGACTGAGCGATCACCGGCGCGTAAAGAAAAAGCCCGCCAACCGGCGGGCTTTTTCATGCAGCTGACGACCGGACTACATCGCCGGCCGCGGCGTGGGCTCTTCTTCCTCGTCGCGTTCGATCACCGGCTTCTCGTCCATCTTGTCGCCCAGCAGGCGACGCACCGCGACGTAGAACACCGGGATCAGCAGGAGGCCGAGGAACGTGGCGAACACCATGCCGCCGATCACGCCGGTACCGATCGCGTGACGCGAGTTGGCGCCTGCACCGCTGGAGATCGCCAGCGGGAACACACCCATGATGAAGGCGAACGACGTCATCAGGATCGGGCGGAAACGCAGGTGCGCCGCTTCGATCGTCGCCTCGCGCAGCGTCTTGCCGTGCTGGCGCTGCTCGATGGCGAACTCCACGATCAGGATCGCGTTCTTGGCCGCCAGGCCAATCACGGTGATGAGGCCGATCTTGAAGTAGATGTCGTTCGGCAGGCCGCGCAGCAGCGAGAACAGCACCGCGCCGAGCGCGCCGAGCGGCACGACCAGCAGCACCGCAACCGGCACCGACCAGCTTTCGTACAGGGCCGCGAGGCAGAGGAACACGACGAGGATCGACAGCGCGAGCAGCGCCGGCGCCTGGTTGCCCGACAGGATTTCCTGGTACGACTGGCCCGTCCAGTCGTAGCCGAAGCCCTGCGGCAGGTCCTTCTCGACGATGTTCTGCATCGCGGTCATCGCTTCGCCCGAGCTGTGGCCCGGTGCCTGCGAACCCACGATTTCCACCGACGCATAGCCGTTGTAACGCGTGAGCGACGGCGACGCGGTGATCCAGTGGCTGCGCACGATGTTCGACAGCGGCACCATCGAGGTCGCCTCACCCGCGGCCGGCTGCGTCAGCGGGCTGGGCGTGTAGAAGCGCGCGAGCGATTCCGGTCCCGTGCGATACGGCCCGTCCGCCTGCATGGTCACGCGCTTCACGCGCCCCTGGTCCACGAAGTCGTTTACGTACACCGGCGCCAGCATCAGCTGGATCGCGCTGTAGATGTCGCCCACCGACAGGCCCATCGACTGGGCCTGCACGCGATCGACATCCAGGCGAAGCTGCGGCGCCTCTTCCAGCTGGTTCGGACGCACCGCGGTCAGCGCCTTGTCCTGCGCCGCCTTGCCAAGCAGCGTGTTCTTCGCTTCCGTCAGGGCGACGCGGCCCTGGCCGCTGCGGTCCTGCAGGTACATGTCGAAGCCGCCGAACTGGCCCAGGCCCGACACCGTCGGCAGGTTGATCACGAAGATCTGCGCGTCGCGGATGCCGAACAGCGCCATGTTCGCCTTCTGGATGAATTCAGACGCGGTGACCTTGCGCTCGTCCCACGGCTTGAGGCGGATGAACGCGATGCCCACGTTCTCGCCCTGGCCGACGAAGCTGAAGCCGGCGACGGTGAAGATGCCGTCGAATGCATCCTCCTTCATCATCGTCTCGCGCACTTCGTCCAGCACGATGTTGGTGCGATTGATCGTCGCGCCCGGCGGCAGGTTGATCAGCGCGATGGCGTAGCCTTGGTCTTCCTCGGGGAGGAAGCTGCCCGGCATGCGCGTGAACAGGAAACCGGCCAGCACCACCAGTACGCCGAACACCATCATCCAGCGCGGCGCATGGCTGATCGCGTGGCCGATGTGGCCGACGTAGGTCTTGGCGACCTTGTCGTAGTACTTGTTGAAGGTACGGAAGACGAAGTTGTCGCGGTGGTGGTCGGCCGTGGGCTTCAGGAGCGTCGCGCACAACGCGGGCGTGAAGCCCAGCGCGAGGAACGCCGAGAAGAACATCGCCATCGCGATGGTGATGGCGAACTGCTTGTAGATCTCACCGGCCGAACCGCCCTGGAACGCCGACGGGATGAATACCGCCGCCAGCACGACCGTGATCGCCACGACCGCGCCGCTGATCTGCGACATCGACTTGCGCGTGGCGGCCTTCGGCGACAGGCCTTCCTCGGTCATGATGCGTTCGACGTTCTCGATCACCACGATCGCGTCGTCCACCACGATGCCGATCGCCAGCACCATGCCGAACAGGCTCAGCTGGTTGATCGTGAACCCGATGAAGTACATGCCCAGGAACGTGCCGAGCAGCGCGATCGGGATGACCAGCGTCGGGATCAGCGTCGCCCGGAGGTTCTGCAGGAAGATCAGCATCACCAGGAAGACGAGCACGATCGCCTCGAACAGCGTCTTGATCACTTCCTTGATCGAGACGGCGACGAAGGTCGAGCTGTCGTACGGCGAGAACCAGGTCACGCCTTTCGGGAACGTGGCCTGCAGTTCGTTCATGCGCTTGGTGACGGCATCGGCCACGCCCAGCGCGTTCGCGCCCGGCGCCAGCTGGATCGCGAAGCCGGCGGCGGGCTTGCCGTCCCAGCGGCTGTCGAAGCCGTAGGACGTGGCGCCCAGGCCGACGCGCGCGACGTCACGCAGCCGCACCGACGTGCCGTCGGTGTTGGTGCGCAGGATGATGTTGCCAAACTGCTCGGGCGTGCTGAAGCGGCCTTCGGCCGACACGGTCGCGGTGAAGCCCTGCTCCGCCGGTGCGGGGTCGGCGCCGATCTTGCCGGCGGCGAACTGCACGTTCTGCGCGCGCACGGCCTGCAGCACCTGCGTGGCCGACAAACCGAAGCCGCGCAGGCGATCCGGGTTCAACCAGATGTTCATCGCGTATTCGCTGCCGAACAGCTGGGTGCTGCCCACGCCCGGCACGCGTGCGATCTGGTCGAGCACGCGCGAGGCGATGATGTCGCTCAGCGAGTCGCGGTCCATCGTCTCGTCTTCCGAGCGCAGCGCGACGACCTTCAGGAAGCCTGCGTTGGCCTTGGCGACGACGACGCCCTGCTGCGTCACTTCGGTCGGCAGTCGCGGCGTGGCGAGCGCGACCTTGTTCTGCACCTGCACCTGCGCGATGTCGGGATCGGTGCCGGGCGCGAAGGTCAGCGTGATGTTCGAGCCGCCGCTGGAGCTGGAGGACGAAGAGAAGTAGACGAGGTTGTCGATGCCCGTCAGCTGCTGCTCGATCACCTGCGTGACCGCGCCCTCGGCCGTCTCGGCGCTGGCGCCGGGATAGGACGTGGACACCGTCACCTGCGGCGGTGCGATGGACGGATACGACTCGACGCCGAGGTTCAGGATCGCGAGCACGCCGCAAAGCGAGATCAGGATCGCGATGACCCAGGCGAATACCGGGTGGTTGATGAAGAATCTGGACATGGCGGGCGGTTAATCCTTCTTGGCCGGTTCCTCACCGGCGGCCTTCGCGGCCTGTCCCTTCGGAGCGTCGCCCGGTGCGGCGGCCGCCTTGTCTCCAGCCGGCTTGCCGGCGGCATCCGCCGGCGAGGCCTTGGCCGGCGAACCCGGCTGCGCACGCTGTACGCCGGAGACGATGACCTGGTCGTTGGGCGACAGGCCCTGGGTCACGACCCAGTTGCCGCCCTGCTGGCGATCGGCGCGGACGTCCTTGCGTGCGACGTTGCCGTCGCTGCCGACGACCAGCACGAACGCGCTCTTCGCGTCGCGCTGCAGGCCGGCCTGCGGGACGAGGTAGGCGTTGGGCTGGATGCCCAGCGTCGCCTGCAGCGTCACGAACGTGCCCGGCAGCAGGTTCTTCTCCGGATTCGGGATCAGCGCACGCAGCGCGATCGCGCCGGTGGTCGGATCGACCACGTCGCCGGAGAAGTCCAGCTTGCCCGGATGCTCGTACGGCGTGCCGTCCGGCAGGATCACCGTGACCTTCGAATCGCCCGCGATCGACTGCGCGCGACGCACCTGCTCCAGCTCGGTGACGCTGAGGGAGAAGTTCACGTAGAGCTGGTCGATCTGGTCGACCGTGGTGAGCAGCGTCGCCGTGCCCTGGCCGACCAGCGCGCCTTCGGTGACCTGCTGCT
>Ga0209257_1001241_pt1 | contig 31534 bp, 27 predicted proteins | sample AraplaCvi_mCL_r2_FD_184277 | JGI IMG/M metagenome (GOLD analysis project Ga0209257, IMG submission 184277) | Arabidopsis root microbial communities from North Carolina, USA - plate scrape MF_Cvi_mCL_r2 (SPAdes) (version 2) | ecosystem: Host-associated > Plants > Roots > Endosphere | place: USA...
AAGAGAGCCAGTTCGCGAGGTGGCTGCTCGAGCGGCCGCCTGTCGAGGTGACGCGGTGTGCTTCACAGGATGCGCAGCACGACGCCCTTTCAGGTGCCGGATGCGATGAGGCTGCGGCCTGAAACGGAGTCCATCCATGCTTCAAGCACTTTCCATTCGTCAAGCGCAGCAGGCGCCCATGCACCTGTTCCACCGCCCTGAGCTGGCGCGCTCCGTCGCGAAGATCCTCATGTCGGAAGCCGGGCAGCGAGGCATGCTGCTCAGCGGCCCGCGCCAGACCGGTAAGAGCACCTTCGTGCAATGGGACCTGATCCCGCTGCTCGCCGAGTCCCATGGCGCCCACGTCGTCTACATCGATCTGTCTGCGGACTGTGATGTCGACCCGGCCGTTTCCATCGTGCAGGCGCTCAGGGACGAAGTGAGGTCTTTCGATGGTCTCGTCATGCGCGTGGCGCGCGGCCTGGGGCTGACCAACATCCGCCTTGGCGGCCTGGAGATGGATGTCGCCCAAGCCCACGCCACGCATTCGAAACGTACCTTCGGCCTGCTTCGTGGCCTGGCGAGGGCGGCGAACCGGCCTGTCGTGATCGTGCTGGACGAGGTGCAGCTCTGCCAGCAGAGCCAGGAGTCGCGCCAGTTGCTGATCGCCTTGACGCGGAGCGCGGCCCGGCTCAGCCGCGAACGGGAGTGCCGCGTGCGTGTCCTCGCGACAGGGTCGCATGCGCACAAGTTGCGCGCCTTTGTCGAAAGCAAGTACGACGCCTTCTATGGAGGCAGGATCTGTGCATTGCCGCTTCTCGGGGATGGCTTCGTGGCCTGGATGCGGGACCGGCTTCGGGAGCCCGTCCGGCCCACCGCTGAGCTGATGGCCCAGGGGTTCCAGAAGTTGCTCCATCGGCCTCAGGAGCTGATCGACGTCTGCGATCAATTGCGCGATGCCGGCGCGCACTCTCAGCTCGGTGTGGATCAGACGTATCAGCAGCTCGTGGACTACCGCTGCGCTGAGGGGCGCGACGATCTGATGCGAAAGCTGCGCTCACTCGGCGCAGTCGAGTTGGCGCTTGTCCGTGTCATGGCGGAGACCGGTCCCCGTTTCGCTCCGCATCAGGCCTGGTGCAAGAAGCGCACGGCCGCCTTGATCGAAGTGATGCAAGGGGCGCCTCACGCGGTGCCGCTGGCCATGGCGGAGGTCGACCTGACGCTGGACCGCCTGGCCAGCAAGGCGATCATCTGGCGCGGCGTGGGCTGTGAGTTCGAGGAGCCACGCTATGCCTCCTGGATCCTGGAGATGGATCCCGCGGCGGACTTCTGCGTGGAGACGCAGGAGCTGCCGGAGCTCGCCTCCGGCACGCACGACCTCGTGTATCCGGTCCTGCTCTCGTGATCACCATCGCGCTCACGCTGTCCCATGCTGCAAGTCATTCGTCATCTGCTTGACCGCATTCGCGGCGCTGCCCGTCCTGAGAGCCGCGAGATCGTCCACAGCGACGAGAAGATCTTTCACAGGCCGGCGCTCGCCAGGGAGATGGCCGCGGACCTGATGTCCCGCAGCCATGCGTCCGGCATGTTCCTGACCGCGCCGCGGCGCACCGGGAAGACGACCTTCATCCGCTACGACCTGATTCCCACCCTCGAACGCGAGCGCAAGGCGCTCGTGCTGTACGCCGACCTCTGGGAGCGTCGCGCCGAGGATCCCGGTGCAGTCATTGTCGGACTCGTCGAGGACGCCCTGAATAGGGAGGAAGGGTGGACCTCGCTCTCGCTGCTGCGCCGCTTGAGCCTGTCGCGCCTGAAGGCGCCGGGCGTCGAGGTCGAGCTCGCGAAGGCCGACGCCTCGCGGCTGCCGTCGCTGCGAGAGAACCTGGAGCGCTTGTCCGACCTGACGCGCCGCACCGTGGTGCTGATCGTCGATGAGGCTCAGCATGCGCAGACCACGCAGTTCGGGCGAGACGTCCTGTTCATGCTGAAGTCCGCCCGCGACCATCTGAGCATCTGTGAGCGACTGATGTTCCGGCTGGTGATGACCGGTTCGCACCACGCGAAGATCGAGCGAATGATCCGCTACAAGCACGAGGCGTTCTATTGCGCGTCGCTCAAGGTCATGCCCACGCTGGGGGAAGCGGACTACCTCGCCTGGGAACGGGCGGTGCATGGCCCTGCCTTTCGTCCGTCGCTGGCGGCGATGAGTCATGCTTTCGAGGTCTGCTTCCAACGTCCCGAGGTGTTCCACATCGCTTGTTGCCGGGCCGCGTCACAAGCGCTTCGTGATCCTCAGGAGCAGGAGAGCGCGCTGAGCCAGGCTGCACGGGAGCTCATCGAGATCGAGAAACACGAGTTCCTGACGCGGGTGATGGAGCTCGATGCGCTGGACCAGATCGTGCTGCGGCAACTTGCGGACACGGGGACACGCTTTGCGCCCTACATGCCGGAGACGGAGCGGCGATTGGTTCAGTTGATGGCTGACATGCACGGAGCGCCGACGCGCGACACATCGCCCGCCGCTATTCGCGCCGCGCTGGGCCGGCTGCGCGAGGCCAACCTCGTGTGGTGCGGCGATGGGCCGCATGTGCTGGAGGAAAGTCTGTCGGCCGCGTGGCTGAAGGAGCTCTGTCCTCACGCGCCGGCGTCCGGCTATCCGGCGAGCCGGCTGTCGGCGCTCCCGGCCGCTCCTCAAGAGCCGCAAGCGGCGCTCTTCCGTCCTGCCGTCGGATTCGACATCTTGAAGAAGTCGAGCACGTGAGGCGTCAGCGCGTCGATCTGCGGCATCGGCGTGCTCGTGAGATCCCCTTTGCAGTACGCCGTCTTGCCGCTCTGGCCGTAGGTGTTGTTGAGGATCAGGATGGTGTTGCGTTCGCCGGCGCTCTGACCGCCGTGGCCGGAGCCAATGCCGCCGTGATCGGAGACGACGGCCACCAGCCATTCCTCGTTCGCGAAATTCGGCCGCGCCTTGAGGGCCGTCAGCACTTGGCCGATCTGCCGGTCCTCGCCAGAGATCTTGCCCTGGTAGAACGCGTTCAGCGGCTCGTAGCTCGGCAGGTGGATGTCCGGGTTGTGCAGGTAGTAGAAGATCGCCGTCGGTGCATGGCGCCACGACAACCAGTGCTTCACCGCGTCAGTTGCCTCCTGCGAATTCTTCGCCCCGTTCGCCGCGACGAAGTCGGCCCGCGCCGGTTTCAGGTTGCGCGTGATGTTCTCCCAGTCCCCCACCACCGCGACGGTGGCCGTCAGCCACTGCGTCTTCAGCCGGTCCAGTACATGCGGCCTGAGCAGCACCTTGCCCAGGTCATTGCTGGGCATGCCGTGTTCCGCCGCCCAGTAGCCGGTGAAGAGCGTCGCCCAGCCCGGACCGCTGAAGGTGTCCTGCGACCCGCCGGCCAGGACGTTGCGGTGGTAGGCGCCGCCCTGCGCCAGCGCCAGCAGCGACGGCGTCGCCGCGCAGCCGTTGCAGAACAGCGCGTCCCCGCGCAAGCCGTCGATGCCGATGATCAGCACATGCTTGCGCCCCTGCGGACCGCCGATCGGATTGGGCACGCCCAGGTCGGCATTCAGCGCATAGTGGTCGTAGGGATGGCCGGCGTAGTCGTTCTTGAGCCCGCCAACTTCCGAGGCCCGCTTGTCGCTGAGGTCGCACTGCCGCAGGGTCTTGTGATAGTCGATGGACCGGCACCAGGTCGCGCGGCTCGCGTCGATGCACGCCGCGGCGCATTGCTCGGGGGTCTGCCCGGTCAGCCGCTCGGTGTTGTGGCCCGGGATCGCCGCATTGACGGTCCGGGTGAACCGCGACAGCGCCGAGGTCTGCGCCTGGGCTGCGGTCATCGTCAGCGCCGCCAGGCTCCAGGCGGCCGCCAGCGTGCGCGCGAAAGTCGACATGGATCTGCTCATCGTGGTCTCCGTCGTTGTGAGGCCGGTAGCGCGGCCCGCGCAGGCCCCTGTCACCAGGGCATCGTGAACGTCTTGGTGTTGCTGAAGGACTTCATCGCCTCCTGGACCCCCTCCTTGTGACCCAGGCCCGAGTCCTTGATGCCGCCGAACGGCGTCAGCTCGATGCGATAGCCCGGCACCTCCCACACATTGACGGTGCCGACCTGCAGCTCCTGCGCGAAGCGGATCGCGTCGTCCATCCGGTTCGTGCACACGCCCGAGGACAGGCCGAAGGCCGTCCCGTTGGACAGCGCGATCGCCTCGTCGATGGTCTTGAAGCCCAGAATCGGTGACACCGGCCCGAAGGTCTCCGAGCGCACGACGGTCATCTCCGGCCGCACGTTCTCCAGCACCGTCGGCGCATAGAGCGCGCCCTCGCGCCGATGCCCCGCCAGCACGCGCGCGCCCTGCGACACGGCCTCGGCCACGACCCGCTCGATCTGCATCGCCGCCGCCTCGTCGATCACCGTGCCCATCTGGTTGCGCTCATCCATCGGATCGCCGTGGCGCCAGGCCAGCGTCTTTTCGACCACCAGCTGCGTGAAGCGCTCCTTCACCGCCTCGTGCACCAGCATCCGCTTGACCGCCGTGCAGCGCTGCCCCGAATTCTTGTAGGAGCCCTGCACCGCGAGCTCACTGGCACGCTCCAGGTCGGCGTCGTCCATGACGATCAGCGGATCGTTGCCGCCCAGCTCCAGCACCGTGCGCCGGTAGCCGGCCTTGCTCGCGATGGCCTTGCCGATCGACACGCCGCCGGTGAAGGTGATGAGATCGACATGCGGGTTCATCACCAGCTCATTGGCGATCTCCCGCGGATCGCCGGTCAGCACCTGCAGCATCTCTCGTGGCAGGCCGGCCTCGTAGAGCAGCTCGGCGAAGAAGTAGGCCGACAGCGGCACCTTCTCCGACGGCTTGAGCACCATGCGATTGTTGGTCGCGATGCTGGGCACCACCTTGTGCGCCACCTGGTTCATCGGATGGTTGAACGGCGTGATCGCGGTGATCACGCCCTGCAGCGGCTCGCGCAGCGTGATCACCTTGCGGCGCTTGCCGTGCGGCGTGAGGTCGCAGGAGAACACCTGTCCGTCGTCGCGCAGCGCCTCGGTGGCGCCGAAGCCCAGCACGTCGATGACGCGGCCGATCTCGTAGCGGCTGTCGCGTTTGGACAGGCCCGACTCCATCGTGATCAGGTCGGAGGCGGTCTCGGCGCGCGCGCGCAGCAACGCGGCGGCGCCGTTGAGGATCTGCGCCCGCGCATGCCGCGACAGCGTAGGCCGGTAGCCGTGCGCGATCGTCATCGCGCGGCGCACGTGGTCGACGGTGGCCATCGCGACCTGGCCCACCTGCTGCCCGGTGTAGGGACTGCGCACGGCCAGGTGGCGGTCGGTGTGCAGGATCTCGTCGCCCAGGCGCAGGCCTTCGTCGATCATGGGCGGCGCCGTCCAGGACCGCAGGTGCTTGGTCGTGCTCATGCGATCTCCTCCGCGGTGTCGGCACTGGCGCCGATGAAGTTGAGCCCGCGCGCGCCGGTCAGCGCGCGGGCGATCAGGTCCTGCGCCTCCCGGTCGTCCAACCCGTAGGAGGCGAAGCGCGTCGGCACGCCCAGGCCTTCCAGGAAAGCGGCCAGCCGCTGCGGCGCATCCGCCAGCGGCTGGCCCAGCGCCCGCCCCAGCACCGCATCGCGCTCGGCCGAGCGGCCCAGCGCCATGCGCAGCACCAGCGGCAACGGGAAGGCGCAGGCGATGCCGTGCGGCAGGCCCAGCCGCAGCGTCATCTCATAGGAGATGGCGTGCGCCAGCGCGGTCCGCGTGTTGGAGAAGGCCATGCCGGCCTTCAGCGCCGCCAGCGCCATGCGCGCGCGCAGTTCGCGACTGACGGGACGGCGCATCAGCGCGGGCAGCGTCGAGAGGATCTCCCGGGCGGCGGACACCGCGTAGGTGTCCGACAGCGGGTTGGCGTTGCGGTTCCAGATCGCCTCCAGCGCATGGGACAGCGCGTCCAGTCCGCTCTGCAGCGTCACCGACGGCGGCAGCGATTGCATCAGCAGCGGATCGATCAGCGCGATCTCGGGCCAGGTCGCGCGCAGATGCAGCGAGTGCTTGCGCTGCTGCTCGCGGTCCCAGATCGTCGCCCAGGGCGTGACCTCGCTGCCGGTGCCGGACGTCGTCGGCACGGCGATCAGCGCCTTGGCCGCATGCGGCTCGAACGGCTCGCCGCGCCGCAGCAGCGCGATCAGTTCGTCGAAGCGGCCGCTGGCCGTGCCCACCATCAGCGCCTTGGCGGTGTCGATGGCGCTCCCGCCGCCCAGCGCCACGATCGCGGCTGTGTCGCGGTGCTCGCGCCAGAAGCGCTCGTGCTGGCCGCGCAGCTCGGCCACGTCGGGATTGGGGCGCACGTCGTCGATGACGCCGGCCAGCCGGTCGCCCAGCAGCTCGCGCACCTGGCTGACCAGCCCCAGCGAGGCCGCCTCCGGGAAGGTCACCAGCACGGCGCGGCGCCGGCCCAGCAGCGCGGGCAGGGACAACAGGGCCCCCTCCCCGTAGACGCTGCGCACGGGGTTGAAGTACTCGTGGATCATGGAAGGCCTCTAGGCGGGTTGGGCGTGGTTGAGCGCCAGATCGAACACGTCGAAGTTGCGCAGCCGGCGGTCCGGGTCCAGCCCGCTCAGGCGGCGGTTGAACAGCAGCGGCACGAGCTGCTCGGAGAGCCCGCCGTGCGAGCGCAGCGGCACCGTCAGTCCGCTCAGGTCGTGGCGGTCGGCGCGCGTGCCGAGGACGGTCAGGTGGTCCGCGATGACGACCAGGTCGCCGATCCGGTCCGGCGGCAGCTCGAAGCGCTCGGCCGCCGTCTCGCGGTCCAGCACGCACTCGACGCCGGGCAGGCGCCGCAGCCGCTCGCTCGCGCGGGCCAGCGCGGCCGGCGGCGCGTAAACCGTGGCGAAGGAGCCCAGCGCGCCGTGATGCACGACGTAGGGATCGGTGATGGGCAGGATCACCCGCGCGAGGCCCGCGCCCAGCGTGTCGTCCAGCATCTGCTGCAGGAACAGCACCCGCGGCCGGCCGGCGGCGTCAGTCTTGGCGCTCATGCCGTGGTCCGCCGTCAGCGCGATCACCGCGCCCATCGCGTCCAGCCGCGCCAGGTGGCGGTCCATCATCGCGTAGAAGGCGTTGGCTTCCGGCGCGCCGGGCGCGCACTTGTGCTGGATGTAGTCGGTGGTGGAGAGGTAGGTGAGGTCGGGACGATGCGTCTCCATCAGCCGCACGCCGGCGGCGAAGACGAACGCGCTGAGCGCGGCGCTGTAGACCGGGGGAACCGGCAGCCCCACCAGCTCGGGCACGCGGTCGATGCCGGCGCTGTCCAGCGTCGCCTCCGCGGCCTTCTCGGCGGAGAAGCAGATGCCGTCCAGCCCGTGGCCCAGCAGCGCGCGCAGCTTGTCCTTGGCGGTGACCACGGCGACGCGGGCGCCGCTGGCGGCGAAGCGCGCCAGCAGCGTCGGGGCGCGCAGATAGGCCGGGTCGTTCATCATGACTTCCTCGCCGCGCGCGGCGTCGAGGAAGTAGTTGCCGCAGATCCCGTGCACGGACGGCGGCACGCCGGTGACGATCGACAGGTTGTTCGGGTTGGTGAAGCTGGGCACCACGCACTCGCCGATCAGCGAAGTGCCCCGTTCATGCAGGCGCGCCAGCCAGGGCGCCACGCCGGCCTGGATCGCATGGGTCAGGTAATCCGGCTCGCAGCCGTCCACGCACACCACCACGGTGGGCGCGCGGGGCCGCGCATAGCGGCGGCCATTGACCTGGACCGCCTCGTCGATCGTGTTCATCAATGGGCTCCTTGCTGGATCCAGGCGCGCAGCCGGGTGGACATCTGGTCGGCGGCCATGACCATCACGATGATCACGACGATGCAGGTGGCGGTGTCCTGGTACTGGAACAGCTTCATGCTGCCCACCAGTTCGAAGCCGATGCCGCCGGCGCCCACCATGCCCAGCACCGTGGCCTGGCGCAGGTTGGTCTCGAAGCGGTAGAGCACCACCGCGATCCAGGCCGTGACGACCTGCGGCAGCACGCCGAAGATGATGGTCTGGATGGGCCCGGCGCCGGTCGCGCGCAGCGCCTCGATCGGGCCCTGGTCGATCTCCTCGATCGATTCGGCGAAGAACTTGCCCAGCATGCCGGCGCCGTGCACCGCCAGGGCCAGCACGCCGGGGAAGGGCCCCAGGCCGACGGCGGCCACGAAGATCAGCGCCAGGATGATCTCGTTGATGCCGCGCGTGACGTTGAACACCTGCCGCATCGCATGGAAGACCAGCGTGCTGGGCGCCAGGTTGCGCGCCGCCAGGAAGCACACCGGCACCGCCAGCAGCACGGCGAACAGCGTGCCCCAGATCGCGATCTGGATCGTCTCCAGCGCGGGCTGGACCAGCTTCTCGAGGAAGCCCCAATGGGGCGGGACCATGCGCGCGAGGAAGTCGCCGATCCACGGCAGCCCCTTGATCAGCTCGCCGAAGCTGACCTGCGCACCGCGCGCGGCCCATTGCAGCAGCGCCAGGAAGGCCGCGCCGGCCAGCAGTCGCGGCCACCAGCCGTGCCGGCCCGAGGGCCGGCCCAGCAGCAGCGTGTAGGCACCGAGTCTCATGCTTCCTCCAGCGTCAGGCTGTGCGGGGGCGTGGCCGGCCGGGCGCGCGGGGCGCCGCCACAGGCGGCGTCGTCCTCCAGGCCGGGATAGATACGGCGCAGCACGTCGGCGCTCAGGCCGTCCGGGCCGCCGTCGAAGACGATGCGGCCGCCGGTGACGCCCACGATGCGTTCGCCGAATTCGCGCGCGTAGTCGATCTGGTGCAGGTTGCACACCACCGAGATGCCCAGTTCGCGGCTGGCCTGCTTCAGGTAGGTCAGCACCGTGCGCGAGGTTTTCGGATCGAGGCTGGCCACCGGCTCGTCGGCCAGGATGACGCGCGGCTGCTGCGCCAGCGCGCGGGCGATGCCCACGCGCTGCTTCTGGCCGCCCGAGAGCGTGTCGGTGCGCAGGTCCGCCTTGCCGTCCAGCTCCACGCGGCGCAGGCACTCCATGGCGATCTCGATGTCCTGGCGCGGGAAGATCTGCAGCCACGACAGCGGCGCCGGCATCGTGCCCAGGCGGCCGGTGAGCACGTTCTTGCGCACCGACAGCCGCGGCACCACGTTGTAGTGCTGGAAGATCATCGCCACTTTGCGCCGCACGCGCCGCAGGCTGGCGCCGCCCGCGTCCACGCGCGAGCCGTCGACGTGGATCTCGCCCTCGGTGGGCGCGCACAGCCGGTTGATGCAGCGCAGCAGGGTGGACTTGCCGGCGCCCGAGGGGCCCAGCACGACCAGGAATTCGCCGGGCGCCACGTCCAGGTCGATGCCGCGAAGGGCCTCGACATCGCCATAGCGCTTGGTCAGACCTCGGATCTTGATCACTTCATGCCCCTCAGGTCGAGCTTCAGGACGCGCGCCGTCTCGCGGATGACGTCATAGGCGGCGTCGTTGGTCGGATGGAAGCCGTTGAGCAGTCCCTGGTCCGACCATGGGATGTCCTTGACCTCGAGGAAGGCCGCCTGCACGCGCTTCTTGAGCTGCGGATCCAGGTCCTTGCGCCATACCGTCGGCGATTCGGGAATGGGGTCGGACTTCCACACCACCACCAGGTCCTCGCGCCGGGCCTGGCCCTTGGCGATCGCGCTGTCCAGGATGCGGTCGGCGATCGCGACCGCGTCGATCTTGCGGTTCTGCACCGCCACCGCGTTCGAGTCATGCGAGCCCGAGAAGATCACGCGCCCGAACGCCTTGTCCGGATCGAAGCCCGCCTTCAGCAGGCCCGCCTTGGGGAACAGGTGGCCCGAGGTCGAGGTCGGATCGACGAAGGCGAAGCTGCGTCCCTTCAGGTCGGCCAGCGTGCGGATGCCGCTGTCCTTGTGGGCCACGATCAGCGAGTGGTAGTTCGTGCGTCCGGCCTTCTTGGTCTCCGCGACGGCGAAGGCCTCGATGTTGGCGACGCTCGCGCCCAGCACGTAGGAGAAGGGGCCGAGGTAGGCCACATCCAGGCGGCGCGAGCGCAGCGCCTCGATGACGCCGTTGTAGTCGGCCGCCACGAAGGGTTTGACGGGCATGCCCAGCGAGCGCGACAGCATGTCCATCATCGCCTGGCTGTTGGCGATCATGGCGCGCGAGTCCTCGGAGGGGATCAGGCCGACGGTCAGCGCGCCGTCGGCGGCGCGCGCGCCTCCCGCATGGCTGAGCAGGGCCGGCGCCATCAGGGCCGGGGCGGTCGCGAGCAGATGTCTCCGAGTGATCGGCATGGCGGTCTCCAGTGGCTTTTGTTGTCGCGATCCCCCGGGTCTGCGAGGTGTCCGGATCGATCGCGTGCTGCTACTGTGCGGCCAGCGCAGGCATTGGACCAATTCAAGTTTTCGGCCCGCTGCATTCACTGCCTCTATGCATCGCCAGGGAAAACCAGCAGAGGACGGGCATCCGCCGCCAGGCCGACCCCTCCCGGCCGACGAGGGGTCGCCCATGCGTCTCACCCAGCTCCGCTCCTTCCATGCCGTGGCCGCCACGGGCAGCTTCACCCGCGCCGCCGAGCGGCTGCATGTCAGCCAACCCACCGTGACGACGCAGGTCGCGCAGTTGGAGGCGCTCTACCGCGTGGAGCTGTTCCACCGCGGCGGCCGGCAGGTGCGGTTGACGGGGCTGGGCGAGCGGCTGCTGCAGCTGTCGCGCCAGATCTTCGGCATGGAGGCCGAGGCGGTGCAGCTGCTGCGCGATGAAGGCGAGCTGCGCTCCGGCCATCTGCGCGTGGCGGCAGTGGGGCCGCACCACGTCACCCGCATGCTGATGGCCTTCCATCAGCGGCATCCGGGCGTGAGCGTGTCGGTCAGCACGGGCAACTCGCAGGACGTGCTGGACCGGCTGCTGGCCTACGAGGCCGATGTCGGCGTGCTGGCGCAGGCGTCACGGGACCGGCGCTTCGCGGCCGTGCCCTACAGCGAGCATCCGGTGCTGATCTGCTGCAATGGCGCGCATCGTTTCGCGCGCCGGCGATCCATCGGCATCGCCGAGCTGCGCCACGAGAAGCTGCTGATGCGGGAGCAGGGATCGACGACGCGCCTGGCGCTGGAGACCGCGCTGCAGGCGGCCGGCGTGGCGCCGGACGTCGTGATGGAGATCGCCAGCCGCGAGATCATCCGCGAGGCCGTGATGCTGGGCGCCGGCGTGGCGGCCGTCTCGGCGGTGGAGTTCGTGCCTGGCCGCGGCCTGCACGCGGTGTCCATCAGCGATGCCCGCGTGCGGACCTGCGCGCACCTGGTGTGCCTGGCCGAGCGGCGCGACATCGGCATGGTGCGCGTGTTCATGGACCTGTCGGAGGCGGCGCAGGCGCCAGCGTGCCGCGCGGAGCGGGCGCCGGATCAGGTGCCCGATCAGGTGCCCGATCCGGCTCCGTGAACGCGCGAACTCAGACCCGGTAGTTGGGCCGGCGTCCGCGGAGCCACTGCTCCATCATCATCAGGATCCACACCATCTCGCCGTAGTAGCCGGGGTGTTCGGGCAGGCGCTGCTTGAGCAGGCTCTGGATGAACTCGGGCCGCACGATGCCGCGCGTGGACAGGCTGCCCAGCGAATCCGCCGCCAGCGCGCGCAGGCCGTCGTCGCGCGTGGCCCAGACGCCGAAGGGCAGGCCGAAGCCCTGCTTCTTCTTGACGATGATCTCCTCGGGCAGGAAACCGCGCAGCGCCTCCTTGAAGAACCAGCGCAGCTTCAGCCCCTTGAGCTTGTAATCCGCCGGCAGTCTCTGGGAGAAGGCCAGCAGCTCGTCGTCCAGCATCGGGAAGCCGACCGAGGTGCCCGCCAACTGCGTCGTGCCCACGACCTTGGGCAGGTCGGTGTCGGCCAGCGTGTAGCGCCAGTCGAAGGCCAGCATCCGGTCCACCAGCGTGCCGCTCTTCACCGCGTTCCAGACCTGGCGCTGCTGCTTCTGCGGCCCCATCGGATCGACGCGGCGCAGGAAGTCCGTCTCCAGCACGTCCGCCATGCCCAGCCGCGTCAGCAGGTTGTAGCTCTGCAGCCGGTCCGGCATCGGCACGCGCGCCTGATCGATGTAGCTCGCGCCCTTCTTCAGCAGCGGCAGCCGGCCGATCGGCGAGCCCAGCACCGGCTGCAGCACCAGGTCCCGTAGCGGTCCCGGCACCTTGCCGTACCAGGAGAACACCGTCTGCTTCGCGTAGCGCGTGTTGCCGCCGAACAGCTCGTCGCCGCCGTCGCCGGCCAGCAGGTGGCGCACGCCGTTGTCGTGGGCGCGGCGCGCGCAGTAGTAGGCCGGCAGCGCCGAGCTGTTGCCAAAGGGCTGGTCGTAGTGCGTCGCGACCTTGGCGATGCCGTCGACCAGGTCCTTGGGCGTCACGTAGTACTCGTGATGACGGCAGCCGAAGTGCTTGGCGGCGATGCGCGCGAAGGCCATCTCGTCGTAGCCCTCGGCCTCGAAGCCGATCGAGTAGGTGTCCGCGCCGCGGCCCGCGACGCGGCTCAGCATGCCCGCCACGGTCGAGCTGTCGGTGCCGCCGCTCAGGAAGCAGGCCGCGTCCGGCGCCTGCATCTGGCGCGCCACCGCGCGCTCCAGGATCTGCTGGAACTCGGCCTTGAGTTCATCGAGCCGCGGCGCCGGATCGGCGCGGAACCCGGGCGTCCAGTAGGGCAGTACGCGCAGCTCGCCGCGCTCGAAGATCGCCACATGCCCCGGCGGCAGCCGGAAGATGTTGCGGAACACCGTCCGCGGCGAGGGGATCACATGGAAGTAGAGGTAGTCGAACAGCGCCTGCGGATCGAGGTCGGCATCGTCGCCGGCGAGCTCGTCCGCCCGCGTGGCGAAGCGCAGTTCATGGCCGACGATGCGGTAGCACAGCGGCTCGATGCCGAAGCGGTCCGTCGCCAGCACCGTGCGCCCGCCGGGCTGCGCCCAGGCCACCGAGAAGCGTCCGCCGACCTGGGACAGGCCGGGCGCCGGATCGGCCGCCGCCAGCAGCGTGCGCCAGGCGTCGTCGCGCTGGGACTCGAGGGCGTCGATGCCCAGGCCGGGCAGGCTCGGATGCCCGGTGGACAGGAAGGTGGCGGTGCGGGTCATGGTGCGCGGTCTTCTGAGGGCCGGGTCGAAGGAACGGGTGGCAACCAGTGCGGCCCGCGCGTCAGGCAGGCCTGGCGGTGCCGGCGGATGCGCGGCACTTCCGGAATGACGCGCAGGACGGCCCCCCAGCCGGCCAGCGCCTCCACCCAGTTGAAATAGACGAACAGCTGCAGCGCGCCCTGCACGGTCTGCGAGGCGAGCGCGTACCAGAGGTTGCGGCCGAAGCGGCCTTCCGGCTTCTTGATGTCGTTGACCACGATCGAGCGCAGCCGCGAGGCGCGCTTGCGCAGCCGCTGCGCGGCCGGGATCGATGACGCCGGCGCATGGAAGCCGCGCAGGTGGCGGAAGCTCGCCGCCGGCACCAGCGCGATGCCGAAGCCGTGATGCCGCGCGCGGGCGCACAGGTCGTCGTCTTCGCAATAGAGGAAGAACAGCGGGTCGAAACCGCCGACCTGCTCCAGGAACTCGCGCGTCAGCAGCCAGGCCGCGGCCGGCAGCGCATGCGCGCGGTAGTGCGGCGCGATCGGATGCCCCATCACCGCGTCGGTCAGGTAGGCCGTCGCGTGCGGCGCGACGTAGTAGCGCAGGAACGTGGGATCCATCGAACGGCCCTCGCCATCGAGCTGTAGCGGGCACAGGATGCCCAGCGAGGGATCGGCGGCGGCCTCGCGCAGCAGGTGCGCGATGGCATCCGGCGCCAGCACGGTGTCCTGGTTCAGGAGGAAGACCTGACGCGCGCCATCGGCCAGCGCGCGCGCGATGCCGATGTTGTTGGCGCGGCCGAAGCCCAGGTTCTGCGCTTGCGGCAGCAGCGTGACCTCGGGGAACTGGCCGGCGATCGCGCGCGTGTCGTCCGAGGACGCGTTGTCCACGACGATCACCCGCAGCGGCACGGTGCTTTCGCGCAGCGCGCGCAGGCAGTCCGCCATCCACGGCGCGCCGTTGAAGCTGACGATGACGCAGGCCACGTCGGGCCGGGGCAGGGCGCTCATGGCGTGGCTCGCTTGCGCAGGTGGTGGAAGGCGCGCATCAATTCCTGCGCGAGCGGGTGCCGCAACGCCTGGGCCGCGATCAGCAGCCCGGCGATGCCGGCGCCGCCGGTCAGCATCAGGCCGATCAGCAGCGGCAACTGCGCGCGATGCGAGAGTTCGGCGGCCAGCGCCTGCGCCGCGATCGAACCGGCCGCGACCATCGCGCTCTTGAGGCTGGGGCCGAGCAGGGTGCGCGTCGTCGCGCCCAGCAGCGAGCGCATGTAGTGGACGTAGAGCGAGAGCGCCACCAGATGGCTCACGATCCACGAGCCGGCCAGCGCCTCCAGGCTGAAGCGCGACGCGATCAGCAGCACGATCAGATGGACCGGGCTGTAGATCAGGTTGATGCGCAGCCGCTTGGCGACATGGCCCGTCGCGTTGAGCAGATTGGGCCCCAGGCTGTAGAGGTAGGTGGGCATGATGGCCAGCGCCAGCAGCGTGCAGATCGGCGCGGCCGCGTCCCACTGGGGGCCGAACAGCAGCCGCATGATGTCGCGCGACATCAGTGCGACGAAGCCGAAGAAGGGCCAGGCGATCGCCGTCATCATCGCCGTGCCCTGCGCGTAGAGCGCGGGCAGGTCGCCGCCCTGGCGGTGCTGGTCGGCGAAGGCGGGCGTGGCCACGCGCAGCACCGCCGAGGTGACGTTCGTGTAGAACATCTCCAGCAGCCCCAGCGCGCGGCTGAACAGCCCCACCGAGGTCAGCCCGAACACGCGCGCGATGATGAATTCATGGGCGTTGCGGGTGAAGGTCTCGATCAGGCGGCTGGTGACGAAGTAGGAGCCGTAGCCGAAGACCTGCTTCATGCCCTTCACGCCGGGCAGCAGCAGCGTGCCGGGTGGCCGCATCGCCAGCAGCAGCAGCGCCTGGAAACCGGTGTTGGCCACGCTGGCCCAGGCCAGGCTGCGGAAACCGAAGCCGTTCATCGCCAGCAGCACGCCGGTGCAGGCATGCACCATCGACGACGAGAACTGGATGATGAAGATCTTGCGGAACTCCATGTGCCGGTTCAGCAGCGCGAAGGCGGGCGAGGCGAACGGCAGGATCGCGAAGTTCAGCGCCAGGATGCCGATCACGTCGACGACGCCGGGCTCGCGCAGCGCCTGGGCCAATGGATGACGGGCGAGCAGCGCGAGCAGTCCCACCGACCAGCCGATCGCGATCGCGCCCGCGTAGGCGGCGCGCAGCTTGTCGTCGGTGAGTTCCTTCTCCTGGATCAGGTACTCGCTGATGCCGAAGTCGCGCAGCACCGTGGCCACGGTCACGAAGGCCGCGCACACGGAGTAGACGCCGATCTGGGCCGGCGTCAGCAGGCGCGCCAGCGCCATCGTCGAGGCGATGTTGACGATGAGGCTCGCGTAGCGCTCCGCGAAGGACCAGACCAAAGCCCCTCGCACTTTCCCGTTCATGCCGTCGCGCTCCCCGATCGCCGCGTCAGCTTCTCGCCGAGCACGCGGAAGGGCACGGCGGCGGCGTAGAGCAGGAAGGTCGGGTCGAAGCGCACGATGTCGCGCACCAGCTTGAGTTTGACCGCCTTGCCATGCCGCACGCGGTGCAGCAGGTCGCGTACGACGTCCTGCTGGAGCTTGCGGATGGTGCGCTGGTTGTTGCGATGCTGGCCGTCGGTCAGCCGGTAGAAGCGCGGCACCGAGGTCCAGACGAAGAGCTCGTTGCGCAGCCGGTGCAGCGAGCGCTCGGTGCCCCAGCCAGCGCTCTGGTAGATGTTGATGCCTTCGCCGTTGTTGCAGTCGACCTCGGTGGAGAAGCAGAAGGTCGCGCCGCCGGCCCCCAGGTCCATCCAGAAGAAGAAGTCCTGGCCGTTGAAGAACTCCTCGCGGAAGCGCAGCGCGGGGAAGCGGTCGAAGCGGTAGACCACCGTCGAGGTCTGGATCAGCCCGCCACCGTCGCTCAGGATGTGCTCCAGCGGCGAGACACCGAGGTCGAAGCCCGGCGGCCGGGCGCAGACGGACGCATGCGGCTTGTCCAGCGTGCCGATGCGCTGGAAGTTGGTCTGCTCCGGATAGTTGAACGACCACCAGTCGGCGAAGTAGCCGTCGAAGCGCTCGCCCATCACGGCCAGCGCGTTGGCGAGGTGGTTGGGGCGCCACTCGTCGTCGGAGTCGAGGAAGGCGACATAGGCCGTGCCCGGCGGCACCAGGTCCAGCGCCTTGTTGCGCGCGGAGCCGGCGCCGCCGTTGGGCTTGCGGTGCACGGTCAGCTGCTCGCGCGGGAACTCGGGATGGGCGTCGATCTCGGCCTGCGCGGGCACCGGCGATTCGTCGTCGACGACGATGACGTGCAGCCGGTCGGCGATCGTCTGCGCGAAGGCCGAGGCCAGCGCCTTGGGCAGCAGCCCGGGCTGGCGCTGGAAATGCGGGATGACGACGGCGATCAGCGGGGCGGTGGCGCTCATTGGGGGGCTCCCTGGACATCGGCCCGCGCGGGGGCGGCGGGCGTGTCCGGCGGCGCCGGATCACCGGCGGAAGGCGTGGTGGAAAGCGTGGCGGACGGTGCTGCGGCAGGCGACGCGGAAGGCGAGGCGGCGGCGTCGCCGCCACGCAGCAGGCGCTTCAGCGCGGGGACCCAGCCCCAGCGGTACAGCGTGGCGTGATAGATCGGGCGGGCGTCGGCGGTCCAGCGCGTGTGCCACTCCATGACCTTGCCGTAGAACTCGATGCGGCGCAGCGGGCCGCCCGCCGCCGCGGCGTCGAAGAGCTGCTGGAACTGCACCTGACGCATCAAGGTCGACGGCGACACAGCCTTGTGGGCTTCGTCGTAGGCGGTTTTGAGGATCACGATCTTGCCGCCCGACTCGATACACAGGTCCATCGCGACGACGGCGTCGTCGAACCAGTACTGGTAGAGGCGGGCACGGCCGTCGCGCGCGAAGGCTTCCAGCATCGCGCGGTAGAACTCGTACTGCGGATGGCCCGGCGCGATCGCCGTGCCTTCCTGACCCTTCCAGCCGCTGGCCTCCAGGCGGCCGTAGTCCGTCAGCGCCTGGGCGACGTCCTCGGGATGAATGAGGCATTCGATGCGGGTGACGGTGCCCGCGCTGTCCAGCTTCTTCTGCTGCTTGCGCAGGTTCTGGCGCAGGTTCTTGCCGCGCGCTTCCCAGTAGCTGTCGAAGTCGCCGGCCAGGTCGACCCAGGCCGTGTCGATGTAGTCCTGGCCGCGCCAGCGCGGGCCGTCGGCGGCGCGCGGGTGGAAGAGGCTGTCCAGCTGCGTCAGCCCCAGCGCCAGCGCGGGGAAGGGCAGCGCCCGCAGCAGGCCCGCGGCGAGCGGCTCGAGCGGCTCGCCGGCGGGGCTGAGCCAGGCGCCCAGCGGCAGCTGCGAGGGCTGGAAGGTGGTCCATTGGCCGCTGCCGGCCGGCGCGACGATGGCCGCCGCGCGGGGTGCCTTCGGATCGCCCAGCAGCGCCAGCCGCTCGCGGCCGCTGCCGAACACCGACAGCAGCGGCGTGAGGAACGCGCTCTCCAGGAAGGGCAGGCCCGCGACCCGCGATTGCAGCGCGTCCCAGGCCGCCGCATGCGGCGCGAACGCGGCCGCGCCGTGCAGCGGGAACAGCGTCCAGGACAGGGAATTCAGGGGCGGCGGGGTCATGGACGGGCCTCGGCGGTGGGCATGTGGGGGGCGCAGGCTTCGTCGAGCACGCGCGCGAGCTCGCTCGTGCGGGCCTCGCGCGAGGCTTGGGCGACGACGCGCGGCGACGGCGCCGCGGCGCGGCCGTGGAGCAGGTCGCCCAGGAAGCGGTCGAAGGCGGCGGCGACGCCGGGGCCGTCCTCGAGCGCCGCGGCATGCGGCAGTCCGGCGCGGCGCATCAGCTGCGCGGTGTCGCCGGCCGGATCGGCCAGCGTCAGCACGGGCCGGCGCGCGCGCAGGTACTCGTAGGCCTTGGCGGGGATCTGGTCGTTGCAGTCGCGGGACTGCAGCAGCAGCAGGCCGTCGGCCTGCAGCATCTCGGCCAGCGCGTCGGCGTAGGGCAAGGTGGGCGCGATCTCGACCAGGTCCGTGATGCCGTGGCGCGCGGCCAGCTCGCCGACGAAACCGTCATGCGCGGTCGCGCGCAGCCGCAGCCGCAGCCGCGTGGCATCGACGCGGCCGGCGGCCTTCGCGGCGGCCAGCGCCTCGAACAGCCGCGCCGGGCTGCGCCAGTCGGGATAGATCACGCCGCTGTGCAGCAGCACGCGCGGTCCGCCGGCCGGCGCCGCAGGCCCGGCACCCAGGGCGCGCTCGGCCTGCTGGAACGCCTCCTCGCTGTAGCCGTTCTCGATCACGCGCAGCCGCTCGGCCGCGGCCGGGAAGCGGGCCGCGTAGAGCCGCGCGGCGCCGGGCGTCGTGAAGGTCAGGCGTGTCGCGCGCGAGAACACCTTGCGTTCGACCGCGGCGAAGCTGCGCCACAGCACCGGGTCGGCCGGATAGCCGTCATGCGCCATCGGATCGCGGAAGTCCGCGACCCAGGGCAGGCCGCTGAGCCGCGACAGCCAGTAGCCGATCAGGTGCGCGGTCGGGATCGGATAGGTGCTCCAGATCGCGTCGGGGCGGGTCTGGCGGATCAGTTGCAGTCCGGCCGGCACGGCGCCGAGCAGCCAGCTGTGCCAGCGGTCGGGGCGCGCCAGGAAGCCGGGATAGCGGCCGCCGATCGACAGATGCCGCGCGGCGTCCAGCGCGAAGGCGCGGCGCACCGGCAGCGCGGGCGGAATCTCGCCGACCAGGTCCTCGCCCGTCTGGGCGTGCACGCGCGGATCGGCGGTCAGGATGCTCGGCGACCAGCCCAGCGCCGGCAGCTGCTGCGCGAAGCGCAGCGCGCGCTGCACGCCGCTGGTGCCCGCCATCGGCGGGAACTGGAAGGAGACCATGAGCACGCGCCGCATCGCCGGACTTTCAGCGCGCGGGCGCGATGTACAGGCGCTCGACCTGCTCGACGATGCGCCGCAGGTCGGCGTCGCTCAGGTCCTGATGGCAGGCCAGCTGCAGCACGTGGTGCGACCAGGACTTGCCGGCATCGCCGGGCAGCCCTGGCACGCCAGGCCACAGGCGGTCCCAGCGCGAGACCGGCACGCCGAGCTTGCGCATCTCCAGGTAGCCCGGATCGGGCGTGCGCACCCACAGCGGGAACACATAGGGCGCGCAGTCGGCCGGCAGCGCGGGCAGCAGCGCGTGCACGCCGTCGCGGCCGGCGAAGGCCTCGACGAAGAACGCGTAGTTGCGGCGCCGCGCCTCGACGATGCGCCGGCGCGGCACCCGCGTGGAGATCCAGCCGCTGGCGCGCGTCAGCGCGCGGTGCGATTGGGAGCGGTCGATCAGCGCCATGTTGGCGTCGATCTCGTCGGCCTCGTCGAGCTCGCCGTAGCGGCTCGGGGCGGCGGGCTTGCCGGCCGGGCCGCGCAGCATCGCGCGCAGCCCGCTCTTGAGCGCGAACGCGCCGCGGATCAGCCCGTTCAGACCGGTGAGCCGGTCGTGGCTGGCGCCCATGTGCAGGATGTCGGAAGCGGCCTTGAGCTGCTCGATCGCCGAGGCCGGCGCCAGCGCCGGCAGCGTCAGTCCGGCGCGATTGAGCGCCAGGATGCCGCCCTCGGGCGTCGGGAAGAACTTGGTCAGGCTGGCGATGGCCACGTCGCCCCAGGAGCCGATCGCACGCGAGCCGGCACGGCCGAACATCGCATGGGCGCAGTCCTCGATCAGCGCGATGCCGCGCGCGTCGCACCAGGCGCGCGCCTCGTCCATCGGCTGGGGCAGGCCGAAGTAGTGCGGCACCAGCAGCGCCTTGGTCCGCGCCGGCACATGGGCCGAGAGCCAGTCCAGCCGCGGCGCGCCGCGCTCGTCGATCGGATAGAAGACCGCGTCGGCGCCCAGCGTCTTCACCGGCGAGACCATGGTCGGGCAGTGGTACGTGGGCAGCAGCACGACGTCGTCCGGTCCGACGGCCAGGCACTCGAGCGCGAGCAGGATCGCGGCGCGGCCGCTGGTGGTCAGCTCATGGCGCGGATGCGCCAGCAGCGTCGGCACCGCGGCCTCCTGCGGGCCGGAGAAGGTGTTCCAGCCGACGACGGGCAGCCGCGGCGCGGGCAGGCGGGACGCGCTCACGGCCGGCCGGGCGCGGACGCGGCGGCGCCGGCGGTCGAGGGGGCGGAGGCGGCGCTGGCCGCGGCCGATGCAGCTGAGGCTGCGGCCTCGGCCGCCTCGGCGGCGCCGGGCTGAGAGGCGGCCTCGTCGGCCTCGGTCCAGCGCTTGGCGCCGATCAGCCGCTGCTTGAGCACCGGCTGCGTCATGCCGGCCGAGTAGGCCTTGCGGGCGTACTCGACGGCGGTGGCGTAGTCCTCCAGATCGACGGCCACCATGGCCAGGTTGTACTGGCTGAACGGGTTGGTGGGTGCCAGCGCCTTGGCCTCGCGCAGCTGCTCGCGCGCGGCGTCCAGGCGCTTGCTGTCCTTCAGGTACACGGCGAAGAGCAGGCGCACGACGATGTCGTCGGGCTTGAAGCGGATCGCGCGGTTGAAGTAGCACGACACCGTGTAGCGGGCGTCGACGGCCTTGTCGGTGTTGGTGCGCGCGGCCAGCTTGACCATCGCGACCAGCGCGCGGTGATGGTTGGGGAAGGCGCGCAGCGTGTAGTCGAACTCGCGGCCCGGCGTGCCGGCGGCGCAATAGACCATCGCCTCGCAGGTTTCCAGGAAGTGCGCGCTCTCGACCAGGAAAAGGTTGGAGCTGGCGCCGGTCTTGGGATCCTTCTCGGGCGCGTCCTTGTACTCGCGGTAATCGTAGGGACCGAAGTTGTTCTCCAGTGGGCCGCAGCCGCCGGCGGTCTGCGCGATCGCCAGGGTCGCGGCCAGCGTGGCGGCCAGGGCGCCCGCGCCCAGCAGCGCGGCGCGGGCCGCGCGCAGCAGGCGCTGGCGCAGCGGAAGGGGGCATCGGCGGGTCGTCGTCATGCGGGGCTCCGTCAGGCCGGCAGCGCGTCGCGGACGAAGGCGGCGGTGAGCCGCTCGACGTGCGCGCGCCAGGCGGCGGTCGAGAAGGTGTGATCCGCGTCCGGCAGGTCCTCGCGGCGCAGGCCCGGGCGGCTCAGCAGACCGCGCCAAGCCGGGCCGCCATCGCGGCAGCGGTCCAGGAATTCCTTGGCGACGTAGTCGTCGCCGGACAGGATCAGCAGCACCGGGCCGCCGAAGGCCCGCAGGCCATCGGCCATCTGCTCGGTGTAGTGGCGGGTGTCGGCGACCGGCGCGCCGGTCTGCGCATGCTTCGCGGCGGAAGGCGGCGCGGCGCGGCTCTGCGCGACCTTGGCCAGCAGCTCCTTCACGGCGGACAGCCCCACGCGGCCGCTCAGCAGCTTGCGCCAGAAGGCCGGCTGGCGCAGCCGGTCCAGGTAGTAGTGCTTGACCTGCGTGCGGGCGAGGCTGGCCTCGGTGCGGACCCAGGGGTTGGCCAGGCAGAGACCGGCGACGCGCGCGTCGCGGCGGCGGTGGACGTAGAGCAGCGCGGCCGAGGCCGCGTCGCACAGGCCCCAGAGCACGACGCGGCGCAGCGACGGATGCGCGCGCTGCCAGGCATCGATGGCAGCGGCGATGTCGGCGTCGACCTGGTCGAAGGGCCGCTGTTCGCCGCCGGCATCGCCCATGCCGCGGTAGTCCAGGCGCAGGCAGGGCACGCCGGCGCCGGCCAGCGCTCGGCCCAGCAAGGTGAACTGGCGGTGACTGCCGACGCGGTACTGCGGGCCGCCGACGATCAGCAGCACGCCGGTGCCGGCGGCCGCTTCGGTGGGAGTTTCAGCGGCGGGCTCGCTCAGCAGCCCGACCAGCGCCTCGCCCGCGCACTCGATGGGCAGCAGCCGGTCGCGGTAGGGCAGGGCGTGCGGCGCGTTCATGCGGAGACGGCCTCGGCCGAACGATGCGCGAAATCCACGCCCGCCGCGAGCGCGGCGAGGCTGGCCTCGATCAGGCGGGGCGCTTCCTCGATCTCGGTGGCGGCCCAGAAGGACGGGCCCTGGCAGACGGCGGCGCGCACTTCGGCGCCCTGCGCGGTCCAGGCCTCGACGGCCATCGCCGCGGCCGGCGTCAGCGTGGCGTCCTCGCGCGGCGAGAGCTCCAGCCACGCGACGCGGCCGACGCCGGCCATCGGCTTGAGCTGGGCGGCTTCCAGGCCATGCGCCAGCGCGGGTGCGAGCAGGTAGCCGGCGATCTCGACCGGCTCGCCGCGGGCCAGTTCATCGCGCATCGCCTGCACGGCGCCCTTGGCCTGGCCGCCGATCAGGTCGGCCGCCACGCGCAGCCGCATGAACTGCTGCAGCTGCAGCTTCCCGCTGGTTACGGGCTGCCACAGGAGCAGATGGACGGGACGATCGGTCACGGCCTCGATGACGGCCGGTGCCAGCAGCGCGCCGGCGCGCAGGCCCCACAGCCACAGCGGCGGCCGCTGGCCGTCCGCGCCAGTCGCGGCGCGCCGGGCGAGCCAGTCCGCGCCCAGGCGCGCGTCGTCGAGCCAGTCCTGCCAGGTGGCATCGCCGAAATCGCCGCTGCTGTCGCCGCAGCCCAGCAGGTCCAGTGTCAGCGTCTCGAAGCCCGCGGCGGCGAAGGCGCGCGCGGCCAGGGCGGTCATGCGGCGGGATTTGTTCATCTCCTCCGCGAACGGCGGCAGGAGCAGGATCTGGCCGCGCGCGCCCTCGCGCTGCGCGGGGTAGTGCACGCACAGCCGCTGGCCACGCGCGCCGGCATCCAGGAAGAAGGGCGTGGAGGCGGCGGCCATGGGGACGGTGGCGCGGCGGTCGCGCCGGTCAGGCGGCGAGCTTGCCGTTCACGAAGTCCAGCAGGGCGCCCACCGTGGCGAAGGTGGCGCCGTCGATCTCGTCGTCGTCGACGACGAAGCCGAACTGTTCCTCGAGCGCGGTGATCAGGCTGACGACCGCCATGGAATCGAGTTCCGGGATCGCGCCCAGCAGCGCGGTGTCGACGCTGAAGTCCTTGGCACGGCCTTCCAGGCTGAGGACGTCGTCGAGGATGGCGAGCAGGTGTTGTTGGGTGTTCATGATCGGGGCGGATCTTAACTGTGGCCCTCTGGAGCAACCCCCGGGGCGCCCCCCCATCCCAAGGGGATCGCGACCCGATCGTGCGGGATTGCCGCGGGTGTGCGTGAGATACTTTTTTCGCCCTCGTACAGTGACGCCACCGTGACCGCCACCGCCACCGACAGCCACCTGCTCCCGCACCTGATCCGGCTCAGCGCCGAACGCGATCCGGATGCGCCGGCCCTGCGCGACGGCGCCCGCGCGCTCAGCTATGGCGAGCTCGCCAGCCAGGTCCAGGCGCTGGCCAGCGGCCTGCTGTCGCTGGGGCTGGAGCGCGCCGGACGCGTGGGCATCTACCTCGACAAGCGGCTGGAGACCGTCGTCGCCAGCTTCGCGGCGCCAGCCGCGGGCGGCGTGTTCGTGCCGGTCAATCCGATCCTCAAGCCGGAGCAGGTCGGCTTCATCGTGCGCGACTGCGAGGTCCGCATCCTGATCACCTCGCGCGACCGCTTCGCGTCGCTGCAGCCGGTGCTGGCGCAATGCCCGTCAGTGCGGCACGTGGTGCTGGTCGACGCCGCGCCGGACACCGCGCCCGCCGGCTGGGTCCGCTACAGCGACCTGCTCGACGCCCCGGCCCATGCGGCCCACCGCGTCGTCGACACCGACATGGTGGCGATCCTCTACACCTCGGGCTCGACCGGCCGGCCCAAGGGCGTCGTGCTGTCGCACCGCAACATGGTGGCCGGCGCGAAGAGCGTGGCCAGCTACCTCGGCAACCGCCCGTCGGACCGGCTGCTGGCGGCGCTGCCGCTGTCCTTCGATGCCGGCTTCAGCCAGCTGACGACGGCCTTCCACGCCGGCGCGTCGGTGACGCTGCTGAACTACCTGATGCCGCGCGACGTGCTCAAGGCGCTGGAGCGCGACCGCATCACCGGCCTGACGGCCGTGCCGCCGCTCTACATCCAGCTGGCGCAGCTGGAGTGGCCGGCCGCGATCGACGCCGAGCTGCGCTACTTCGCCAACACCGGCGGCCGCATGCCGCGCGAGACGCTGAACCTGCTGCGCCAGCGCGTGCCGTCGGCGCAACCCTTCCTGATGTACGGCCTGACCGAGGCGTTCCGCTCGACCTACCTGCCGCCGGAAGAGGTCGACCGCCGGCCCGACTCGATCGGCAAGGCGATCCCGAATGCCGAAATCCTGGTGCTGCGCGAGGACGGCACGCCCTGCGCGCCCGACGAGCCCGGCGAGCTGGTGCACCGCGGCGCGCTGGTGGGCCTGGGCTACTGGAACGACGCCGAGAAGACCGCCGAGCGCTACAAGCTGCTGCCGCCCGGCGTGGCGGGCCGGGAAGCCGGCCTGCAACTGCCCGAGTACGCGGTCTTCTCCGGCGACACCGTTCGAAGGGACGCCGAGGGCTTCCTGTACTTCATCGGCCGGCGCGACGAGATGATCAAGACCTCGGGCTACCGCGTGAGCCCGACGGAGGTCGAGGAGATCCTGTACGCGACGCAGCTGGTGGGCGAGTGCGTCGCCTTTGGCGTCGATCACGCGACGCTGGGGCAGGCCATCCAGGTGATCGCCACGCCGCCGTCGGGCACCCAGGCGCTCGACACCGCCGCGCTGCTGGCCGCCTGCAAGGCGCGCATGCCGGCCTACATGATTCCATCGGGCATCGAGGCGCAGACCGGCCCGCTGCCCCGCAACCCCAACGGCAAGATCGACCGCAAGCTGCTGAGCACCGACTGGGTGACACGGCAGGAGATCCGCTGACCGGCCCAGGACCCCGACCCGTGAGCACCGACGACACGCCCCTTTCCGCCGCTCCCGCCAAGGCCGCGCCGCAGCACGCGCCGATGGACCAGTTCAGTGCGCGCGATGGCGTGCTCCAGATCGGCGGCCAGCCGCTGACGCAACTCGCGGACCGGGTCGGCCGCACGCCGTTCTACGCCTGCGACCGCGCGCTGCTGACGCGCCGGGTCGAGGAGCTGCGCGCCGCGATGCCGGCCGGGCTCGAGCTGCATTTCGCGATGAAGGCCAACCCGATGCCGGCGCTGGTGGCGCACATGGCGCGGCTGGTGGACGGCATCGATGTCGCCTCGGCGGGCGAGCTGCAGGTGGCGCTGGACGCCGGTGCGGATCCGCGCGAGATCAGCTTCGCCGGTCCCGGCAAGAGCGCGCTGGAACTCAAGCAGGCGCTGGCCGCCGGCATCCTGATCAACCTGGAGTCCTTCCGCGAGGTCGAGCTGCTGCGCGCGCTGTGCGCCGAGACCGGCTACGCGGCGCGGGTGGCCGTGCGCGTCAATCCGGACTTCGAGCTGAAGTCCTCGGGCATGAAGATGGGCGGCGGGCCCAAGCAGTTCGGCGTCGACGCGGAGCAGGTGCCGGCGCTGCTGGCCCGCATCGGCGAGGCCGGCCTGGGCTTCGAGGGCTTCCATCTCTTCGCCGGCTCGCAGAACCTGAAGCCGCAGGCCATCGTCGAGGCGCAGCTCAAGAGCTATGAACTCGCCCTGCGGCTGGCCAAGGACGCGCCGGCCCCGGTGACGGTGCTGAACCTGGGCGGCGGCTTCGGCATCCCGTATTTCCCCGGCGAACAGCGGCTCGACCTGGCGCCGATCGGCGCCAACCTGGCCGCGCTGGTCGAGCGCGCCGCGATCGAACTGCCGCGGGCGAAACTGGTGGTCGAGCTGGGCCGCTACCTGGTCGGCGAGGCCGGCCTCTACGTCTGCCGCGTGGTCGACCGCAAGGTCTCGCGCGGACAGGTCTACCTGGTCACCGATGGCGGGCTGCACCACCACCTCGCGGCCTCGGGCAACTTCGGCCAGGTCATCCGCAAGAACTATCCGGTGGCGATCGGCAACCGCATGGGCGAGGGCGTCGAGATCGAGTCCGGTGTCTCCGTGGTGGGGCCGCTGTGCACGCCGCTGGACCTGCTGGGCGAGCGCATGAGCCTGGCGCGCGCCGAGCCCGGCGATCTGGTGGTCGTGTTCCAGTCCGGCGCCTACGGCATCACGGCGAGCCCGCAGGGCTTCCTGAGCCATCCGGCCGCCGCCGAGGTCCTGGTGTGAGCGCCACGCCGCGCCTGGCGCAGCTCGATGCGCTGCGCGGCATCGCGGCGCTGGCGGTGGTGCTGTTCCATTACACGACGCGCTACGACCAGCTCTTCGGCCATGTCCAGGCACCGTGGCTGTCGTTCCCGCGCGGGTACGTGGGCGTGAACCTGTTCTTCATGATCAGCGGCTTCGTCATCTTCATGACGCTGGAGCGCACCGCGCGGCCGATGGACTTCGTCGTTTCGCGCTTCAGCCGGCTCTACCCGGCGTATTGGGGGGCGATCCTGCTGACCTTCGCGCTGACGCATGCGATCGGCCTGCCCGGCAAGACCGTGGGCTGGGAGGCCTTGCTGGTCAACACGACGATGCTGCAGGGCTTCTTCGGCGTGCCGCACGTGGACGGCGTGTACTGGACGCTGGAGATCGAGTTGCTGTTCTACGGTTGGGCGCTGCTGAGCTTCCGGCTTGGCGGCGCGGCGGGGCTGAGGAATTTCCTGTTCGGGGCGCTCGCGTTGCGGCTGGTCTATGCCGCGGCGCATGCCTGGGCCGGCGTGGAGCTGCCGTGGCTGGGCCAGCGCTGGCTGCTGCTGCCGCACATCGCGTGGTTCGCGCTCGGCGTGGCGATCTACCGGCTGAGCCGCGAGGACGCGGGCTCGGTCCGTGATCGCGCGCTGGCGCTGTCGGCCATCGCCGTGCTGGGCGTGGCCGATGGCTGGCATTGGGCGGCGCTGGCGGCGGTGTTCTTCGTGGTGCTGCATGGCGCGGCCCGGGGGCGCTGGACCTGGCTCGAGCACCGGGCGCTGCTGTGGCTGGGCACGATCTCCTACACGCTCTACCTGCTGCACGAGAACATCGGCTGGGCGGTGCTGCGGCGGCTGGAGGCGGCGGGCGTGGAGGTCCACGTCGCGATCGCGCTGACGATGGCGCTCTCGGCGGCGCTGGCGCATGGCCTCACCCGGTGGGTCGAGCAGCCGGCGATGCGCTGGATCCGCGATCGCTACCGGGCGCGCGGACCGCGTTCCGAAGCGGCGGCGGCCCGCGGCTGAGCGGGGCAGGGCGCGGCGCTCCGTCGCCCTGGGCGGGGGCTTTGAGCGAGAGCGTCCGGGCGCGAGGACAATGCGCGCTCCCTGGACTCCGCCGCTGATCCGGCGCGCCCCATGACCGAAGAACGGAAGAACTCCCTGATCCCGCTGGCGATCGGCGCGGTGGCGCTGCTGACCTGCGGCGGCATGATCGCGGCCGGCGTGGCGATGCTGCGGCAGTCGCGTGGCGCGACGCCCGCCGACGATCTGGCGCGGCGCCTGGCGGCGATCCACGACATGCCGGTCACGGCGCCCGATTGCGGCGCCGTGTTCGGCCGCGAGCAGCCGGTGGTGGTGCTGGTGCTGGGCCAGTCGAACGCGGCGAATCATGCCGATCCGGTGCCGTCCTCGGCCGCGCCGGTGCCGCCGATGCCGGTGCTGCACCTGGGCGGCTGCGGCCTGGCGGGGGCGCCGGTGCCGGGTGCCACGGGCACCGGCGGCAGCCTCTGGCCGGCGGTGAACCAGGCGCTGGGCGGGCGCTGGCGCGGGCATCCGATCGTCTGGTCGGTGATCGCGGTGGAGGGCAGCTCGATCGCCGAATGGACCGCGCCGGAGAGCGCGCTGCGCGGCTACTGGCAGACGCAGCTCGACCGCATCAAGGGCACGCGCTGGCCGGTGGCGGCGGTGCTCTGGCAGCAGGGCGAGGCCGATGCCCGTGACCGCACCGCGATGGCCGACTACCGCGACGCGCTGGCCGCGCTGAAGGCCGGCATGGCGGCGCGCGGCGTCGATGCGCCGTGGTGGATCGCGCGGTCGACCTGGTGCCCGCCGCATGACGGCGGCCAGATCCGCGAGGCGGTGCGGGAGCTGATCGCGATTCCGGGCAGCGGCTTTCGCGCGGGGCCGGATACGGACGTGCTCGGCGCGCCGCTGCGCAATGGCTGCCATTTCAACGTCGACGGCACGGCGCGCGCCGCGGCCTTGTGGGCGGAGATCCTGAAGCCGGCGGCGGACGGCAAGGACTGACCCTGGGGACAAGTACAGCAGAGGTGGATGACGAGGAACATCGCTGACGAACCAGCGCGGCGAGGTCATCCGCAAGGCAGGCTTCGAGGCGTTGTTCCTCACGGCGCCTTGACACCGTTTCCCCCTTTGAAGGGGGATATTCCCGGGGTCGAACGGCGTATCGTCCTGGGTCGCGCTGGGCGCCCGAGCGCCCGCGCGACACATCCCGAGGGAGGGACGATTGCATCCACGTCTGAACGCAGGGCCGCAGGCCCGACCGCATGCCGTGCTTCTGGCGCCCCTGCTGGCACCGGTGCTGGCGCTGATCCTGGCCGGCCAAGGCCAGCCGGCCCGGGCGGCCGAACCCGATCCGAACCGCTGCCGCATCGAGGCCATGGACATTCCGGTGCGGCTCGTCGAGCAGCGGCCGGTGGCCACGGTCAAGCTCAACGGCGTGCCGGTGCCGATGCTGGTGGACAGTGGGGCCTTCTACAGTTTTCTCAGCGAGGCGAGCGCGAAGCAGCTTGGCCTGCGTCTGCGGCCGGCGCCGTCCAACATGCGCGTGTACGGCATCACCGGCGCGGTCGAGGCGCTGAAGGTGACCACGGTCAAGAGCGTGGTGCTGGAGAAGGCGGAGGTGCCGGGCATTGAGTTCCTGGTGGGCGGCAATGAGATCAACGCCGGGATCATGGGCGTGCTGGGCCGCAACTTCCTGTCGATCGCGGACACCGAGTACGACCTGGCGCACGGCATGGTGCGGCTGGTCCTGCCCAAGGGCGATTGCGAGCGCACCTCGCTGGCCTACTGGGCGGGCGATGCGCCGGTGATCGAGACGCCGCTGATCGGCTATGGCGGCAACGACCGCACGGTGCGGGTCGAGGTGCGCATCAATGGCCAGAAGACGACGGCCGTCATGGACACCGGCGCACCGACTTCCTCGCTGGCGCTGAGCTCGGCGCGCAAGGCCGGCATCGCCGAGGCGGACATGACCGCGGCGGGCCGCACGGGCGGCGCGGGTTCCGACCTGACGCAGCAATGGATGGCCAACGTGGAGACCTTCGAGATCGGCGGGGAGAAGGTCTCCCGGAACCGGATGCGGGTCAGCAACATGCGGGGCCTGGACGATGGCATGTTGCTGGGCCTGGACTACTTCCTGGCGCACCGGGTGTACGTGTCGCGGCTGCAGGGCAAGGTCTACGCGACCTGGAATGGCGGGCCGGTCTTCGCCAAGGGGGCCCCTGGGGCCCAGGCCGAGGACCTGCGCTATGCCGCGAAGGCGGAGCAGATCGCCGCGGACGACGCGGACGGCTTCGCGCGGCGCGGCAACGCGGCGCTGGTGGCGGGCAACGCGGCCGGCGCGCTGGAGGACCTGGACCGGGCGATCCAGCTGTCGCCGGCGGTGGCGGGCTACTTCGAGTCGCGCTCGCGGGTGCAGCAGGCGCTGAAGCAACCCAAGGCGGCGCTGGCCGACCTGGACGAGGCGCTGAGGCTGGATCCGTCGATGGCGGAGGCGCGGCTGCGCCGGGTGTCGCTGCGCATGGCGGCGGGCGACCGGGAGGGTGCAGGCGCGGACCTGGCGGCGCTGGACGAGGCGCTGCCGCCGGGTTCCAACCTGCGCGCGCAGATGGCGGGCATTCATGCGCGGCGCGACGAGGCGCCGCAGGCGCTGCGGCAATTTGAACTCTGGATCGCGAGCCATCCGCGGGATCAGCGGCTGGCGTCCATGCATGGGGAGCGCTGCTGGCTGCGCGCGCGGATGAACCTGGAGCCGGCGCGGGCCGTGGACGACTGCAAGGAGGCGGTGGACCTGGACGATGGGGAACCGGCGTATCGCTGGTTCCTGGGCTGGGCGTGGCTGCGGCAGGGCGATGCGGCCAGAGCGAGGAAGGCCTTCGATCAGGCGATCGAGCAGAAGCCGCAGGCCTGGGCGTTGTATGGGCGCGGGCTGGCGCTGACGAGACTCGGCGAGGCGGAGAAGGCGCGCATCGATTTCGACGCCGCGCGCAAGCTGGTGCCGGCGATCGACGACGGCGTCAGGAAGGCCGGATTCGCGTTCGACGATCTGCCCGCGCGTCCGGCGCGGCCGCAGGCGGCGGCCTCGGCGGCGTCGGGAGCGGTGCAATGAGCCGGCTCGCGCGCGGGTGATCAGTCCGCTTGTGGGGCCTGTCGGCGCTTCATCGCGTCGCGGGTTCGTACTGCTGGCGCGGCGCCGCTGCGAGGAACCACGGCGCGGCAGCGGGCGACTCCCGCAGCTTCCCTGTTTCAGGCCCGCGCAACGCGGGCGCCCCATCATGGCCGACCTCCCCGATTACTTCGACCCGGACAGCCTGCTCGCCCGGCACTGGCAACAGCCGCTGTGCGACTTCGCCGCGCCGCCGGCGCCCGCCATCGAGCCCGTCGCGGCGGAGCGCCACGCGATCCATGCCGGCCTGCTGATGGCCATCGTCGCCGCCTGGTGGAACGGGAATCTGCGAGGCAGCCGCGACTCGGACTATCCCTCCCGCGTCCACCAGCGGCGCGCCGACGGGACCTACCTCGGCGACCGCCTGGGCGACCGGTACCTGGGCCACAACATCGCGGCGCTCGCCGTCGATCGAACGGGCCGGGTGCGCGATGTGGACTTCAACCACAACACGATCTACGCCAGCACCGTTCAACATGCCGAAGCCCGGCTGATCCGCCGCCTCTTCGACATCGACGCGCTCGACCAGTCCCGCCATCCGCGGGACGAGGACGTCCATGTCGCCCGCACGCGGCTGGACGGCGTCACGATCTTCACCTCGCTCGAATCGTGCGCGCAGTGCTCCGGCATCATGGCACTGTCCTGCCTGCCGAAGGTCTTCTATCTCCAGCCGGACCCCAGTCAGTACCTCGTCGCGCAGTTGATGCACCGGCTGTCGGATGCGCCGGCGGCGCAGCATGTGCCGGCGTCGGCGTTCGGATTTCCGGCCTTCGATCAACTCAAGGCGGCCTATGCGCATTTCCAGCGGGAGCTGGCCGAGGGCGGCTATTTCTGGCGGTCGACCACCGACCCTCAACGTATCGCGCGCGAGCCGGAGATCACCGCCTTCCTCTGCACGGATGCCGCCCGCGACATCTACCAGCAAGCGGCCGACGACTTCCAGCGCATGAGCTGCCGCTTTCCGCACGCTCGGCCAGGCGCGGACATGGCCCCCGCCAGCGCGGCGGCCGCGCAGGACGTGCTGACGAACCAGGAGGTGCTGGAGGACGCCCGGCAGTTCTTGGCCTATGCCGCGACCGCGGCCAGGCGCGGGACCCCCCACTTCAATTGATGCGCGATCAGGCCGTGCTCAGCGCTCGAAGGTCTCGAGGAAACGGCGGGCTTCGATCTCGACGATCTCCCGCAGG